>JAEEGG010001082.1_pt1 | contig 75723 bp, 68 predicted proteins | sample 9134161 | NCBI WGS metagenome assembly JAEEGG01 (sample SAMN16246543, study PRJNA631951) | gut metagenome | biome: gut microbiome; feature: rumen; material: CR-attached | host: Bos | place: Iran: Karaj | collected 2018-10
CAGATGGTCTATGGAAAAGGCCGGATACTTGTACTTCTCAAGCATCCGCTGTGCCAGAAGCGTCTTTCCCGTGTGGGATGCACCTGTAATCAGAATAACCATATGCTACACCCCGATCTTCTTGATAAGCGTCAAATCACCACTGGACAGCGCCTCAAAGTTGGCCTCTATCTTCTCGATGCCCCAGTCCCACCACTTCAAGTCCAAGAGATATGCGATGAATTCATCATCGAAGCGCTTCCGGATTACCCGGCAAGGATTACCGGCTGCCACGGCATACGGAGGGATATCAGATGCTACGACTGAATTGGCACCAATGATAGCTCCGTCACCGATGTGGATGCCCGGCATCACGGTCACGTTCTGCCCAATCCACACATCATTACCAACAATTGTGTCGCCCTTCAGGGGAAGTTCGTCCTTCACCGGTGCGATGGCGCTGCCCCAGTCACCGCCCATGATATAGAACGGATAGGTGGTAACGCCTTCCATTCTGTGGTTGGCACCGTTCATTACGAACTCAATGCCCTGGGCAATGGCGCAGAACTTCCCGATTATCAATTTGTCACCGATGAAGTCGTAAAAATGTGTGACGTGCTTCTCAAACTGGTCCGCACCGTCCACGTCGTCATAGTAGGTGTAGTCCCCGATGATGATACGAGGATTCTTAACTACATTCTTTATGAAGCAAAGACGTGGAAGATTCGGGTTCGGGAAGACAGCGTTCGGGTCGGGCCTGTTGGATATTGTGCTCATGGTGGTAAACTCCGATTTATCTGACACAAAGATAGGAAATCTTCACAAAGCCTCTATTGTCAAGTCAGCCACAAACAAACCTGAAGTCGTGGCTGACACCCACGACTTCTCATTGGCAACCGTTTTTCAGAAGCTATTGATTTACAGCGCTTTTAGAATTAATGGGTGGTCTATTTTTCCATGCACCTTAAGCCAAGCACTTGACAATCAGACACTTGCGAGAAACGCCCTGGGAGCGCCACTCCAGAGCCTCCGCAGAGAACCAACAGTAAGAAATTAAGAATAACAGAAGCTATGTCTCAGATGATGACCAGGACAAGACCGGGATCTGAAATATCCCCTTCTGAGGCTGCTGAAAGACCGACATCCGCGATAACCTCACCTGGTATCACGATAGAGGAACCGTCAACTGTGACTCTGTCCGATATGTCCACGGCCTCAGTCCCGGCAAGATCTTGAGCCAAAATCCGGACTTTGCCAAGATCGGAGGGATATCTGAGTGTCAGGCTTTCATAACGGCCGAATACCCCGACTTTGGATTGGACAGACGGGATCTCGATCTCCACCGGAACCTCCATCAGCACATAAGAACGCTTAAGAGAACGGCCTATTGTCGCCACGGCGACAGCACCAGAAGGATAACGGGAGGCCAGAACGAAAGGGCGGTCAGGGTTGTCTGACCCAACCTTGGGGAGAGGCATCCCCCGGCTGACCCGGGCTGGAGCGGAGGCATAGACGATCTCTCCGATAGCATGGCCTATCCAACTCTCGTCAGCATGGAAAATCCACCCGTCCTCTAATATTAATGTGTCCACCGAGAATGATAGCCCATCTGAACAGAATGGAGACGCTATCCGGTGCCAGCGTACTCCCCGGGTTATCTCATCAATCCTTCTTTTCAGATCCCTTGCAGCTTCCGGAAAGGCGTGATCAGGGCGGCCGGAAGGCAGGTTCCCGACAAATGGATGACGCATGATGCCGATGGCGCAACCCAGCCCGGCCGCAATGTAAGGTTCATCCTCACAATTGATTATGCCGGCGGCATTCCCTTCCGGTGAATATTTGAGAAGGTCGGCGACACGGTCTATTGTAACTGTCTGGGCGGTGATATTCTCGACATCATAGGTCCGGTAGGTATCGCTGAAACGGATGAAGTCCGGATTCATGGCGCTCTCAATAGTGAGGTCAGGAGCGAGTTCCCGACCCCAGGAAATAAGGTTCTCACGCCATTGGCGGTTATGGTCGTCCCGCCCCCAATCAACCTTCCAGTATCTGACCCCGGCAGCTTGGGCCTCTCTCAAACGCTCGCCCCAGTATATCGCTTCCGGAACATCCTGATCCGTATCGGCTTTCTGGGCGCAAATCCATCCGCCCAAGCCTTTCCATCCCCTGCCTTTCACACTATCAGAAAGAGCCTTAAGCCGTTCTTCGGGAGTGCCTCGGAAAGAAGGGAACCTAGATGTGTCCAATCTTGCTGTCCCGTAATAGGGATTATCCCAGCGCTCGTTCTTGTCGGCAGGGATGTCCCACGAGTCGTCCATTACAAAATACAAGTCTTGACGGATCTGGGGATATAGCGAGGTCCATCCCTCGAATGGCCCATTCCCGAAAAGGTAACGCTCAGTCATCCGAGCGCGCATCTCCTCGGGGGGCCCATAACTGCAGACATATCCTTGAAGATTCCACGTGCACAGATAGTCTGGAGCGTCAGAAGGAGTGTCCGGGACTAGATTAACCTTGCTGGTGCAGGAAATGGCTAAAACAATCGTAGCGAAAAGGACGGAGTTCCTCATAAATGCTTACGAATAATGGGCGGCCAAAGGCCTATGTTCAGGGAGTAATCATTGCAGCCCAGCCCCCGCCAGGCGCCATGTGGATGATGACCTTGCCGTCTGAAGGCATTTCCGACGTCGTTTTCCTGTAGTCACGGGCAGCCTTCTCGGCATTGGCTCCATCCTGGAATATTGTCATCTTCCCGCCTCCGATGAAGCCCAGGTCGAGGACGAGGTCGCGTTCGTTCCAGTCGGTCAGGGCTCCTACGAACCAGTCAGAACCTTTCCGCCTGGCAACGGCCACATATTCACCCATCTTTCCGCAGACCGGGACCGTTTCGTCCCACGCCGCGGGGAAAAGGGAAAGGAATTCCGTGAACTCGGGTTCCGCGAGGTACAGGCTCGGGGAGTCGCAGAGCATGGCGAAAGGCGAATCGAATATCGCATATTCGGCGAGCTGGTGGCATCTGGTTCCCTGGCTCATGGGAGAGGCGTAGTTCGAGAAGGCCTTGCCCTTCGTGCAGTTGATCATCGCTCCCTGGGTGTAGTCCATCCTTCCCGCGGCCATCCTTATGAACGGGACGGTCACGTCGTAGGTGACTTGGTCGGACTTTTCCGCGCCCCATTTCATCTGCTCAAGTCCCGCTACTCCTTCGTAGTTGATGATGTTCGGATAGGTTCTCTCAAGTCCGGTTGGCTTGAACACCCCGTGGAAGTCAATAATCAGATGATACTTAGCCGCAGTCCTGGCGATCTCCTCGCTCCAGGCGACCATCAGCTGGTCGTCCCTGTTCAGGTAGTCCACCTTGAAGCCCTTTATGCCGATTTCAGAGTAGTGCCTGAAAGCGTGGTCCATGTCCTTGGTCACGGACGTGAAGGCGCCCCAGAGAACGAGTCCGACGTTCCTTTCGTCGGCATATCTCACGAGTTCCTTGATGTCTATCGCGGGAACGACCTGGAACAGGTCATATTTCTCCTTGTCGGACCATCCGGCATCCAGCAGGACATATTCGATTCCGTATTTGGAGGCGAAGTCGATGAAATACTTGTAGGTGTCGTTGTTGACTCCAGCCTTGAAGTCGACCCCGGCGAGAGTCCAGTCGCTCCACCAGTCCCAGGCCACCTTGCCCGGCTTTACCCAGCTCCAGTCGACGGTCTTGTCCTCCGGGGTCGCGAGCTTCCAGACAAGGTCGCAGTCCGTGAGGTCCTTCTCGTCTTCGAATATCCCCACGATCCTCCAAGGGAAACGCTTCCCCGCTTCCGCCTTTGCGATGAAATCCTCCCGTTCCTTTACCACTCCTTCCCGTCCTTCGTTGACGACGGTCTTGGGGTATGGGGCGAAAACCCCTTCCAGCGTTTGTCCTCCCTTTCCGTTGAGGAACAGTCCCGGATAGTCCCTTAGGTCCGATTCGGTGATCAGCACCTTGACTCCGTCGGCAGCGTCTACCACTACCGGAAGGAATGCCAGCCTCGCGGGATTCCATTCAGAGAGTTTGATGTGCTTGTAGTAGCTCTCGAAGGAACTGCGGAACTGGGTCTCGAAAGTCTCGGTCCTGCTCGTGCTTACATACGGAACCCAGGACGTCCAGTCTTCCGGGAAATTTAATCCTACCTGCTCGGACTGGATGATCAAGCTTCCCTTCTTCGCGGTCGAGACGAACCTATAGGCAACCGCGTCATCGAAGGCACGGAACTCTATGGCGCAGTCCCTGAAGTTCAGGGTCAGCCAGTTGTAGACGTTGTCGACAGCGGCTTCCTTGTAGGCTATGGCGGGAAGGCCGTGCTCGGCCACGCTCCCGGTCTTGATGCTCCTGACCGCCCCTTCCCCGAATATGCGTCCGTCACCGAGGGACATTGAGATTTCTGACGGGGCAAGGATGACCTTGCCATCGAATGTTATTGAATATGTCACCTTTCCGTCGGAGCGGATTTCCGCATTGATCCTTCCGTCAGGGGAAGAGAGAGTCCAGGTCCTGCCTGCAGAAAAGACAGCGACAGGGAGGCAAAAGGCCACCAAGGCCATGAACAGGGTTCGTTTCATGGATGTCAATATGTTGTGAAGGTAGTGTTGTTGAAGACGAAATTCTTGGCATGCAGGAAGGTTTCCTCCTTGTGGCGGTCCCAATATGAAGAGCCATGCTCCTTATAGCCGGGAAGCACCTCGTCGGAGACCCTTTCGAAGGTGCAGTCAGAGAATGTGAAATTCTCGAAAGGATGTTTTTCCGTGCCTTTGATGTAGAGAAACTGGAGGCCGCGAGAGTGGATGCCCTGGAAACGGATGTTCCTGACGGCCTCAACCTTTGTGAACTCGCTGTCGGCGATCTGGGCGGAAATCGGGTGGGCATATATTCCGTCCATGACTATGTTGGAAAACAGGATGTTCTCGATGAGCGTAGCCTCGCATCCGTAATCGGAATCTGTCTCGCCGGGCAGCTGGATAACTATTCCCACGTTCGTGTCCGTCATCACGATGTTAGAGAACACGCAGTTCCTTATCACACCGTCGTTGACCCATCCGACCCGGATACCATTGGCCCAGCTGTGAAGGGTGCAATTGGTCACTGTCACCCGTTCGCAGACTTTCTTCTCATGTAGCGAGCGGTTGTTCGCCCTAACGATGATCGAGTCGTCTCCGGTCTCTATGAAGCAGTTCGATACTGTCACATCCCTGGAGGAATTGATGTGGATGCCGTCGTTGTTCGGGTATTCCACGTTCGCCAGAATCTTGCAGCGGTCGAAGTGCACCAGATCGCAGTCGTGGATCCAATAGCTCCATCCGGCGGGCTGGTTGACCATCGTGACATCGGTGACGGTCACGTTCCTGCAGCCGGTGAAATAGACCACCCTCGGGACGGACTCGTTGTTCGGGACTATCCTAACGTAGTTCCAGGCGGTTTTGTCCGACTCGGTCTTCGGCCTGACAAAATACTTTCCATTGGCATCGATGGTTCCCCGGCCGGTGATGGCTATGTTCTCCGCTTCGTCGGCATAGATCAGGGCGATGTCCCTCCACCGGGGCAGGTTCTCGGGAATGACATGTTTCGAGCCGGTCCTGTTAGGATAGTCCTTGAGGTCAGGGGAGCCCAGCAGGGTCGCGTCGACTTCGATGTGAAGTTCAACCCCGTCCTTGAGTTCTACCGGACCGGTCAGGAACGTTCCTCCTGACAAGATCACCCGGCCGCCGCCGGCCTTGCTGACCTCGTTTATGGCTTTCTGCAACGTGGCGGTCACTTTCGTCTTTCCGTCAGGCTTGGCGCCGAACGACTTCAAGTCAATGTCCCTGGCTTCCGAAGGCATAGTGGCCGCACAAAACGCCATCGCCAGGATCAAGGTGGATATTTTATTCATAAATAAATTGTTGTTCATTTGCTTGGAGGCCGCCAGGGCTCCATGTCGTCGCATACCTCTCCTCACGGTAAAGTTATTAATAATCACTTAAAAACAAAAGCAATCAGATATCTGCAATGCCTGTTTTGCCCGAGACGGTTATCCCCCAAGTACTCGCAGTCATAAGCCACGGTGGCAAAGCGATGCGGATTGTTCAACATCAAAAAGGTATGAGGAAGTAGAATTTGATCAAAAGCGGATAAAAGTTGGATAAAAAGTGGTATCTTTACCACCAATTAGCAAACATTTTGAAAAATGAAGTACCTAAATGTTGCCAAAGCGATTGAGGCATGGCGATCTATCCAGCCCATCTCCGACCGAGACCGTGAGCGACTCAGCCGTAAATTCACTGTTGATTTCAACTTCAACAGTAACCATATTGAAGGTAACACTCTGACATATGGACAGACAGAACTGCTTCTCTTATTCGGTAAGGTTGTAGGAGAAGCGGAGATGAAGGATTTGGAGGAAATGAAAGCTAGTAATGTCGGCCTGAAGATGATGCAGGAACAGGCTGGCATTAAGGATATGCCTCTCACACAGAACTTCATCCGTCAGCTTCACAAAACGCTTCTTAGAGAGGATTTTACAGTTTACCGCGAACTCCCTGGTGGTCAACAGGCCAGCTATGTGATCCATGCCGGGACATACAAGACTCGCCCAAATAGTGTAATTACTCGTTATGGAGACCGCTTTGAATATGCTTCTCCGGAAGAGACAGCTGCGCTTATGACAGACCTGGTTGACTGGTATAACAAAGAAGAGAGCAAAGGGAAACTCTCACCCGTCGAATTGGCCGCCCTCTTCCATTATCGCTATATCAGGATCCATCCCTTTGAGGATGGTAATGGCCGTATCGCGCGATTACTTGTCAACTACATCTTTGCGCGGCATAACTATCCGATGATAGTGGTTCGTAGCCGTGGGAAGAAAGAGTATCTTGAGGCATTGCACAAAGCGGATTTGGAAGTGGGCTCAACTCCTAGCGTTGGGGCTCATGCTAAACTAGGTTCCATTCGCCCTTTCTTGAAATACTTTTCAGCCCTGGTTGCAGAAGAAATCTATAATGACGTTCGATTCATTACAGAGCCGAGTGAAAATGTATGGTGGTATGATGGGCAGAGAGTTGAATTCCGTACACCCAATTATGCCAAAATCCTACGTATCATTCAGACTCTGCCATCTGTAACAATCGATGGCCTTCATGATGAGCTTGGTATTAACAAATCCGCCATTCAACGCCTCCTCAGCAGTTTGAAGGAGAAGGGATACATTGAGCCTACGGGCGATGGTGGCGGATTGAGGGTACTCATGACTCCATCACTCTGAAACCCAACGACAAGACGATAATCTCCACGGAAATGCTTTCCAATGGGGACTCTCACGCAGACATCCATCGACAGCAGGACGGTCATCAAAACTGAGGAAGGCTTGCGACTTGATGGAACTGTCCCTGCTGGATCATATCATATTGGCGGACGACTGCTATTTCAGCTTCTCGGGAGAAAAAGTGTTCGAATACGATGGAACAGTTGAATAAGGTCGAGCTGATAGGCACTGTGGGAAGTGTCTACTTCAAGGATTTCGGAAACACGAGGTGCGTCAACTTCAGTGTCGCAACCAACTACTGCTTTAAGGACCGGGAAGGCTGTCCGGTCATCGAGACCACCTGGCATCGTGTGATAGCCTGGGAGAGCCAGGATACCGCTGACGCGTTCAGGCTTGAGAAAGGAAGCCAAGTCCACGTGCTCGGAAGGCTACGGATACAGAGGTATACCGGTGCCGATGGTGCTGAGAGACAGGCGGTAGAAATTGTGGCAAGTAAAGTATTATATGCTTAACAAGAATATTTTACCAGGGGGCGATAATTGCCCCTTGGTAAAATCCAAGCATGCTAGAATGGATAATCATTTATCGCAATAGAGTCAATGACGTTTGAAGGGCGTTCATATAAAGAATCTCCTAATACTTGAACGAAAGGCAATCTCCGAGCTATAGATAATAAATTATCACTAAAATCATTCTTGTATTTGAGACGGATGAAAAGAGTATTTATTGGCCTTGTCATCGCCATGTAACACCACATGGCTGCATATTACTTTTTTTTCTCATCATCCGTCATGAATAATTCTCGTTGTTCATCAGCGTATTTTTGGGCGTCATCGCAACTCTCCTTCTCTTCAAAAAAAAGATCCAAATTCAAGCAGAAGACTGACCATGCTTCAAGGCCTCTACAGGAATCGTAATAAATTAATCTTGTCTGATCGGACGATGGTAATGGAAGCTTTGATTTATTAGGTGGTGTTCCATCCCATTCTTTCACACCTTCCATATTGATGTGAGATGAGACACTCCTATCTCTCTCCTCCGTAAACGATACTGTTAAGTTTTCGCTAATATCAATTTGTTCATTATGACTTATAACAGACGTGTAATCCTTATGAGGAAGCAAAAAGAGCATACTCTCACATGGCGTACATCCATTCATCTCACCATCTTTCATCAAATCACTGATCAGATCCTCGGGGTAGCCATCATAATCTCTAATATCTATTATGACTCTCCCCAAACCAATTGTTTGAGGAGGAATCTTAATAGAAGAATGTATATCATAAGAATCGCAAAAAGCATTAATAAATTCAACTATATTCCCCTTTTGTCTATAGCTTGAAGGGTATAGGGTTATGCTTTCATAAGGGACAGGACTGTTATTACATCTCGACCAATCTTGCTCCCTCGCTCGACGAATTAGCTGATCTGCCCCTCCCGTAGCGACTATGATGGTTTCAGGACCCTTTAGTTTTGTTAGAATTAACTTTTCTTCAAAAGAACAATCTTGGGCTTCATCAATAACAAGGGTATGGAACCAGTTTATGAAGGGTTTAGCTTTATTAATGTATGATTGTGGATCAAATACTTCATACATTGTTTCATCATGATAATTCACATCATAATCATAAGTCCGGCTTTCATTGTATAGCAAAGACACCAAATCTCTGACTGTCCTGATGTTATACTTCTCATTAAAATTCTCTGGGTCATCATATATTTTTGACATTACCCAAAGAATAAGATCGTGGTTTTGTACGTATGCTTTCGATTCAAGTAGTCCTTTAATCTTTGCCTCTTTCTTTTCACAATATGAGTCTACAGTCAACTCTTCCTCCGGATTACTTCTCATCCTAGCATGAAACTCCGTTAAGAAATAACCGACCTCTTCATAATCTGCAAGATCTAAAGGCCAATTGGCGTTCTCAGCCAATGATCTTGGGTCAGTAGGAACCGAACCATCCCTCGCTTGGCATTTTTTAATCATGTCATAAGCAATAATGGCTCGGGATCTACAAAGATTCATTAGAAGCGTTAACTGATCACGTGTAATAACATCCAGCAATCCCATTTTTTTTGCCAGTTTATAGAAATACTGGTGCAGAGATTGTACTGAGAAATTACTGACAGATGCTAACGAATCAATAGTCCTAACCGTTCTTTTAATCTCTTTTACAAGTAATTGATTGTAGGTTAGGAATCTCACATGATGATTTTGGGCTATAAGATTGGAGGCTCGTAACAGAGCCAGAGTTTTGCCTGTTCCCGGTTTCCCAGAGACGATACACAGTTTTCTCCCATGAGACTCGAGGATTCTTTTAATATCTTTAGGTTGTTCTAGCTTCAAGATCAAATCCAATTTGGCTTTGGTTAACAATCCCGGGTGGGTTTTCATCTTGGCTTCATCAAAAAGCAGTTGGGCGATCACTCTTAAAGGAGAATCCTTGGTGACTATAGGAAGGCAATCAATTCTTCCTCTATAAGCACAATCTTCTGCCGCAGATTGAATGATGGATCGCAAGTTGATTGTCGGACCAAAAGTCAACCTATTATTACTAAAAGATGCTATCATCGATTCCGATCTATACCAATAATAGATTGGGCATTGAAAATGACGGTCAGCTAAGGCTTCTTGGGCAAATATTTTAAAGTCTATATTATCATATCTAATTGCTTCTTTCCAATCAAAAAGTCCATCAGATGAACAGAGATAAGTCTCGTCGACAGTAACGATTGCATTGTCTGATATTTCTTTAACGCCAAAAACCAACGAGTTAAGCCACAAGGTTTTATCATTAACTATAATTCTATAATAATTACCCCTCCTATAAGGCACCCGTATAAGAAAGAGCATATCAATACTCTTTGTGCTTTGCCCAACAAAAGGGCAATTAAATACTACCGCAACTTGAACTTGTGCAGTATATTTGAAAACATTAGAGAGAATACTTTTGATATTCTCCACTCTCTCTTTTCGTGATTCCGGTGTGTTTATCTCAACAAACTCAACCATGAAGAGCTATCTCAAATGTTATTTGATAAAAACCGCAACTGCTGTTTAACTTCTAGAACAAGCCGTCTCAACGCATCGCGAAAAATTGCAACAGTTGGCGCAGGTATGGTTGCTTGAGGAGCTGATGTCCCTTTAGAAGAATCATCATTCTCACCTGCCCTATGGAAAATGTCGTTCCTTATATTCCTTAATCTGTGCAAGTTAGATGACGTATAATCTTTTTGGGGATTAATTGGTAAGTAAAGGTCACAAAACGCCTGTATCTTTGTCGCTATAGCGATCTCACTAACATAGTAATACCTTTTTCCTGGAGTCCTTTTGAAAGGGAATCTGTCAAATTGAGTTGCATCTTCGATATCGTCGAGGATGGCATCCATATCCTTCCCGAATTTCGCACAATAGAAATAATTGAGAATGTTTTCTACTTGCAGGAATGCGTTAACGCAAAAATTATCATACCGCTCCTTTTCGGGCATAGACAAGTTCAGCAGGACATTCTCCATTCTCAGATTATCTATTATCAGCTGCCGTCGAACAAATACATCCCGAACAAAAGAGTAATCAATCGAAGAATCCGCACGCAACTCTAAAACTTCCTTTATCCTTTCTATTTCCTGATTTGTAGTTATAGCCAGATGGTTCAGTACAATAGAGTTTATCCCGGCAATAAACTCTTTGTTGTCGGAATCATCATACAATGCTTTTACAAATGCAAGAAGTTTTATCAACTGATTCCTGTCCTGTCCCATTCGTCAAGAATATTAAGATCAAAATTAGAAGCGATTAAAGATGCTAAAACAGCATCCGTACTCTTCTCCATCATCTGTAACGTATCATTATATAAATCCGTCCGCAAAGCATTATCACTTAACCCGCAACAGAGTGAAGGGTCATTCAAATCTATACTAAAAACAACGCTTGAATTAGACCTTTTCCTTTCTATTCTCCAAAAACTGTTGCTGCCTTTCTCATAAAAGATGAGCAAATAGTCTGACTTGAACTTATCAACCAATGCCTGATCGTTTTTGGTTAGGATATTATTAATTCTGGTCCTGGCATATTTGCTTAACATCACTGGAGTACTCTTCCCATTTGAAACAAAAGAACACATCTCCACTCCCCAGCTATTTGTTGTGAAGACAAGCTTACTACCTATTAACTGTTCAAAATCAGATATGATGTATTTATACTTTATAGTTGCGCTGACAGATAAGTCATTACGCTCAATTAATGAATTGAACCTCCTTTGTAAACGCCGCCATAACTCACTATCGGCCCCTTTGACCATCTTAAGGTATTGAAGCTTACCTTGAATAATGGCTCTCATATTAGGTTTATGTACATGGTTCTGGTGCTTTGGAGTATAATGAGAAAGGAACTTTGCAAACGCATCGGCCTCTCCATATTTCTCCCAAATATAGAGGACATTATCAATCTCACGGATGTATTCTCTAGGAACACTCACACGGTCGCTTACAATAAGGCCAGTGACCTCTTGTCTACGGCACTTCTTCTGGAGACGGGTCTTTTGCTGATTAATTGTGAAGTGTTGTCCAGATATAATACTCGCTAAATCATTTTGGAACTTGCCTCCTTTCTGGAACACATTGCGGTTACTACTGAATGTAATATCATCGGCATATCTGGAATACCGAAGGTTATATTGTTTTGCCAACTTGTATAACTTATGGTCCAGATTTCTACATACGATGTTGGTCAAAATCGGAGAACAAGGGGATCCCTGAGGAAGTGCCCATCGCGTCTCTCCGTTGACACTTAACTCTGTGCAACAAATACCAGCAATAGCATCAGCAATTGTGTCATTAAAACTAAAAGGGGGTAGTTTCAAAGTCGCCCACACCCTGGACTTGGAAATGCTAGGGAAGAAATCCTTTATATCAGTATTAAAGACATAATTCTTACCAACATGCATTTCCGCATTGTCAACAACGGATTTATCTGGGACAAAACCTGTTACATAACCAGGAGCATTGTAGAATGCTTGTAAAAGTCTATTGGTATAGGTGAGAAAAGACTTAAGAAGATCCTTGGGGGCAGAAATGGTTCTATAGCCTCCTGATTTCTTAGGTATGCGGAAAGATGTATAACTCTTTTTGTTGCGAGAAGGATGTATGAAATAATTGAAATGTGGCATTAAAAAAGGATGACCCTTTTCTCCCAGCTCGTCCATCTTTATTTCATTAAGGAGATTTAAGAGGTCGCGAGTGGTTTCCATATTTAAGGCCGCAGATACAATTTCTTCATTAGTCATATAACATCATCATAATACGGTCAAGACATACCGGGACTTTTTTTTCTTTGTCTACGGACTCGTAGAGTTCGAATATATAATATCTATATATCCTTAATCTCACTACATACATGTGCAAAGCACATTTAACGGGGAGGAATGGCAGGATGCCATGGATCCCCGCAGTAACGAGCAAACCTTGGTGAGTATCCGATTTTACGGACATCTGTCAAACATGGCAGACGATGGTCAAAAGTCAGTCCCGGTATGTCAAAGACCTTTATAACAAAAGTAATGATTCGTTCTTTAAAAACAACGCAATAATACAATTAGTTTGCGAAATCAATAATCGCATTTCTCAATTAGTTCCAAAATATTGTCAACTGTCAATTCGCTTCTTAAGTATTTCCTTACAGGCAAGAGCATCTCTTTGTCAAACCTCTCCCAACGCTCTGTTTCCTGAAACACTTTCTGATAAACTCCAGCTGCAACTTGCACATCAGCATATCGGTTTTCATATACAGACCTGAATAGTGTTTGATAAAGCATTTGGGTTTTGGCAAGTTCACGACATTCATTAAGAGTTAAACACAACTTGAGAGCATCGCAAAACTGTTCCCTTTGAGATGGGGATAGTAATTGAAATAGCAGTTTAGCCCCACCTTCGTTGATGAATAAAGAATGACAATCATTGGGCAAAGAATAAAAAACCGGGGAAGTGGAGACAAGACGCAATAGGGCATTTGTTTCCCATGGTTTTTGTTCTGTGGAAATAATCCTGATTTTCCCGAGATATAAGAAATCCCTGCCAGAAACAGAAGGAAGAGCGAATATATTATATCGGCTATAGTAGCCCAGGTCATTCCAGACATTTGGGTCAATATATTCGATCAGGAAATCCGCCTCTGTATTATTCCTGTCAAGAGTAAAAGATAATGTGCACATATTTTTTATGAATTACTATTAAAAGTTATATACTCCATTGCGGCAATTTACAGCAACCACTTTAACATCGTTATTCGGATTCCCGAAAACAAAAGGCCTGTACTCCATAATAGTTTGTTTTATATAGTCTTCAAAAGATCAAGAGTCCTAGTATATTCAAGAATCATTTCTTCTCTTATACTGTCAGGTGAAATAAGGATGATATTATCTCCGTTTCGATAGATAACGTTGTAAAGTTCTCTGTTCGGCTTCAGATTGAAACTGTAGAATGTATACGAATTAAAAGCTTTGTATTTTTCATGAAGCAAAACTTGTTGATCAATCGGGAGTTTTACCTGTGAGCCGTGAAGAGGTTTTGTGTCAACATAGCCAGTATAGTCATTCTTTACGGCTAGGATAATGTTGGTAATTGGCTCTGTCTCAACGTAGGTAATGCCAACAATATCCTCGAACCTTTCTTCAAAATTCGGATCACAATCAATAAATGGGACATTCTCAACAGGATTGATTGCCTCCATACGGTCGAGCGGAAGATTCACATAGAAATCATTCCGAAAAGGGAATTCTTCAGTGGAAAGCGGTGTTCCAATTAAATACCACCGGTCGTTGTACTGCTTGATAAGATAAGGATAGAGACGAATGGTTCTGGAAGGTTCTCCAAATGGCGCATAATCCACGTCAACCACCTTCTTATTTGATATCAGGGTAAACAAAGACCCAAGAAAGTCTTTCCCTTCCAGATAGTCATTAGAACTGAAAGAGATGATTTTCTTAGGATGGATCATATCGTGGTCGTATTCTCCACGACCAAAAGCATGAGGATCGTTAAGCTTATCCTGTAAATCATTTAACCACTCGAAACTATCTAATCCGGAGAACTGTCCAAGAGTGTTAAGTACTTCCTGGAGCAGGCGCTTTTCATCATCTGATAACGGCTTGTTAAACAAAGATTGAGTCTGGTCTGCATAGCGGTAAACTGGTGAGCCATACAGTCTCTCTGAGTTGTCTATCTCCATATTGAAAGGAGATTCTTGGAGGGCTTGAATATCCAACTGGATAACACGTTTGCCGCTCTTGATATACCTGTTATAGTCGCTTTGGTCACCACCAATGGTGGGGTATCCGGCCAACTCCAGGCGTTCATTCACTTTCTTCAAGAGATCCTCACAAGTGTATTTATTATATCGGTCACTCAGCATCTGATCCAGATACATGTAACGGATGACAGCGTTTTTGTTTGATGGCATAGTGATAATTGCTTTTTCGATTTACAAAGGTAGCGATTACTGCGAATTATACATTCGCAATTATTATGATAAAGGTAAAACAAGATGGTGTTTCGAAAAGGTATTTTGACAATTATTATGAAATAGTTATTTCTTTGATAATCCAGATTAATAAAGTAAATGACATGAAAGAGTCCGAAGATAACAATTTAATTTTTGAAGAGACCCGATACAAGATTACTCCTGAGGGATCTAACTTTTATAACTGTACTCCAAAGATTCTCGGCCCACAGTATGACCGAATTCTCTCCCTTGTTTTTTCTAAAATGATGATTGTTGGAATCGAGGTGAATTATTATATGCATTCTTGGGATGGGGTGAGTGTCCCATGTCTCACATTATTATTTCGCTCACCAGGGACAAATGGTGAAATTCATTTCTCTATCGAGTGCAAGATGGAATGGTTCCCCCCAGATTGTAGCAGATCGATAGAAGTTAAACCTCTTCCTGACATAAATGCATTAACGCCTTTCTCTGAAAAGTATTGTCCAATGGAAATAGAATTCATATGGCATGATTTAGATCCAGATAATAATTCTGATTACTGCCAACAATATTTCTGGACTTCATTATCGCTGTTTAATAATGACAAAAAAACTGTTATTGACTGCTTCAGGGTATCATTCTCGTTCGAAGACTAAAGTCGCTTCTATTTAACAATAATACAGAGTTAGTTAAAGAGTATTTCTGGAGACCATTTGATAGAGAAGAATAACCACATCGAATCATTGAGTTGAGCCAATTAAACTATGTAATGCTGAGACGATAATTAATCATATCGCGAATATATGTTTCGCGGGTACATTATACATTTGCCGCCGAAAAACGAAATAACATAATAATTCGGAGCAAATGGCAATGGTTTCAAATATCATCATCTTATCTCTTTCTATCGCACTATTTATCCTTGCCGGAATCTACAGGAAGTTCTTCAAGGACAATCTTGGGAATGCTTCATCTGCCCAGGAATCGCAATCCAACCTAGTAACTCCTTTTACAGTATCCATCTCAGACTTTTTATCCAAGATCAGCCTTCCCGCTATTGAATTCAACTGCAACGGAAAAGAGCTGTTATTCATTCTGGATAGCGGCAGCAACGGCTGCCACATAAACAGGTCTGTTCTCAATGAGCTTGGTATCGATACGAAATCAATCGAGAAGAAAGATGGCGTGGAAGACTACGTGGCCACGGGGAATGGCGTAGCAACTCCCGCCTCAGAGAAGTGCGACATGGTACTCTCTCTAGGGGATTACAAATTCAACGTATCATTGAATGTGGAAGAACTGGATGTGGCGTTTGATTATATATTCAAGAGTGACGGAGTCAGAATCCACGGAATCCTTGGTACCAACTTCCTCAGAGCCAACAACTGGACGATTGATTTCGCAAACGAAGTGGCTTATCCTGCCTTCAAAAAGAAGCGATCAGCATAATCACAACATGAAAAGACTCTTTTATATTGTAGCCTTGCTACTAAGTGCCACTTCTTGCGAGACAAGAGGGAGAATCAATGACAAAAAAACAATTGATAAATTATTCTTGGACTATATCCATGTGGTTGAAGATTCTTCCTCGACTTGGCCAATGGTGGAAAAGGCAGCGGTACAACTCGCCGACTACCTTTACGATGCATTAGGTGACGAGGATAATCTGGATCGAAGGGTCTCTTCCCAGGCAATAGCATATGAAACCATGATGACAGCAATTAATAAGTATTATGAATTACATGACACCGGTGGTGAGGATAAGACAAGGTTGGACTGCTTTGTGGGCCTGTTAGGCGATGCCATCTTCCAGTGGTTCTACGACAACAATGAAGATTATCCAAACTTGTGGAGGGATCATTACTATGTTTCTGATAAGGAAGCAGAGAACCCGATTGATGGTTATTTCCATCTTGCGGTACTACTCCCGACCAAAGATAACCCTCAGCCGTCTCTCCATATTTACTATCCTGAGACTGCTGAAGGGAATCCCATGATTATGTTCCGTGATTTCGATGAAGACGGAAAAGAAGTAAAAGGGAGAAGGGATGTTATCCAAGTTGAAAAATGGGCCGCAAAGGGGGAGATTTCAGATAATACCAGCATAATCTCCGTCTCCGGACCGGACGTCGTTGAAAAGATGTTAGAGCATGAAGTGATGTATCTCTCCTTTATGAGAGAGCATGGCGATGGCGATGAAGACGGAGGATTGGAAATCGCCCGAATGCCACTGGCTCAATTTCAGAAGAAATGGAAAGAAATAGTTAATTATTAAGAGAACAAAACCTTTATAAGACTGAAACAAACATTAAAACCAGTATTTACAAATGATAGAACAAGACAACGACAAGAAACTCTCCGAAGAAACCAAGGAAGAGACTTCGACAAAGCAATTATCCAAAGTTCAGCAGATGGGAAAAATACTAGACGATCTTTGCACAAAGAAAGGCTTGACATACACAAAGGTAAAACCTCAGAGTTGCACAACGATGTTCGTTAAGAACACGTTATAGAGATATTTATAATGAAAGAAGATGATGATGAAAGACCAGAATAAGCCAGCGACCATCGAATCCCTCTTGGACGTTCTCCGTTATAACGGTTATTCACCCGAGTTGGAAGATACCTACCACAATGGAGATATGACAATAAAGTTCAAGCAGGGACCTATGTTATTCAAGATTGACCCCACGAATCTTCCATATCTAACGATATCCACCGCTTGCCGAATGAATCATGACACAGATGATATCAACATTATGTACCAAGCCGCCAATGAGGTCAATTCATCAGTCAAGGTCGGCAAAGTTATTATCATTGAATATTACCCTCTCGTTTTATTCAATGTGGAAATGCTCTGCAACACGGACATGTATTTCAGGAATAAATTCAAGACCTTTATGGATATCATATTTAATACAGTGGATCATTTCCTAAGTTATTACGATATATTAACGGATAAGAATAAGATGATTCAAAAAGCCTTAAAAGCCAATGAACAAGATGAATTGCCTTTCTAAATGAAATATGGATTACGAAACAAGAAGAGAGATTGATAAACTTAAGGCAAGGATAAAGGAGCTGGAAGCCAAGATGGTGATCTCTGAGATGCCATGTGAAGTCTCGGCATTAATCGAAGACCTTGAGATGGTGCCTGACACAGAGGAGGAGAAGGTTACCCTGGAGATGATGGATGAGTTCATCAAGGACATGGGTTACCATACTTGGTTTTATCCGGAATTGGAGAGTCTTGTGTTCACAGACATGTACAAGGACTATAAACTGGTTATGTTGGATGAGAGCCACATACGATTGAGTTTATGCGAGGAATTAGAGCCTGATGTCAATCGCAACATGCTGTATCTAATCGCTGAGACCATGGACATGAGTACTGATATCAGATTTGATTGGGAGAAAGGTTTGATCGAGTACAGCGTCCATTCAGTCGACCTTACCCAAGAATCGTTCAGGAGTAGCATACGTTTCTTTATCAATCTGCTTAACGAGGCGGAGTACAAGTTGGAATCCTACTACAATCATGTTTGGGCTATACAGAAGAAAAGGATTAGGGAAGTGAAGAATTCATAATACAAACAAAAAATAATCAATGTCTTAATCTACTATTGGAAAATGAAAAAAAGAGTCAAACACCTAATACGGGCGGTGCTCATTCTATTGTTGGTTATCTTTGCCAACGGTGTATACTACCTCTTCTCGGGGCAGTTTAAATCTACGGAAAGACTGAAACAGGGCAAAGATCTGAATCTATATGAGATGTGCAGCGTTTACTCGATGCATGTCGGTATGAGTATCGTGGGATGGATCCATTCGCCCGAGGCGACAAAGCAGGTCATATCTATGACCTTCCCTTGGAACCGTGGCAAAACCATCTACAAAAAAACGGACTTCTTCCTGAAATTTCCGGTCATAAGCAGCAGATACCGCACGCAGTACTCAAGACGGAGGATTGCCTTTCATGACACATCCTATTCTCTATCCAACCCGGACCATCGCTTGGCTCTGGCAGTTAATCCTGGCTATCTGTGGAGGGATGACAATAAAGTCTATCTTGAAGCACCTATTCATTACCCTGTTTGTTATAATACCCATATCGGGATTACAGATAACTTCAAAATAGTCCTTGACGAGTGCCTCTTTAACTATCTTGAAGAGAAGCATTGGCTACATCCATATACCCTTATTTATTATACGAATGTTGATTAGATGAACTTGGGAGGACAAGATGAATGATAACAGATTGATAATTATCGGAGATGTCCACGGGAGGACATTCTGGAGGTATGCTGTACAACGGAATCCTGAAGGGAAGTTCATATTCCTAGGGGACTATCTTGACCCTTATCCTGACGAGGGCTACACAAATGAGGATGCCTTTCAAGGTCTAGAGGATATAATCAGCTTCAAGAAAGAGCATCCGGACAATGTGACTCTTTTATGGGGGAACCACGATCTACATTACTTGTATCCGGAAATGATGGGAAGCCGTTTTGACATAGATAATGCGGTGAGGAACGCCCATAAGTTCTTTGATAATCAGGAACTATTCCAGATGGCTTACGAGGTGCAGGCCGGTGGCAAGCGTTTCCTTTTCTCCCATGCTGGAATATGCCGGGGATGGGTCTCCGCCAATTTCCCTCGCCTGGAAGATGAGGACATCACAGCCGAGATGATGAATAACCTAGTGGGTTACCCCGAATTCATGTCAGCCCTGGGAGATGTTTCCATATATCGTGGCGGGGATAAAAAGTACGGTAGTATGATTTGGGCGGATCTGGAGGATATGATTATGGTTGAGAATCTTCTTCCTGATATCATCCAAATAGTTGGACATACGAAACTCAATGAACCTTTAAATTATGAAGACAAGATTTATTTTCTCGATTGTTGGAGCGCTTTATATCTTGACTTAGATGACGGATATGTATATAGCCTTAGAGGTGATTATAGAATTGAGCAGCTTCAGCTTCCATTTTGAATCAGAATTATCGTTGTCTGATGCCCTAAGATGACCTTGCTGGTCGCTCATTCGATGAGCACTGGAAGGCGTTTCTGGATTCGTTGGATAATTAGAATCTTGTATCCGGTTTTTACTAAAAGACTTAAGAAATGGAGAAATTCGAAAGGATAACCGGCATTACCATGGGTTCCGTTTTGGTGGCCTGCCTGAGCGTTATACTGTGCTCCCGGTTATATAAAGGCCTCTTCGGTTATCATCAAATCGAAGGTCCGTTATATTTGCTATCAGTCTCTTCTCTCATGCTGTTTGCTGTTATTTGGCAAACTAAGGGAAGAATTTACGGATTTGAGTTCTGCCTCTCTATTTATCTGACAGCTTTCGTCCTCTTTACTCTTCTATTATTATTCTGCGAATGGAGGCCTCTTGATGGGGCTAATGATCCTCCCGGATGGCAGTTGGTATCACCATGGTGGTTGGGAGGTTCAAGGCAGCTCTATGAGTATTGTGACCCAAGCGAGTGGGGGAACGTAATGCCATATCATCCATCCAAATTATCAGCGCTCATTGATGGAATAACTTCTTTTAAAGAGTCCCATAACAGCGTGTTTTTCGAATCATTATTTTCATGGCCGGGATTGATTCTGTGGGCATTCTTCCTACTTGTATTTCCCTTGCGGCGGTTCTATATATTGAGAAAGATACGGCGGATAATACGGAATTCGACTCTCGAAGGTGACACTATGCTTGATGAAGAGCATTAACACAGCCATTATTCATCAAATCAACCGAGTAACAATGCTCACACATTCATCATACCCCTCTCGTAAATCGGGAGGGGATTTTTTTTCTTTTATTGATCCTGAAAGTTTAGGACTCCGGGATGAAATGATCCTGTTAGGATGATGGAAAGAAATCGATGATAGGCTATGTTTAACGCCCTGCAGCCAAATGCCGTATGGCATTATTTTGTTGTGTCGGATCAGGAACTATTTTGCCGAGCTGGACGGTAAGGCAAAAGCCACTTACCAATGCTTGTGTTACAGAATCAAAAAGATATCCCCTTGTACTCGTGACCCCTATTCCTTCTGTTTACCTTTAACAACTGACGCCATTGAAACTCCACCAAAATGTTTGACATTGTCGTGGATTTCCCTCGGGACTAAACGTAACGTTTGACAATCAGGCTCTTCGTGCCACACTAAATTCTTTTTATTCTTATATCTTATTACATCCTCAATTGAGCAATGAAGGTTTTCTGCCAATTTTGCAAAGGCTGCGTCATGAAGGTACTGTCGATTCCCTGTCTTGAGCATTTTTTCAAACTTTTCAGTTCCTATAGTTTTTTCCCAGTCGAATCTTACAGAAGCCTCAGAGATGGATGAAAAATCAACTCTCCCATCTTTAAACTTAATACTTGATACTCCGTTTTCCTCTCTTATTTGGCCCCATGTTTTACCCTGTATATTAGAATATCCCTTATTTGAAGGTTTGGTGTCACTATCGGGAATCCACTCCGAATTACCAGGCTCCCCTGTCCAATGACCACCGGATAATGGAATGTTCTTTCTACCTTTATCACTATACATTTTATCGTAAAGAGTGTCCAACGTGTCCTGTGTGTCTTTTGGAAGAGAATCAAATACTTTTTGTTTCAGTTTTGGATTATCTATGGAATCTATTACTTTCTGTACATAAGTTATCTTCTTCACCTTCTTTGATAATTGTCCAGTGCTTCGACTTATTACTTCCGGATGCTTTGCCAAATATCTTGATGTTGCATTAACTCCCTGTGTAAATAAATCCAACCAAGATTCTGTCTTTTGAAGTTTATTCATAGAAGAGTAATTCTGTAACATACTGGAATACTTTCCCGCAGTTGCTAGCCTAGAAAGGATTTTGTCGAATTTCATAAAAACGAATAAATGGATAATTGAATAATTCTCTGCAAAAAAATACTTCTAAATACTATTGTCCCAGTCTGTATCGCAGGTCAGTGCCTTGAAAGGTTTATCTTAGTCTATGAGGCACTATGCGAGTACAGAGTGTGTTGGTCTCAGCGGTTATATCTCTTCACATTGCAAAGTTATAAATAATTGACCACGAATAAAAGCAACCACATACCTCTCTACCATCTTACCATTCTTGTAAACAGCGAATCCCTTCTTTCCATTCGGGAGGGTAATCCCGCCATAATAGCAGCCGGGCTGTTTACCGGCTTGCTTGGCTTTCTTCAAGGCTTCTTCTAGTGTTTGGCAGTAATGAGTAATTGGCACTTCCGTTAAACAAGGTGTTTTTCAGAACTAATTGACTGATAAATATTTAAAAAGAGGTGGGTGGAATATTTGACCACTCACTTTCTTATAAAACACTAATAATCAATCGCTTCCCGAAAACGCTTAAAACAGGTGCACTCATCTGGCCGTAGAGGTGGGCCAGTCCATGTTGTTCCTCGTGCCTCCGAGCGAAGCGAGTTCAGGGAGTCTGAGGGGAACGCCCCTCAGTGAATAAAAGGCTCAGGGGACTACGAATAAAGCCGACGCATAAACGTCGGCTTTATTCGTGGTCCCAGTAGGGCATGATCCTACGACCCCCTGATTATGAGTCAGATGCTCTAACCAACTGAGCTATGGGACCTGGTTTCCCGACTCAAATGTCGGGAAAAAATTTGGAAAGTGCAATTAAACTCACACTTTGATCTCGACCTCAACACCTGAAGGAAGCTCAAGCTTCATCAGAGCGTCAACCGTCTTGGCGTTGCTGTCGTCGATGTCAAGAAGCCTGCAATAGGCGTCGAGTTCGAACTGCTCGCGGGACTTCTTGTTGACGAAAGTGGAACGGTTGACAGTGAAGATCTTCTTGTTGGTGGGAAGCGGAATAGGTCCATTGACCTTCGCGCCCGTAGCCTTCACGGTGTCCACGATCTTGGCGGCTGACTTGTCAACCAGCATGTGATCGAATGATTTGAGTTTGATTCTGATCTTTTGACTCATATCAATAATTGATTTTTAACTATTTCTAAAAAACTTTGTGTTAATCCTCATCGTCGAAGTGACGGGTGCTGTACCCGCTCTTCTCCACAATCTCCTTGGCAAGGTTACCAGGAACCTCTGAATAGTGGTCGAAGGACATCGTGCTGGTCGCACGGCCGGATGACAAAGTCCTGAGGACTGTGACATATCCAAACTGCTCAGCAAGAGGCACGAACGCCTTCACTATCCTGGCTCCGTTCGAAGTCGAGTCCATAGCCTGGATCTGACCGCGGCGACGGTTAAGGTCTCCAACGATATCTCCCATGTAATCCTCGGGGGTAACAACCTCCAGGGACATGATGGGCTCCAGAAGGACCGGCTTGCACTTGGGGCACGCATGGCGGAAAGCCATACGGGCTGCCATCTCGAACGAGAGCTGGTCGGAGTCGACAGGATGGTAGGATCCATCCAGGACAGTGACCTTCATCGACTGGACCTCATAGCCAGCCAGGACACCATTGGCCATGGCGGACTTGAAGCCCTTCTCGATGCTGGGGATGAATTCCTTAGGAATATTACCTCCCTTGACCTCGTTGACGAACTGAAGACCGTTCTCCCCCTCGTCGGCTGGACCGATCTCGACAATTATGTCAGCGTACTTACCGCGGCCACCAGTCTGCTTCTTGAACACCTCGCGGTGTTGGACAGTACCGGTGATGGCCTCTTTGTAGTTGACCTGAGGAGCTCCCTGGTTGATCTCGACACCGAACTCACGACGGAGACGGTCAACGATAATATCCAGATGAAGCTCACCCATACCACTGATGATTGTCTGGCCAGTCTCGACATCAGACCTCACCGTGAAGGTGGGATCCTCCTCGGCGAGCTTGCCGAGAGCGATGCCAAGCTTATCCAAGTCGGTCTGGGTCTTCGGCTCGACAGCGATTCCGATCACAGGATCGGGGAATACCATCGACTCGAGGATGACGGGATGGTTCTCATCACAGACGGTGTCTCCTGTACGGAGATCCTTGAATCCGACAGCCGCGCAGATGTCTCCAGCCTCCACGAAATCGATGGGATTCTGGTGGTTGGAATGCATCTGGTAAAGACGTGCGATCCTCTCTTTCCTGGCCGTGCGCACGTTATACACATACGAACCGGCGTCAACCCTACCGGAATACACCCTCAAGAAAGCCAGACGACCCACGAAGGGATCAGTGGCGATCTTGAAAACGAGGGCGCAGAACGGCTGGTCGGCGGAAGGAAGAAGATCCTCCTCTTTCCCTGTCCTGGGGCTGGTTCCCCTGACAACTCCCTTATCGATGGGAGACGGCAGGTAACGCATGACAGCGTCGAGAAGGAACTGTACCCCTTTATTCTTGAAAGAGGAACCGCAGCAAGCGGGAACTATCTGCATAGAGATGGTACCCTTGCGGATAGCGGCTATTATCTCCTCATCAGTCACTGAATCCGGGTCCTCAAAGAACTTCTCCATGAGAGCCTCATCGCACTCGGCAGCGGCCTCGACAAGCTTCTCCCTCCAGGTCTCAACATCCTCCATCATGTCGGCGGGGATATCCTCAACCTTGTAATTGACAAGCTCGTCAGATGAATCATAAACAATGGCCTTACGGGAAATCAAGTCGACTATTCCCTGGAACTTGTCCTCCGCACCTATAGGGAGGCAGACCGGGACAGCGTTGGCTCCGAGTTTGGTGTGTATCTCCTCGACACAAGCGAGGAAATCAGCACCAACACGGTCCATCTTATTGACATAGGCGATCTTGGGAACGCCATACTTGTCAGCCTGACGCCAGACAGTCTCAGACTGCGGCTGGACCCTACCCACGGCGCAGAAAGTCGCTATCGTGCCATCAAGGACACGCAGCGAACGCTCCACCTCAACCGTGAAGTCGACATGGCCGGGAGTGTCGATGAGGTTTATCTGGTACACCTTGCCGTCATAGTGCCAAAAGGCGGTCGTGGCGGCTGATGTGATGGTGATACCCCTCTCCTGCTCCTGGACCATCCAGTCCATCGTCGCGGCGCCGTCATGCACCTCACCGATCTTGTGTGTCTTACCGGTGTAGTACAGGATACGCTCGGACGTGGTCGTCTTGCCGGCATCGATGTGAGCCATGATGCCGATGTTCCTGGTGAAAGTCAGATCCCTGCTGGATGCCATCCGTGATAAAGATTAGAAACGGAAGTGGGCGAATGCCTTGTTGGCCTCCGCCATCTTGTGCATATCCTCTTTCCTCTTGAAAGCGCCACCCTCATTGTTGTAGGCGGCGACTATCTCCGCACAAAGTTTTTCTGCCATGGAGTGGCCGGAACGTTTGCGGGCATAGCCGATCATGTTCTTCATGGAAAGCGAGACTTTCCTCTCCGGACGCAACTCTGTAGGCACCTGGAAGTTGGCACCTCCTACACGACGTGACTTGACCTCGATCTGAGGGGTCACGTTTTCGAGAGCCTTCCTCCAAATATCTAGAGGAGCCTTGTCAGAATCTTTCATCTTCTCGCCTACCATGTCGATGGCATCGTAAAAAATAGAATACGCGATACTCTTCTTCCCCTGTAACATAAGATTGTTCACGAAGCGAGTGACCTCGACATCATGAAACTTAGGATCAGGAAGTAGAATTCTCTTCTTAGGCTTCGATTTTCTCATTTTTGTGAAAATTAAAGGTGATCAAAAAATAAATGGGACTACTTCTTGGACTTCTTCGGCCTCTTGGCACCGTAGAGGGAGCGGGACTGGGTCCTTCCTTCCACGCCAGCGGTATCCAAAGCTCCACGAAGGATGTGGTAACGCACACCAGGGAGGTCCTTCACACGACCGCCGCGCACCAGCACGATGCTGTGCTCCTGCAGGTTGTGACCCTCGCCCGGAATGTAAGCATTGACCTCTTTAGAGTTGGTAAGGCGTACCCTGGCGACCTTCCTCATCGCTGAGTTAGGTTTCTTAGGAGTCGTCGTGTAGACACGCAGACATACGCCCCTCTTCTGAGGGCAAGCGTCCAGCGCGCGAGACTTGCTCTTGACTTCAAGACTCTCGCGTCCTTTGCGAACTAACTGTTGAATTGTTGGCATAAATGATTGTAAATCTTTTATTTATGTTTTTTCCCAAATATTTTGGGGCTGCAAATTTACAGAATAATCTTCAATTCACCAAAGTTTTATTCCGATTTGAACGTCGTTTAGGAATTTGCAATTGACGGATTTTCATTATCTTTGAATATGTTTAAACTCGGATCAAAGGTCATTCTCGCGGCTGCCATTCTCGCCGCGGCTTCTCTCTCCTCAACCGCCCAACCCTCCGCAAGGGTATTCTTCGGCGATGGTTGGACATTCTCAAAAGACGGAAACTCAAGGGTTGTGGACCTGCCTCACGACTGGGGAGTCGACGGTCCTTTCAACATCAATTACCCCGGTGAGACAGGCAAATTGGAATGGTGGGGAAAGGCTGAATACACGAAAACTTTAACGGCCCCGGCGGCGACCGGGGATCGCTACTTCCTCGACATCGACGGAGCCATGTCATGGGCCAAGGTCTTCTGTAACGGGAATCTCGTGACCGAATGGCCCTACGGCTACGCCTCTTTCAGGGCGGATCTGACGCCATTTATAAATGAAGGTGACAATGAGATCAAGATAACCCTCGACAATCCCGAGGAATCCAGCCGTTGGTATCCCGGGGGAGGAATATATCGGAATGTTTGGCTCACAGTGGCCCCTGCCGTCGGAGTCGCCCATTGGGGCACTTACATGACCACGAAGGGCGACAAGGCTACCCTCAGGGTCAGCCTTCGCAATAGCGGGGAGCCGACGAAAGGAATCATTAGAACGGAAATATTTGAATATGACGGAAATACGGCTATAGCGTCCGCTGAGACCCCAGTAGAGGCCATCACAGACTCCACCATCATCACGGAGGAGTTTGACCTCCCTGGCGCCGCCCGCTGGAGTCCCGAGCACCCGAACCTCTACCGCGCCGTCACGACTGTGGTCGCCGGATCGGCCTCCGAGCTTAGGCCGTACTCAGCCGCAGCGAAGCGAGGATGGACGCAGCCGGGCTCGGACGGCCGTCCGGCAGACAAAGCGGGAGATAGCGAGAATGGACGCGGCCTAGGCTCGGCAGCCGCTCCGGCATATGAAGAATACACGACCGTATTCGGCCTAAGGGATCTGGAATACAAGGAAGACGGGTTGTACATCGATGGAGTGAAAACTTTCATGAAGGGAGTCTGCCTTCACCACGACGCCGGCGCCCTCGGAGCTGTCTGGAACAACACCGCTTGGGAACGCCGCCTCAAGATGCTCAAGGAGATGGGTTGCAACGCCATCAGGACCTCCCACAATCCCCCAGCCCCAGAGCTTCTAGACCTCTGTGACAAGATGGGCTTCGTCGTGATGGACGAGCTCACGGACACCTGGACGGTCCCCAAGAAGCCCAACGGCTACGCCTTGCTATTCAATGAATGGGCGGATAAAGACCTGAAGGCTATGATCCACCGTGACCGCAACCACCCCTCAGTGGTTCTCTGGAGCATAGGAAACGAGACCGGTGAGCAGGGCTATCCCGACCTTTACCATATTCCCGCACACCTCACGGAGATATGCCACAATGAGGATCCCACGAGGCTCACCACCTTCGGGTCAGACAATCCCTGGGCCTCGGAACAGGAGTTCCGCAACACCATGGACGTCTATGGGTTCAACTACAAGCCCCACCTCTACGCCACCTTCCACGAGGCCAACCCCGGCAAGTTATATCTTGGCAGTGAGACCGCCTCAACCATAAGTACCAGAGGCGTTTATTTCTTCCCCATAGAAGACGATCCCAGAGGTAAGGAACACTGCGAGAAAGACTTCCAAGTAAGCTCCTATGACCTTCACACAGTCCCCTGGGGGCAGATTCCAGAACAAGAGTGGGAATATGAGGACGCCAATCCGTCCTGCCTCGGTGAGTTTGTCTGGACAGGCTACGACTATCTCGGAGAGCCTACTCCATACAACCGGGACATCACCATCCTGACCAATTTCCACGATCCTGAGGCTAAGGCGAGGGCAGAGAAAGAGATCGCCGAGAAAGGGGCCGTCTCGACTCCCTCCAGAAGCTCATATTTCGGGATCATAGACCTCGCCGGTTTCCCTAAGGACAGGTACTGGCTATATCAGGCCCGTTGGTCGGAAAGGACTGTGCTTCATGTACTTCCGCATTGGAACTGGGAAGGACGTGAAGGTGAGGTGACTCCCGTCCATGTCTACACCAACTGCGACAAAGTCGAGCTGTTCGTGAACGGAGTCTCCCAAGGAGTCAGGGAGAGAGCCGACAAACAATACCGGCTCCGCTGGGACGAAGTCGTCTATCAACCAGGCAAGGTCGAAGCCGTTGGCTGGAAGGATGGACAAAAAGTGGCTACCCAGACCGTAAAGACCGCCGGACAGACTAAGAAGATAAAGCTGAGTCAGGAGAAAGGTTTCGGAGAAGGCGACTTGTATTATGTGGACGCTGCTCTGACCGACAAGAAGGGTGTCATCGTTCCCACCGGTTCAGATGAGATTATATTCAGCGTGAAAGGTCCTGGAGAGATTCTCGCTGTCGATGCCGGCGACCCGACTTGTCTCACACCGTTCCATTCCGACTCGATCAAAGCGTTTAATGGCTTGGCTTCGGTGATCATCAAGACAAAACCAGGCAGTAAAGGCAAAATCGTTGTGACTGCCACCTCAGGCGGGCTGAAGAAAGGGAAAATCAAAATTCATAAATAACTCGATATGAAACGAACTTTATTAATCGGAGCTGCCCTGTTGTTGGCAATTGCCGCAGCGGGACAAGAGAAAGTGACCAAGGCGAACTACGCCCTGGCCGAGAGATTCTCCGCGAAAAGAGTGAACAACATGGTGTTCTCCACAAGAGTACAGCCACGTTGGTTCAAGGAAGGTGACCGGTTCTGGTACGAATGGCAGTCACCCAAAGGCACGAATTACTACATCGTGGATCCCGTCAAAGGAACCAAGACCGAGGTCTTTGATCTTGAGAGACTGGCCATGGAACTAACTGAGATAGTGAAGGATCCGTTCGACGCCCAACATATTCCCATCACCGGCTTGAAGCTCAAGGACGACAAGGTCTTCACTTTCGACATCAGGAGCACCCAGGACAAACCGGCGGAACCTGACAGCACTAAGGCCAAGAAAGGTGGCGGGAGAGCAGGTGGGCCGAGAGGAGCCGCGGCCGGAAAGCCCGAGAAGAAAGTGTTCCATTTCGAATATGACTATGCGTCCAGAACCCTGAAGGACGTCACCGAACAGAAGGAGAAAGAGGAGCAGAAATATCCCATGTGGGCCTCTGTTTCCCCGGACGGGACTATGGGAGTATACGCCAAGAACTCCAATCTTTGGATAATGGACTCCACCAACCTTCGCAAAGCGGCCAAGGACCCCAAGGACAGCACCATTGTCGAGTTCAAGCTCACTACTGACGGAATAAAACAGTTCGGCTTCGGCTACGGCAACTATTCCGGAGACACAGAGACCGACACCACCCGTCGCTCAAACCCGGGAGAACTGCTCTGGTCACCCGACTCAAAGCGTTTCGCGGTGAGCAAGTGGGACACCCGCAAACTGGAAGATCTATGGGTCATAAACTCAGTGAGTTCCAAGCGTCCGAAGCTCGAGACCTACAAGTACCAGATGCCGGGTGAGCCGGGGCCAAAAGGGTATTTATATGTGTTCACCCTCAACGGGATTCCCGGTCAGGCCGGGGACGAAGTGTCGGCGACCAGCAAACAGATCAAGGTCGACGCTTTCAAGGATCAGGATTTCAGCATTGAGAGAGGACGCCGCCTCGCCAAGGATAGCTACAACGACTACTACTCAAGCAAATGGCTGGGAGACGAGACCGGCTTCTATCTCCTCCGTCAGAGCCGTGACATAAAGAGGATTGATCTCTGCTGGGTGGGCGTCAACGCCGATTCAGCCAAGGTCATAATCCCGGAGCGTTCCAACACCTACATCGAGAGCCGCACCCCCTTCCTTCTGAAGAACGGCAAGGAACTCATCTGGTGGTCGGAGCGCAACGGCTGGGCCAACCTCTACCTCTACAGCAACGACGGCACACTTATCAGGAAGATCACAGACGGTGCCTTCCACGTGGAGAACGTGTTGGGAGTCAATGAGAAAGAGGGCTATGTCTTGCTCAGCGCTTGCGGAGTGCAGAAAGACGAGAACCCTTACCAGATGCACACCTACAGGGTTCCGCTCACCGGCGGCGCTCTTCAGAAACTGGACATGGACGACATGGATGTGCTCTCCACAGCCAGTGACGACGCCAAATATTTCGTGGCCAACTATTCAAGAGTCGATTACACTCCCGGAGTCGCCCTCTATGGAGCCGCCGGAAGGAAGATCCTCGACCTTGAGACAGCTGACTTGAGCCTCCTGTTCGACGCCGGCTACAAGTTCCCGGAGCGCTTCAAAGTCAAGGCGGCCGACGGCGTGACCGATCTCTACGGAGCAATGTACAAGCCTTACGACTTCGACTCCACAAAGGTCTATCCGATATGTGATTATGTCTATCCGGGCCCGCAGGTCGAGGCCAACAACATCTCCTGGAGCAAGGGCTTCACGAGGACTGACCGTCTCGCACAGCTGGGCATAATCGTCATCACCGTGGGCAACCGAGGCGGCCACCCCAACCGCTCTAAATGGTACCACAACTTCGGTTACGGCAACCTACGCGACTACGGTCTAGAAGACCAGAAATACGCCATACAACAGATCGGCGCCCGCTGCCCCTTCGTGGATCTTGAGCGTGTGGGAATACACGGTCACTCCGGCGGAGGCTTTATGAGCACTGCGGCGATTCTGAAATATCCAGACTTCTTCAAGGCGGCCGTTTCCTGCGCCGGCAACCACGACAACAGTATCTACAACCGCTGGTGGAGCGAGCAGCACCACGGCATCCTGGAGAAGATTGACAAGGGAGACACCACCTTCGTCTATCACATTGACACCAACCAGGAGTTGGCGAAGAACCTCAAGGGCCACCTTATGCTGGTCCACGGTGACGTGGACAATAACGTCCACCCGGCCAACACGATCCGTGTCGTGAACGCCCTCATCAAGGCCAACAAGCGATTCGACATGTTGCTCCTGCCGGGTCAGAGGCACGGTTTCGGGGATATGAACGAGTATTTCTTCTGGAGAATGGCGGACTACTATTCAGAGTGGCTCATCGGTGACACCCAGCGCTCTAAAGTGGATATAGTCCAGCTGAATAACGACTGACCCTTGTCATCCTGAGCGAAGCGAAGGATCTAGCGGCTGTAGAGCTGCCGCTCGATGATGCGGCGCTTAAGATCGGAACCATATTCATATTCGCCGACCTCTATCGAATTCAAAAGGTAGAGGTCGGTGCCTTTAAATATCGTTCCCTGAGCGACTTCCCTAATCGCGAGTATCTTGTCTATGGCTTCCTTCGGGACAATCAGATGGCAAGGAATTATGTAGGCGACCGGATTGCAGGCCACGGCGTGGGCCACGGCCCTGACTCCCTTGGGATTCTCGCAAAGGTCTGCCAACTGGCTGTAACTAAGAAGCTTTATACCTTCCTCAGGAAGAATCGGGGTACCGTCATCGTGATGAGTCAAGGAATACAGGCGACGCCAGACATTGAGCTGGAAAGGAGTCCCGAAAAGCCTGAGGTCCTCCCACTTAGTCGTGGCTGACAAATCCACGATCTCGTCCATTCCGACCTTGCTGACGACTATCTCGTTAACCGCCCCATCGGGCAGGCGGCTCACCTGAGCGGCTATTCTCGGAAGATGCCTGAAATCAGCGCTGACGGAAGCGATCTTCCCGTCAATCCTAGTGACTACCCATCTGATGTCTTTTTTCATACCGTAAACCCTTGACGTTCAAATATAATCAATTTATTTGTTTTCCCTAACGATCCATTCGCGGAAGAAAGGGTCCTCTATCTCATAACGGTCAGAGTATATCACATAACCATCCTTCTGCATCCGCTTCAGCGCACTGTAAACAGTGCTAGTACGGTACTCTCCCGTTTGCAAAGGCTTCCCCGACGACAATCGTTGTAGTATCCACTTGTTCGTCCTTTTGAAATTCATCCACAGCCTCTCATAATCAAGGCCATGGGTGGTTACGATATGGTCGATAGCAACTTTTAGCGGACTGGCCGTATCTGGCTGCAAGACACCGACCTGCCACAGATTTGCCGCCAGTTGCTGCGAATAATAAGGGTGACATCCGGTATAGTCCAAAATACTATAAGCCAACTCGTCGCATGTGTCAGGATAACACTCGGCGAGACGCTCGGAGAGATAGCAGTGGAAATCCTCACGAGGCAGTTTTCCAAGCCGCATCATCTCCCCGAAGTGGTAAAATGGCGACTTTTTGTTCTCAAAAATATCCGTCATCATACTTTCCTGACTGCCCAGCAAAATGTAGTTGATATGCTTCTGCTCCTGCATAATCGCGCGAAGTCTTTTATCCAGTTTGGGAGCCAGATCACATATTTCCTGAAACTCGTCCAACACGACGATAATACGATCCTGCTCAGAATGAGCTTGTTCAATCAGAGTCATAACATCCTCGATGAGAACACCACCATCAACGCCTGGTTGGAAAGACACATCCACTGATCCAGTAATGGGGTTAGAAGATACTGTAGGTATTATGCGGAAATGAGATATCAAATGACGGACACGCTCCAGAGGATGAACTTTAAAGAACTCTCTCAACAGTTTTGCCGACAAATCCGAAACCGATGTCACTTGCTGCAAATTAACCGTAATGTACTTTCTGCCAGTCTGCTTCATCGCTTTTGCCACTACGCTGCTTTTGCCGAAACGGCGCGGACTGATAATCACCAGATGGTTAGCACTATTCACAAACTGCTTGATATAGGCAACTTCCTTCACTCGGTCAGTGAAAAACTCTTCCTCTACAATGGTGCCGAACTTGAACGGGTTTTCCATACTTCGCATTTTTTCGTTACGAAAATTTTCGTAATGCAAATATAATCAAATAACTCTAAAAAACATGTTAACTTTATGATGGATTTTGCGGCTTATTAGCAGAGACGCCGATAATGACAAAGGAAGAGTTCGAAGTATTCTCAGGGAAGGTGCGGAGAGATTTAATCTCGATCGCCGGGAGAATCCATCTAGGCGACGGACAACCGACCGAGGCTGAGGACATCGTCCAGGACGCCCTCCTGAGACTTTGGGAACTATCCGAGCGAGGCTACCCGGTCAAAAACGCCAAGGCGCTTGCCATAAAGATCACGAAAAACCTTTGTGTCTCGCGTTACAGGAAAAGCAGAAGTGAGGCCATCTCTCTTGGGACCAATGATAAACTCGGCGAATTGAGTGCGGCAGACTCTTTGGAAACAGCAGATAATCAAAAAATTAAAAACATCCTATACAGCCGTTTGACTCCCGCGAGGCAAGAGTGTATGACACTCAGAAATGACTTCGGCATGAGTCTGGACGAGATAGCCGAGACCACCGGGCGCTCGAAAGAGAGTGTGAAGGTGCTGATCTCCACTGCGAGGAAACAGATGCTCGAACAATTAAAAGAATTGCTATGAACCTGGAAGACAAGAATATAAGAAAGGCTCTCGCCGAAAAATACCTCTCCGCGGAGACCTCCGTCGAAGAGGAGAGAGCGCTGGCCTGTTACTATTCGGATCACCAAGCCGAAGAGGATGAGAAAGCATTCGCCGCGATGGTCACCGCCACCGCTGGAGACTATCTTCTCTCAGACGAGGGTGCCGAAGAATATGACTGGAATGCCGCTCCAAAAGCAATCCCCTTGAAAATAAACATCTTCCGTTGGGCCTTCGGGACTGTAGCCGTTGCCGCTGCTGTAATACTTGGCGTGATCCTATTCCAAAATCCGGTCAAAGAAACTCCGATCAGTGCTGTAACCATCGCTGAGACCATAGGAGAAATCATGAGGCTCAATGAAGAAAACATTCTGTCCATCGAGGCCAAGCCACAAGGATCAAAAGCTGTGTTGACCGTCAACTTAAAGAATGGCATTACCCAAACATATATTATGACATTGGATGAAGAAACCGGCGCCACACTCCTCACCCAATTATCTTCAACGAATTAAAAATCAATGATTATGGTAACAGTTTTTCTTTCAGCTATAATAGCGGCAAGCCTCACTTTCACCCCGGCGAAGGCCCCCTCCGACACCACCAACAGGTACTACATAAATGACGAGCTGGTGGAGAATTTCGATGGTTCACAAATAGTCGGGCACAAGATCAAGGCTTATAGAATAGATGACATCAAAGCCCGGAAACAAGTCGTGAGAATTCACCGCATTTCCACGGAAATAGTGGAGCCAAGATACATTCTCAACACCATCCGGGTCTCAAAAGCGATGGTCGACAGCGTGATAAATACAGGTAATGTGAGCAGCATCAAAGTTTTTAAGGGAATAGAAACCGGCTCGCTCATCGTGATCAAGACAAAGGACCAGGCCGCCAAAGAAGAGGAATTCAAGCGGTTATCTCAAATTAAAGCAAAAGAGTACAAAGAAAAGTTGAAGCGGGAAGGCCGGCGGAATTGATGAGGTTGGCCCTGGTGTAAGGCTCCCAGGCGTAACGGACATAGACCGGATTCTTAACTTCCGGAGCGGATAGGACAGCCCTGTCGCCCTCGAGGCGGCAGGTTGCCTTATGATAAAGCATATCCTTACCAGCGAGCTCAAAACCAATGACTTCCGTGCCATCAGAGGATCTCAGGCCAGTGCCATATTCAAAGGTCACGATAACTTTGGAACCCGATGCGGTGGCTGACTTGAACAGAGGTCCTGAAGGCACTATATCAAAACCATAATCGCCACTCAGAGCCAAACGAGCGAGCCTTTCCCCTACCGGCTTCTTATCCTTGTAATGCACGTCTGAAGGGTCTCCAAGGTCGCTGGAAACAGCCATCCCAAGATGCGGCCTGCTCTCCAGCAGCCTCCTCTGACTATCCCTGAACCAAGGCCAGGAAGGACGGTTCAGACTTGACAGCTGGACATAATAGAACGGGAGTTCCTGGTTATTGAACCATTCTCTCCAACTGTCTACCAGAAGAGGAAACATATATTCATGAGCCTCGAAATTGTGGGCATTGGACTCACCTTGGTACCACAGAACTCCGGCCAAAGTCGGATGACCTATAGGAAGTATCGCTGATTCAAAGAGATAGCAAGGCTCGTATGGATGGCGCGCGAACTTATCACCTTTCTTGTAAGAAATGTTCTTAGCGGCTCGTTCTCGTGCCCATCCTTGGATGAAATCGTTATTGATCCAGTCCCTGAGGATCACCGGGAACTTCCATTCAAGGGTATTCCTGTCGATCCATGCCTCCGCAGGTGATCCTCCAACTGCGTCATGGATGATTCCCACGGGGACTTTAAGGCTATCCCTCAGCTCCTTCGCGAACCAATAGCCTACAGCGGACATCCTTAAAGATGTCTTAGGCGATGCGGTTTCCCATTTCGCCGGGCGGAAATAAAGAAGGTTCTTGACCGAGTCCACAGCGGACTCTGGCCATGAGACATCGCTGGTCGCCCAATAGAATTCCTGATTAAAGAAACGAAGATCCGGATCAGCCGAGGCTGCGGCGGCCTCGGGTCCTCCATCGGCCTCCGAGAGCCTGAACCTCATATTCGATTGACCCGAGCAAAGCCATAACTCGCCAATCGCGATGTTGGAATAATCAAGTACCTTATCTTTTGTCGATATTGTAAGTCCCAGTCCTGTAGCGGCTTCCATTGAAGGGAACTCCACGCTCCACTTTCCGTCCAAACCCGCCGCTGTCTTCAAAGTCTTCCGTCCAAGCTTGACCGTGACCTTATCACCAGCGTTGGATGTGCCTTCGATGAGAATGGGGCGCCGGCGCTGGATGACCATATTATCGGTATACAAAGGGGACACCGCCAATCCACCATAGTCGCCTGTTATCCTGGAATATACTGTTTTAGCCAGGATTCCGTAGCCAACCTCATCCGGATGGACGGCATCTGGAAGGTGCCATGGGTAGGGATAGAGTGGCGTGTGGAAGTCAATAAGCTCACAGCCAGCCGTTTCCGCCACTACTTTAATAGCTTCCTGTATATCCTCGTGCCACTGTTTTGTGCCTGACATGAAACGATAGTGGCGGTCAGCGAGAGGAGATAGCAGGGCTATGATTATCCGGGCCTTGGGGTTGGCTTGTTTGCAGGAGTCAATCAAAGCGAGATAATCCCCCACAAAATCGTCCCTGTAATTGGGCCAGGAGCGAGGGTCGGTGTCATTAACTCCCAAATGGATGACATAGATGTCTCCGGCGAATTCCATCGCTTTCGGGAATATATCCTGGTCGAAATATGGCCTGAAAGAACGCTTGATAAGCGTAGCCCCGTTCCTGCCGAAATTGCCGACCTCATAATCATCCCCGAGCATCACCTGAAGCTGGGAAGGGTAGGAATAATTCACTCTGTCCTCTATCGCCGCACCATAGGTGATGCTGTCACCGATGCAGGCGACCTTGATTTTCCGAGGCGTCGAAGAATATACAGAACCAACTAATAAACAAGCGATTAAGGTAAGAAAGAATCTTTTCATAGCATTATCAGTTATCAAGACAGGCAAGGAAGAAATCCTTTTCTTCCGAGGCTGAATTGGAAATCCTTCCCTTAAGACGCCAAACTCTGTTGTATATCACACTCTTCTCTTTCTCCATAAGGGCTGAGATAGTCGTTGTGGAGAATCCTGCGGCAGTGAAGGCGTAGAGTTGGAAATCTTCCTCCTTCCAGGATGGGAATTCAGAGCGAAGTTTTGTCATAACCCCATTCTCGCGTTTGTCCAGAGTGTCCTCAAGTTTTTTACGCACCTTCTTGTCACTCCTCAGGCCACTCACTATCGACTTGACCTCCTTCAGAATCCTCGGCTGGAGATTATCAGTACCCTCGTAGATATAGTATTGTTCGCAGAGCCTCTCCAACGCCTCGAATCCCGGCCCTTCTTCCTCTTTCACCGCCAACCGCTTCTGGAGATCCTCCGCTATCGTCATATACTTCTCTCTCTCAGCGACTTCCGCTTCCAGAACACGCCTCTGCGACGAACGGTAGTACAAATAAGCCACCACCACGCCGCCGACAATCAACAGAGCCGCGAGAGCCAGAAGCCACATCTTCAGCCGAGCTGAGCGCAACTTCTCCGCCTGAATGTCAGCCTGCCCTTGAATATAATCCCTCTGACTCGCTGACACCGCCCCCTCAAGAGCCTCTGATTGAGCTTTGTCACCATATTCCGTGACCCTCTCCAAAGCTCTCAAAGCCCTGGCGGTATCACCGGAACGGGAAGCGATCTGATATTCCCGAAAATCAGCGTCAGCGGCATCCTCGTCACTCTCGACAGAAGCCTTAGCCTCTGAAAGCCACCTCAAAGCCTCTTTCTGGTCGCCCGCCAATGAATAGGAATATGCCAGAATACCCTTGTCAGCTGAGTTCAGGGGATAATGAAGCTCATTCGCCGCCCTCCCCAGCATGTCTATCGCCAATGTCGGGTCAGGTACATCCTTGCTGACAGCGAGGGATGCGTACGACTCAAGACATCTGGCTTCCAAAAGGGTATCCCTTGACTCATGGGAGTCATAGAGGACGCTCTTGAATATATCCTCTGCCGCATCGAATTTACCCGCCGCGGAATGAGCCTTCCCTATCTCCAGAAGGGTTCTCAGGCTTTCCCCTTCCTCTCCTGCCGCCTTGAAAGCTTCCGAGGCTCTGGCGAGATATAGGATCTCGTCAGCCGAATTGCTTGATACTCCGCTGGTTCTAGCCATATCACGGCAGATAAGTCCTTCCCGTAGAGTGTCTCCCGCCTTACCGGCATATTCAAGTGCCTTGGTATAGGATACGATGGCTGCCGAATAACTACGCTCGTTAAACTGTGACCTTCCCAGGCAATAGAGAGCCCTGGCCTTCTGACTGTCGTCTCCTCTTCTGACAAACCAGTCCGCCACCTTGGCCACATCGCTGGAGCTGACAGTATTGACATACCCCATGTCCTCTTCCATCCTGTCCAGAAGAGCTCCCATCTGGGTATCAAGTCCAGTGGAGCAACCAATGGCCAAGAAGGATAACGCCACAAATAACGCAGCGATCCGAGATACTATTCTTTTGAAAACTCCGATCATCTTCTCTCTCGTGACTTCCTATTCACGCTCACCACTCCAGCCTTGAGCTTTTACAGGAAGCTCAACTCCATCCGGAGTGACAAGCACCGCCCCCACCTCCGGCTGGGCCATATGGCCGATAATATCGAAAGTTTGAAACTCCCGGCGGAACTTCTCGGCCGAAAGGATAGGAATCACGAACAGCAACCTGAAGTCATCGCCTCCATTCATGGCGGCGGAAACCGGGTCTATGTCCATCTCTTTCCCGAAAGCGAAGCTATTCCCTTCAAACGGGATCTTGTCAGCATATACTTTCACTCCAAGTCCGGAATCCCTGACAAGCCTATTCAAAGAGTCAGAAAGCCCGTGAGAGACAAGGACACCAAGCGATGGATAGATGCCGACCTCTTCAAGACGAGCCACGGCACCAGCCGGAATCTCCGGTTTCAAATAGCTTCCTATAAGCATCTTATACTTCTCAAGATCCGGCTGGGACGAATCATCCGCTGTATTCTCGAAGCCTCGTTTCTCCCTTTCAAGGATCTGCTGACCGAGGTAAGCGGCCCCGAGACTGCCTGACACACAGACCAGGTCTTTGCTCCTGGCCTTGACGGTACGCCCCTTGGTCAGTTTAAGTCTCTCACCATTGGCGGATACGGCGATTGTAAGCCCATTAGGAGATGGAACCAAGTCAAGATCAACAGTTTTGAAGCCGTGTTCCCTCATCGCCACGGTCACTCCCGACCAAAGATCTTTGATATGGCCGAAATCCAGTTTAGCCGAGACTCCGAGCCTTATAGCGAGAGACCTGGGATGGCCCATTGCGGCGTAAATCTCTCCTGCTGCGGCTGACGCGCATTTATATCCCAAATGCTTCAGCGGGAAATAAGTGAGGTCAAAATCGATCCCTTCCACGAACAATCGACTTGAAGAGACAATCTCGCTCCCTGATGCCGGCTCATATGAGGGATTCGAGACCCTGTTGATGCCAGCGCTCTCATAAAGCAACGCTATCGCCTCCTCTTTTCCATATTCTTTGAATGATTCCTCAGCCATAAAGATTCATATTTATAGGTAGATATCACAAAATTAGCACAAATTGTTAAATTTGTGGTATTGAAACACTATCACTGATGAAAAGAACTCTCCTCCTCTTGATGGCGGCGCTCATGATACTGCCAGGCAGCATGTCCGCCCAGAAAAAAAACTCAGACATTAAAGTCATCTCTTACAATATCCGTCTCGGTGTGGCCAAGGATGGAACCAATTCCTGGGAATTCCGTTACCCCGCCTCCGCTATGATGATAGTTGACCAGAAGCCGGACATTTTCGGACTCCAGGAAGCCTACGATTTCCAGGTCAAGTACCTTGAGGAGTACTGTCCAGGCTACAAGAGCGTCGGTGTGGGACGTGAGGACGGCAAGCACGAGGGCGAGCACATGTCTATCTTCTACAACAAGAAGACGACCAAGCTTCTTAAATGGGGCACTTTCTGGCTCTCCGAGACTCCGGATGTCCCTTCCATGGGATGGGATGCCGCCTGCCGCCGTACCGCCACTTGGGCCCTCTTGAAAGACAAGGAGAGCGGAAAGAAGTATTATTACGTGAACACCCACCTCGACCATGTTGGCTGGGAGGCGCGCAAGAACGGAATGAAGCTCATTGTCGACAGGATTGACAGCATCAATCCCAAAGGACTACCTATGGTTGTCACAGGTGACTTCAACATGACTTATGACCGTCCTGAGTTCGACGACATGAAAAAGATGATGAAAAACGCCCGCGAGGAGGCTGCCAAGACCGACCACCACCAGACTTTCAATGGTTGGGGGAAAGCCAGCCCGAACTCTATCATAGACTTCATATGGTACAAGGGATTCAGTTCTTGCCCGGAATACGAGACGATCACCAAGCCTTACATGGAGCGCAAATTCATCTCTGACCACTATCCTATCTCCGCCACATTAGTCTTTTAATGAAACGAATCGTATTAATATGGGCCGCCTTATTGGCGGCCTTTGTCACCTCCGCACAAGAGCCGCTGAAATTCTCAAAACCGGAGAAATGCGGCATGGACGGGGTGAGGCTGTCACAGGTGGACCGGGTCATTGAGGAAGCCATCTCAGAGAAGACAATCCCTGGTGCGGTAGTGTCCGTCGTCAGGGGTGACAAAATCGCTTATCTCAAGGCCTATGGGAACAGGGCGTTGGTCCCTGAGGTTGAGCCCATGACCGTGGAGACAATGTTCGATCTTGCTTCCGTGAGCAAATGCGTCGGGACTACACTTTCCTTCATGCAATTGATTGAGAATGGTTTCGTCAGGCTCACCGACAAGGTGGACATGTACATCCCCGGCTTCAAGCCATGGGTGGATTCTGAGACGGGAGAGACAGTTGACATAACTATCAGGGATCTGATGACACACTCCTCGGGCCTGGACGCCTATGTCACTGTGGATGACTATGTCGCTGAATATGGGGAGCTTACTCCAAACGAGTTCGAAACCTATATCGCCACAAAGGTCAACAGGAATTTCAGGCCGGGAACCAAGTGTCTCTACAGTTGCCTCAACTTTGTGACTTTGCAAAGAATCCTTGAGAGGGTGACCGGTGAGCGTATTTGTGATTATGCCCAAAGCCATATATTCACTCCCCTAGGCCTTAAGCACACCACTTATCTCCCTGATGATGATCTCAAAAAGATGTGCGCCCCAACTGAGGTTCAGGCTGACGGACTTCCGCTCAGGGGAGATGTCCACGATCCCCTCGCCCGCAGGATAATGGGCGGGAACTCAGGCAATGCCGGAGTGTTCTCCAACGCCATGGATCTCAGCGTCATCTGCGCCACTATCATGAATGGAGGCGAGAAGCCTGGAGACGGGACGAGAATCCTCGGTCCACTAACCGTTGATTTGATGTGCGAAGTTCCGATACAGAATGACCCTATGGTCGGCCGCGCGTTAGGTTGGGACAAAGACGGATGGAATCCCGGAACCAGAGGGGACATTTTCGACCCCGAGACAAGCATCTGGCACACAGGCTACACCGGGCCTTCAGTAGTCATTGACATGAAGACAAAAACCGCCCTCATCATCTTGACCAACAGGGTCCATCCTGAGGATAAGGGCAGTCTTGCCAGACTCCGCGCCCAAGTCGCCAACATTGTCGCCGGAGCTGTCACACGTCCTTGACGGGGAGTATCAGATCAAATCACGAATGATGTCATCGGAGGTGAAGAAATGATCCTCCGGGATACGTATGGATTCTTCGCTTCGCTCAGATTGACAGTGAACAAGAGCACCTTCGGAGAGGAGGTGGTCGACGGATGCATCGCCGGCGAGGGAACGTAGTTCGGACTCAGGGAGGCCCACATCGGTTCGGAGAGGTAGCATAATCCGCTCGACACGGATGTCTTCCGGGGTCAATACTTCTTCTTCCCTGGAATATTCCTTGAGGGTCCCGCTATTCCAAGACCTTACGGAACCAGCTGATAATGAATGAGCTCCCGGACCAAGACCCACATAAGGAACACGCCTCCAGTAAGCGCTGTTGTGGACGGCTTCTCGGCCAGGAAGGGCGAAATTGGATATCTCATAATGATGGTAACCAGCGTCGCCGAGGCGCTCGCAAAGAAAGTCGTATTGACGGCGGCACTGCTCATCGGTAGCCTCCGTGAATTTGCCTTGGGCTATCAGCCTCTCAAGAGCGCTTTCCTCCTCTATTGATAACTGATATGCTGAGATATGCTCAGGCTCAAGTTCCAAGGCTTTGGCGATCGTCTCTGACCATAACTCCTCTGACAACTTCGGAAGACCGAATATCAAATCTATACTGATATTCCCGACCCCGCACCGGCGCAGAATCCGGAAAGCCTCAATAGCGGTGGCTGAGTCATGGCGGCGGTTCATCCATTTCAGGATTTCATCGTCAAAGGACTGGGCCCCCATGCTGACGCGGTTCACCCCCAGCGCCAAAAGCCCTCTCACATATTCCTCACCCTTCTCGACGATGTCCTCCGGATTCACCTCTATCGTGAATTCCTCCCATGAAGAGTCGCCTGCCCCGGAAGGGGTATGCCAGCCGAACCTGTGGCCGCCCGTGGCCTCATGAACGGGTGGCTCGCCGCAGGCGAGACGGGACGAAGCGAGAAGCGCGAAGGGTTCGGCGGTATAGCCCCTTCCGGGACGGATGATCGCCGCTTCGAGGGAATGGACGATTCGGGATAAAACATCAAGCGGAAGCACCGAAGGAGTGCCTCCGCCTATGTAAAGAGTGTTGACATTCAGCGTTCCCGCAATCTCGTCCCGACGCTCTGAAATCTCCTTGCAAACAGTATCGGCATATGCCTCGTAACAGAGATCCCTCGAGTTTCTCTGAATGACAGAGGAGAAAAAGCCGCAGTAGGTACAGCGGCTCTCACAGAAGGGAACGTGGAGATAGATCACCGCCTAACGGAGCAGGAGCTCGGTCTTGCCGAGGAAAGACTGCGACGTGTAAGCCTCAATCGTGTAAATGCCAGGCTGGTAGGTCGGGATGTCGTTGAGATAGATGCTCAGATCAACCTCCTTGCCCTGATAATCAACCTCGCGGGAAGCCGAGGCGACCATGGTCTGGCCATTATAGTTGAAAGAAGTCTGGACACTGTTGGTGAGAAGAATGCCCTCAGGATCCTTGACACGGAGATAAACCCTCACCGGTCCCTTAGGAGCCAGATCATTCTCGACCAGACTCAAGGAAGCGAGCAACCTGACAACCCTGCTGCTACGGTCTGTGACCTTGTCAGAGCTGTTGTAAGCGGCAACGCTCAAACCCCTGGACTTGATGACCGAACCGGCGGCAACCTGGCCGGAAAGACTCTCCACCTGGCCTTTGAGCTCAGCGTTCTCGGCCCTGCTGGAAGCGGCCTCCTTGCGGGCAGCGGCGGCGTCGGCAGTCAGCTTATGGTTCAAAGTGTTGAGGGAGTCGATCTGGACAATATAGTTCCTCATGATGCTCCTGAGGGTGCCCAACTCTTTCTCGTACTGACGCATCTTGGCTCGATTCGTGGCCTCGGTCTTCTGGATCCTCTCGATCAGCTGGTTGACCTCTTCGCGGGAAGAGTCAAGCTGGCTGTTGACAGATTCATATTCAGAAGAAAGGCTGTCGTAATCTCCTTTCAAGGCAATCATCTGTTGGGTGAGGTCTTCCTTCTCAGCGTTAAGATCCCTTACGAGAGAAGACTTGGAGGTCCAAATGTAAGCGAGACCCGCAGCCATCAAAGCGGCCACGGCGACAAGCGCCCACATTATGTTCTTGAGACTCTTGTTTTTCTGTTCCTGTTCCTCGCGCTGGCGGCGCTCCATGATAGGGTCAATTTCTGCCATAATATCGAATTCTTGGTTCAACTTGCAAAATTACGAAAACTATTTCTTTTTCTTATATTTGTGACTACAGCAAAAAACGGGCAAAGTATGAAATACGTTGTAAGAGCCATAAAATACTTCATCTGGTTCGCTCTCATTTTAACCTTGACGATGGTCATTATGGCCGCATTAGGTTTGGTTGACCCTAAACCGGAACTCATGTTCAGGGAAGGGATGAAATCCGTATGGCAAATCGCGATACTTTTCGCCGTGCTTGCCTTCGTTTACCCGATGACGGGATTCAGGAAGCAGGAGGCGATCATCCCTGGAGAGTATTCTGCTATCCGTGACAAAATCATCAGATTCATGGAACAGAGGGGATACTTCCTTGAGAAAGAGGAGGGTGAGAACATGAGTTTCAGGCTTCGTTCAAAGTTTGGTGCTTTCATGAAAATGTTCGAGGACAGGGTGACCATGACAAGGACCTTTGACGGATTCGAGGTTGAGGGTATGAGGAAGGAGATTGTCAGGCTCATCAGCGGCCTGGAATATATGTTCAGAAACAATTCTGAGGACAATTATTCCAAATCTTAATATCATGAAAAGAGAAGAAGATTTCAAGACTGTCATCACTGTTAACGACGCCATCAGCGCGCAGATGGTGGCGGGGATGCTTATTGAGAATGGTATCCCGGCGGCAGTGTTCGGATCTGACTCCACAGCCATGCTCAACGGAGTCGGAAACATCGATGTCAAGGTCAACGCCGCTGACTACGACGCCGCAATTGAGCTTATCAACACTCCGGCGGAAGATATTGAAGATGAAGGTCTTGAGGAAGGAGAGGAAGAGACCTAACCGAGGATGATCTTGGCGGCGGCTTCCAGAGCCTCGTAAAAATCTTTCCCGTAGACATTTATCAATGGCTCGCGGAGGAACTCGTACACACGGGTGCCTTCGCGTTTTCCTTTGGCGTAGGCGTCCTTGCAAAGATGCCAGCGATGGAGATTGAGAGCCTGTCCTCCATTACTCAACTTGGTGACACGGATCGGATACAGCCAACAGGATTTGGGCTTACGGAAAGAGCAGGTTCCGGCGAAAAAGCATCTCTCAATCGAACAAAGGCAACTTCCATCCTCAAGGAAAGTCGTGAAGGCACATTCCCCTGTGCCCTCCACCACGGGGGTGACGATATCCCCGTCCCGGTCTATGATAAAGAAACCGTCCTTGTCCACTTGCGAACGTCCTTGAGGCCGCATAAGTTCCGAATACACAGGATATTCCCTCTCAAGATCGTCCAATTCTTCCTCCTCAAGAGGCGCCCCACTATCGCCTATGACACAACATATTCCCTTACAAAGGGGGTAGTCACACGCGAAAAACTCTGTCACCACCTCCTCAGAGACAAGGATATCCCCGATCTGGATTATTGTTCCGTGATCATTCCGGCTTGACGACATACTCAATCCTCATCCCCTCGGATAAGACTCCGAAGACCTCTTTAACTTTGTCGGCTGAAACACCCTTTATCTTCTCAGCGTAATTCGTCAGCACATCTTTCCCGGAAGAATACCTCATCAAGATAGCGTCGGCATACTTGGAAGGATCAGACAAAGACATTGAATACTCATTAGAAAGAAGGGACTTGCAAGACGCGAGCTCAGCTGCTGAAACGGGATTGGAGAACACAGCCTCTATGGTTTTACCAGCCATCTCGACCGCCGACTCAATATTGGCCTCACCACTCTCGACACCTTCCGGCAACCCGTGAGAAGGGACCGGAGTGAAAGTGAACCTTAAATCAGCCACCTCGCGAGGGAATGTATGGAACCGATCTTCCAAATCCACATGGAAACCCAACTCCGCCATCACACCGGACAGCCGTCTGTAGAGTGAGAGTCCGGCGATTTTAAATGCCATGTAACTCTCCGTGGAGAAGGGATATGACGCTGCCATCCCTATACTGAAACCCGCAGAAGTCCCATCGTGGTTGTATGTTGTGGTTCCGGATCGTAAAGTGAGTGTGGAGGTCGCCCGTGGAGCGACTGACTTGCTCACCCGGAATCCACCGATAGACTTCACCAAATACTTCTGCAACACTTCAGAGGAAAGATCCCCGACTATAACGATAACTCCATCGCCGCAACGAAGGAACTCCCTGGAAAAGAAAGCCTCAGCATCCGAGAGGGTGGTCGAGGTCAGTCCAGAAGGAGTCTTTATCTCCGTGTAATTGTTATCTGGATACATCAGGCTGTCCAATGTCGCCGGTCTGAGACGGGCACTCTCAAGCATCCTGTATTTCTCAAAATCGGAAAAATCGGCTTTCCTTTCATTGGCTACGGAGAGCAACGCCTTCATCACAAGGGCATAATGTCTGGACGGCGCTGAGCCGAATATCCTCAGATCAGAAACCGAGACCTTAGTCTCAATGTCCACTCCATTGGCTTTTAACACCTTCTCAAAGTCTCCTCCATGGAATCCCGCTATCTTATGACGACTCATCATGTCAGAGAAGAACGCTCCTTCTCCTCTCGGAAGATTCTTGACAGTTGAAAAACCGCCTTTTATCATCATCGAGTAGGAAAACCTTCCTCCTGTGGCCATCTTCTTATATATTACCCTCATGCCATTGGCGAAGGTCCACATCTCCCCTCCTGAGACCGGCTCAGTAGCGACGGACTTCAGTTTGGTCTTGCTTCTATCGGAAGCGAAAGCGGTGGTGTCCTTGGCGGCCACTTTCCATTTATAAGTGGGCTTGTCCAGCATGGCGACTCCATTCCAAGTCGCCTTGAACATCATTTGATACACCCACTCATCATATTCCTCCGGACTCCCGGTCCAGCTGACCTCAGCGTTATCAGTGTCTCCCAAGAGGGCTGATATGTAATTATTGAAAAGCCCTAATTCGGACGCTATCGTCATATTCCTGGAAGAGAAATACTTTGCCTTAGTGGCTGAGAGCGACAGATCTGACCCGAAGAGATAATTGGAGATGCATTGACGCACCATGTCATCATTGGACCCGGCCCCCGAGAGAATCCTGAGAGCATCCTCACGAACCGTCTTGTACTCATCCTCCCCGATGCCTTTCGATCCTATTTCCGCCAAGGTGGAAGACAGTGCCATTGTGGCCGGAATAAGTTGCTCCTCAGGCATTTCCAACTTAATAATAAAACGCTCATCTCCTGAAGAGTCAGCGCTGCCGGAATAATCCAACGACATCCCTGAGACAGGAATCCCCCTTGAGAAAAGAGACTCCGACAGACGGTTCCTGAGCACATCAGCGAGCTCCATGGAGAATAGTTTGGAGACGAACGGCTGGATAGTGTTCATTTGGTTCGCAGGAGTCCTTGGAGATCTGAAAGCCACCTCAACAGAAGAAACCTCGGAAGGCGTGAATGACCATCGGGTCTCTGTTGTCGGCGTCCATGAATAGGCCTTGTTCTCATAAGAGGTTACCCTTGACGGGACCATCAGGGAAAAGACTTTCATCTTCTCGATTATCTCCGCGGGTTTGATGTCCCCGGAGACAATAACCGCATGTGGACGAGGCTGGGTGGCTATGATGTCAAACAACATGAGAAGGGTCGTGTCCGCCGCGGCGACATCGAACATCGGCACATTGTCGAAACGGAAAAGAGTGGCGTCATCCCTGAACGATATGAAACCTTCCGGACGGCAGCCTATACCCTTGCGTGACAAGAACTTGTATGGGATTGTCTTATTGAAATGAGGTAATGACGCGAGTTCTGCGCGCGCGGCGAAGGTGTCTGTCATGCCCTTGCGGACCAAGGCGAAATCCGCCACCCCTTTCATCGTGGAATTGGTCACGAGATAGTATGAGATGCCGTTTGAGAGCTCGCCTTTGGTGATGGAGGCATCCTTCTGCAAAGCGGGCAATTTTTGGGCTGGCATGTTTATTGAAAAACCAACCAGCACAGAACAAAGGACATATGTGAGAAAACGTCGCATTATGAGTGCCTCCTTTCGCAAAATTAATCAATAATGTGCGATTGACACAAAATTTTATTACATTTGTCTCCGTTCGCCGTGTATAAAAGTTGAACTTAAATACATTGAAGAAGATGAAAAAAATCATTCTAGCTATCGCCTCATTGGTCATGGCCGCCGGAATAGCTTCCGCCCAGGACATGGCTCAGGCTACTGAACTCTACAACAATGGAGCCACAGCTATCACTATGAAAAACTGGACCGAGGCTTTGGATTATTTCCAGAAAGCCCTTGCCATGGGAACAGAAATCGGTGAGGAAGCTGACGAGCTCGTGGCGAATTGCAAGACCGCTATCCCGGGTGTGACCCTGGCTATCGCCAAGGATCTCATCAGGGACGCCAAATACGATGAGGCTGCCGGACAATTGGATGCCGCCGCCAAAATAGCCGAGGAGTATGGCAATGAGGAAGTCGTTACAGAGGCTAAAGAGCTTGTGCCCCAGATGTGGATGCAGAAGGGTGTAGACGCTCTCAAGCTTAAAGACTTCGCCACCGCTGCCGATGGTTTCTCAAAATCATACGCCATTGACACCACCGCCGGTAAGACCGCTCTCTATCTTGGACAGGCCCTCAGCCAGCTTGGCAAGACCACTGAGGCTATCGACGCTTTCCATCACGCAGCATGGAACGGCGAGGAAGAGGCCGCAAAGGGACAGATCTCCAATATTTATGTGAAGGAGGCTAATGTCGCCCTTAAGGCTCAGAAATATGCCGACGCTGTCAAAGCCGCCGACAAGGCCAACTCCTATGCTGAGAATGCCAACGCCTACCTGATCGCCGGTCAGTCATCCCAGAAGTTGAGCAAGAACGCTGACGCTATCAAGAACTTTGAGAAGTATCTTGAGCTCAAGCCCACCGCTTCCAACGCCAACGCTATCACCTACACCGTTGCCGCTCTCTATCAGGGACAGAAAAACAACGCCAAGGCGATTGAGTATTACAAGAAGGTTCAGAACGACGCCAAGTTCGGCGCACAGGCCAAGCAGCAGATCACCGCTCTTGGTGGCAAATAATGACTGAACTCGAACTTCTCGCTCCAGCGAGAAACGCTGACATCGGCATCGCGGCCATTGACTGCGGTGCCGATGCGGTATATATCGCCGGGCCGGAGTTCGGGGCCAGGCAGGATGCCGGAAATTCAATGGAGGATGTCCGGCGTCTCTGCGATTACGCTCATCAGTTCGGAGCCCGGATATTCCTGACTCTTAACACAATACTTTTCGATTCGGAGATTCCGAAGGCTCAGAGGATTCTCAAGGAGGCAGCAGATGCCGGAGTGGATGCTGTCATCGCCCAGGATCTGGCCGTTTTCGAGATTCTTCGCTCCGCTCAGAATGATATGGAAGCGCACGCGTCAACCCAGTGCGCAATCCGCACTCCGGAGCAGGCCAAGTTTTATGAAAGTTTGGGAGCTTCAAGAATCGTCCTGGAGCGGCAGCTTTCTCTTGAACAGATCCAGGCTATACGGGAGGCCGTCAAATGCGAGCTTGAATTCTTCGTTCACGGCGCCCTCTGCGTTTGCTACAGCGGGCAGTGCTATATGTCAGAGGCTGTAGCGGGGAGAAGCGCTAACCGGGGCGCCTGCGTACAGGCTTGCAGGTCACTCTATGACCTGGAAGACAGCCACGGCAAGAAACTATTGAAAGACAAGGCATTACTCTCACTCAAGGATTACAATCTCTCTGGAAGGCTCCACGACCTTGCCGAAGCGGGGATATGCTCATTCAAGATTGAGGGAAGACTTAAGAATATCTCTTATGTCAGGAACACTGTCCGGGCATATTCCTTGGCATTGGACAAGTTGGTAGCGGCTAACCCGGAGAAATATCGCCGTGCCTCTTTCGGCCGGGTCGAGGGTGGATTCACTCCCGACCTTGGAAAGACTTTCAATCGTGGATACACCGAGTTATTCCTTGACGGCAAAAGAGGCAAATGGTCCTCCATGGACGCCCCGAAGTCCGTTGGCGAAGAAATCGGCACAGTTCTAGAGATACGCCCTTCCGGCATACCTCCATTCGCTTCAGAGACTTATTCTCCTAGCGTAGCGGCCTCCGGGCTTAGGCCGTACTCAGCCGCAGCGAGCCCTGAGCCAAGGCGAAGGGCGAAGCGAGAATGGACGCGGCCGGGGCCGGACGGCCGTACGCTCAAGGATGGTACAATAGAAGTCATTGTCAATCTGGATAATCCAGCGACTGCGTTGCGAAATGGGGATGGGTTCACATTCATGTCTAAAGACCATAATGAGATACGAGGGTTCCGAGGTGATGTCTGTCGCGGCGAGAGGATTGTCTGCAAGGAGGTGCCGGGGCTTTACGTGGGAGCAAGACTGCGGAGGAACCTTAGCTCGGCCTTCGAGAAAGAGATTGACAGCAACCTCCCGGAGCGCCGCATACCCGTCTCAGTACTCTTAACCCTTAAAGGAAACTCAGAGGCTGCAAGCACTCTTTCTTTCTCGTCCGAGATTGCCGCACCATCAGCCGGGAGCGCCTCCGAAAAGGCAGCATCCGAGGCTGATCCCGGGCCCGGCCGCGTCCATTCTCGCTTCGCTGCGGCTGAGTACGGCCTAAGCCCGGATCAGCCTCGTAGATTCGTTCTTTCAGTTACAGCCACTAGTGAGGATGGAAGAATCGTCGAGTTTGAGGTGGATGCCGGGAGCCAGGAGGCGAACAATGTCGAGAGAATGGAGGCCATGTTCAAAAGCCAGCTGGAAAAATCCTCGGGGATATATTCCTTCACCCTCAATAAACTCGACTCCGGAGCCTCCTACGGCAAGTTGCCATTTATGTCGGCATCGGCCCTGAACGAGATCCGAAGGGAGATCGCCAGGAGGCTGGAGATGGCCGGTCAAGTTGGTCGGGACAAAAGAATAGTTGGGGAAAACGAGCGTGACCATAGTGTTATGGCCGGCTTGACCGGCAATCCGGAAACGATTGATTATAAATATAATATCTCAAACAATTTAGCTCGAGATGTTTTGCGCGGGCTCGGAGCCAAGGACATTGAGGACGCCTTTGAGATCTCGCATAGAAAAGGGGCCGAGCTGATGCGGAGCAAGTACTGCATTCGGCACGAGCTCGGCCTATGCCTGAAAGATTCTTCGGCCTCCGGCCTCAGAATGACAAAGGGAAACCTTGGAAACCTGTTTCTGGTCAACAACGGCAGACGTTACCGCTTGGGCTTCGACTGCGCCCGCTGCGAGATGACCGTCAATAGTGCCATCTGAAAATCATTGATTATTAGTTAAATACAAAGGTGATGGAGGTGTCGCCGAAGCGGTTGGGGACTCCGTTGTACCTCTCGAAATAATTGGAAGATAACTTACCGCGCCATACAATGTCGTCGTTGCGATGATAGGGAAACTCGACAGAGAACCCATAGGCCTTGGCTTTGATCTTAACCTCTCCACTAGCCTTCCAGGTGGTCATCTTCCCTCCATCGTACTCATGGATAAGGAACACACACTCAGAGAGTTGAGGCGACCACTCTGAGACAACTACAGTGTTGAGTCTCAGAGCTGTGCCGACTTGTTTGCGCTTCACCTTGATCATCAAGTCGGTGATTTCCGGAGTGTATTGGGTAAGGTCCGATGCGACCGCAGCGGTAAACGCCTTGATTGAGCCGCACTTAATGAAGAACTCGCTAGCGCCGGAAAGCCATGGATCATATTGGACATGGGCCTTAAATTCCTTGATCCTCAGCGTCTTAAAATCAGAAGTGGAGCGTGTGGCCGGTTTCTCTCCTAGAGTCTTCTCCAAGATTTGCGGCGTCATGGCTCCGGCATCCTCATTCCAACCCACAACCCAGACAGGATGCTCCTTGGCATAGGCCTCATCTACCGCAATCTCCTTCACAATCCATTTATTTCCAGGAAGTTCCTCACGCAAATAACCCACATTTGTCTCAAGGGCAATCTCGGGACAGAAGGTGATCACAGGCATCGAAATCCCGTCCCAATCTTCTGAATATGGCCAATAAATCTGAAGACCGGAGGCGGATAGGTCCCCGAGATGACGGGATATCAGACCATTTAAAGGTTCGTGATACTCTTTGGCCGATCTGGTCCCGATGCGCTCGTCACCAACTCCTCTTCCCGGCGAGACGAACATATCCCTGAAGGTATATTCCTCATCGTAACCATTAGCGGAAGAGGCGTTGACCCCGTCCCAGACCTCTCGGACTTGGTCAAGAGTGAAAGGAATCCCAGACAACACTCGGGCGACGGAAGCGGGGGTGACCACCTCGGACTGGACTGGTTTCTCTGGAGAAATGAGCGGTTGGGAAGTCTTGTCGCACGCCTGGAAAGACAGGATGGCCGCAGACAGAAGCGCCAGAGGCAACGGCAGCGGCTTTTTCTTTTTGGTGATGAAATTTTTCATTTTGAATAAGTTTTTAGTTGTTAATATCTCACATCGCGAAGTGACAAAAAAACATCCGTTGAACAAAACATTCAACGGATAATCGCCCAAAAAGGCCTCAGGCACACCTGAAATAGCTATCGGGAAAACTTCACGAAGCGGTTTTTACCGGAAAAATCGTTGATTATCCCTGCATCCCGGAAGCCTGCGTCGAGAAACACATTCCTGGTTTGGGGACCAAGGAGATCATTAATCTCCACTATTCCTATACCTTCTGGGGATAGGAGTTCTCTTGACCAATAGGCGACCGCCCTGTAGAAGACAAGAGGATCATCGTCGGTAACAAATAAAGCCAACTCCGGCTCGTGGTCAAGTACATTCGGTCGCATGTCAACCTTTTGAGACTCCAAAACATAGGGAGGATTGGACACGACAAGGTCAAACTTGCCACAAGGGAAACGAGGCGGGTCCTGAAGGATGTCGGCCTGAAGGAATACCGGGGATGGCCGGTCAAGCCGGCCATGACAAGAAGCGTCATCCTCAAGGAACAGGTCTTGCCCAGAAGCGACAGAAAGGGCTTTCTCTGAGATGTCAACCCCGTATACAATAGTCCCGGGGACTTCCAAAGAAAGGGTCCAGGCAATGCAGCCGGAGCCTGTGCAAAGGTCTAGCGCACAAGCTTCCGAGTGAGAAGATAGAAAGCGGATAGCCTCCTCACATAGTATCTCGGTCTCAGGCCTGGGAATAAGGACGTCTGGAGTCACTTTGAAACGGCGCCCTCGAAACCAGGCATATCCTAAGACATATTGCAACGGCTCTCCTGAGGAAAGCCTGTCCAAGTCCCTGGAAAGAGTCTCTAAGGATTCCGTAGTCAGGGAATATCCCGGGTCTGTGGCATAGGTGTACCTCTCAATTCCGAGGCGGCTCTCGCACAACGAAAGAACAATGTCCCTCGCCTCCGGAGCCGGATAGAGGGACACTAAACGGGAGATTCCCTCCTTCAGGAAATCCCCCAGAAGCATTAAGAATTCTCGATTAGTCCCGAAAGGAAGTCGGTGATATCAATCCCGGCAGTCCTCACCATCTTGGGGACCAAAGAGGCGCTGGTCATTCCCGGAATAGTGTTAACCTCGAGGAAGTACAGGCCGTCATCGCCATTGATATAGTCCATCCTGACCACACCTTTGCAACCGAGATGGGAATATATCCGCTTGGTAACCTCCTGGACATGAGCGCTGAAGGCTTCCTCAACAGGGGCCGGGCATATTTCCTGACTATTGCCGTTATATTTGGCGTCATAGTCGAAATAGTCATTATCGGTGACAATCTCAATTATGGGAAGGGCTTTGACGCCCTCGGCGTCTGAATATGCGGCACAGGTGAACTCACGTCCCTTTATTCCTTGCTCCACAATCACGGTAGGCCCTTCAGAGAAAGCGAAACTGATGGCTTCCTTCAAGTCTTCCGGCCTCATGACCTTTGTTATGCCGAAACTTGACCCGGCATCAGTGGGCTTGACAAAGACAGGGAATCTCAACGTGGCAGCGGCCTTCTCGACGACTTTGTCCAGATCCATTCCTGAACGGACGAAAACGTCCGGGGAGCACTTGACGAAATCCACATCACGCAGATAACTCTTGCATGCGAACTTGTCGAAAGCGATTGCGGACACGAAAGCCCCACAGCTGCTGAAAGGTATTCCCAGCATCTCGAGATAACCCTGCATAAGGCCATTCTCACCTGGAGTCCCGTGCTGGACTATGTAGGCATAGTCGAAGTTGATCTTCTCACCATAGACCTTGACGGAGAAATCAGACTTATCGACCTCCGGCCTGGATCCTTCAGGGAAAGGCACCCTCATGGCATCACGTTTCTTCATGGCCACAAGCTGCCACTTCCCGAAGCGGGCGAAGATCTCATACACATCGTATTGCGTCCCGTCAATGCGGGAGGCCACGAATTCTCCGCTACGGCACGACACCTCCCACTCGGAGGAGTCACTACCATAAATCACAGCGATTCTTTTGTACTTGCCCATATCGTCATTCAAAATAATAATCCTCTATCTTAGCCTGCTGTTCTGAGACCTCATCGTCGCTTCCTGTGCAACCAAGCCCATCGACCACACCGGCCGGGGCTATGAACCTGTCGTTAGCGGTGACGCCAAGAGTCCCGTCAGCCAGCACTTTCTTCATGAATATTCCCCATGTGGGAAGTGACATGTTGGCTCCCTGGCCCAAAGAACCGGACTGGAAATGGACTTGCCTGTCCTCGGCCCCGGTCCAGACGCCAGCGACAAGCGTTGGTGTGTAACCGATGAACCAGCCGTCTGAGTTGTCGTTGGTGGTGCCAGTCTTGCCAGCTATCTCTCCCATGAGGTTATAACGGTAACGAAGCCTGCTGGCCGTACCACCTTGCACAACACCTTCCATGAGATTAACCATAAGGAAAGCGGTGCTCTCACCGATAGCCTCGCGCTTCCTGCCTGTGAACTCACTTATGACATTCCCTTGGCTATCCTCTATCCTGGTAACATACAAAGGAGACACATATACTCCCTTTGAAGGGAATGTGTTATAGGCCGCCACCATTTCCCATAGAGAGATGTCAGCAGGGCCTACGCAAAGGGCTGGAACCTCATCAATATGGCTCTGCACGCCCATCCTGCGCATCATGTCGGCCATCGCCTCCGGGCCAAATTGCTTCATGAGGTAGGCTGAGATGTTGTTAGAACTGTTGGTCAATCCCCATTTGAGGGTGACAGTCTTGCCTATCCACTTCTCGCTGTCTGTGCTTCGGGGTGTCCAAGTGGCACCTCCAGGAATCTCGAAAGTCTGCGGCAGGTCAACGACCTTGTCGCAAGGGGTCATGCCCTCCTGCATCGCGAGCGTGTATAGGAAAGGTTTGATGGTCGAACCAACCTGACGCTTTCCCTGACGGACATTGTCATATTTGAAATACCTGTAATTGGGCCCTCCAACGTATGCTTTCACATGACCGGTCCCGGGCTCCATGGCCACGAAAGCGGTCCGGAGCATCGACTTGTAATAACGGATCGAGTCATCGGGGGTCATCGTGGTGTCCACATATCCCTTCGAATTATAGGCGAACACCCTCATCCTGGTAGGAACAGAGAAGGTCTTCAGAATCTGGGACTCGGAGTTTCCGCTCTTCTTCATAACACGCCAACGATCACTCCAACGGCGGGCCTGGTTCATCAGCCGGTTACGGGTGGCCTCATCAATATCATTGGAGAACGGAGCGTTCGTCTTGCGCTTCAAGTCCTTCATGAAATCAGATTGAAGAGCTTTGATATGCTCTGAGACAGCCTCCTCGGCATATTTCTGCATCTTGTAATTGATGGTGGTGTATATCCTCAAGCCATCTTTATCCAGATCATATTTTGAGCCGTCAGCCTTATGGGTCTTCTCCAGCCACCCATAGAGTTGGTCATCAGCCCAGGCAAGCGAATCGGCCACATAGTCCTCTCGCACCTTATAGTCACTCCTGCGTGGCTTCTGGGCCGTCATGATGCGACGGATCATATCCCTGAAATACGGAGCCCTTCCGGCATTATGATCCTGAATCTCATAATTGAGAGTGATAGGGATCAGGCGAATGGAATCCCTGGACGCCTTGGTGATATATCCGGCCTTCTCCATCTGGCCGATAACAAAATTCCTCCTGACCAGAGCCTTGTCCGGATTGATGGCGGGATTGTACCTCGTGGGTTTGTTGACCATACCGATAAGCATGGCGCTCTCCTCAACGGTAAGCTCAGAGGGAAGCTTTCCGAAGAAAGTCTCAGCCGCTGAACGCACACCATAGGCGCTACTCCCGAAGAAGATGGAGTTGAGATACATGGTCATGATCTCATCCTTGGTGTAGTCCCTCTCAAGTTTCACGGCGGTGATCCACTCCTTGAGTTTGGTCCAGACCATTCTCATATGATAGATCCCGGGGATCTTACGCCCCATTTCCTTTCTCGGGTAAAGTGTCTTTGCCAGCTGCTGGGTTATGGTACTGCCACCTCCCTGACTTGAGTCGCGAAGAAGCAGAGTCTTGATGAAAACCCTGGCCAGGCCCTTGAAATCTATACCTGAATGCCTGTAAAAACGAGCGTCCTCTGTAGCCACTGCAGCATGGACGATATTGGGAGATAGATCCTCGTAATTCACAAAAGTCCTGTTCTCGATATGGAAGGTCGCGAGAATCTCCCCATTCTCCGCGAGAACCTGGGTGGCGAGTTTGCTGTCAGGGTTCTCCAACTCCTTGAAAGAAGGGATGTCAGCGAACATCCAGACGAGCAGGATCATGAATATGAGGAACAGTACCGGAAACGTGATGAGGATCCAGAACCACTTGGTTATTTTCTTTCTTGTCTCTTCGGTCATAATAAAGACAAATTTATAACAAAATTTGGAAAATTGCCCGGTTTGTGCTTTACTTTGCGGAACGAAACTTCAAACATTCTATGAACAACTTACAAATTAAAAGACTATGGCAGAGAATCTAGTTATTGTGGAGTCTCCGGCGAAGGCCCATACAATTCAGAACTTCTTAGGAAAAGACTACTTGGTCAAATCCAGTTTCGGGCATATCAGGGACCTGCAGGACAACAAACTGAGTGTGGATGTCGAGAAGGGGTTCGCTCCGGAATATGTCATCCCGGCTGATAAAAGAAGGGTGGTGGCGGATCTGAAAAGAGCGGCTGATTCAGTCTCCACAGTCTGGCTCGCATCCGATGAGGACCGTGAGGGAGAAGCCATATCATGGCATCTGTTCGAGACACTCGGTCTCAAAAAAGATAGCACACGCAGAATCGTTTTCCACGAGATCACAAAAGACGCCATCCTGAATGCCGTCAAGAATCCTCGTGACATAGACATGAATCTGGTCAACGCCCAGCAGGCGCGTCGTGTTCTTGACAGGCTGGTTGGTTTTGAGCTTTCCCCCGTGCTTTGGAGGAAGATCCAACCTAAGCTTTCTGCCGGTCGTGTGCAATCTGTCGCCTTGAGGCTGGTGGTTGAGAGGGAGAAAGAGATCATGGCTTTCGAGAACGAGCCGTTTTATCGGGTAGAGGGTGTGTTCCATCCTGTGGGCCAACCTGCCTCAGTGAAAGTCAAAGCTCTGCTTGACAGCAAGTTCCGTGGCATTGAAGACGCCCGTCGTTTCCTTGAGGACTGCGTTGGAGCCGAATTCAAAGTCGCCAGCGTTGAGAAGAAAGAGGCTGTTAGATATCCCGCACCCCCTTTCACCACGTCGACACTTCAGCAAGAAGCGGGACGCAAACTCCGTTTCCCCGTGAGCGTCACAATGAGAGTGGCTCAGGCACTTTATGAGAGAGGTCTGATCACTTATATGAGAACCGACTCGACAAATCTCTCCGCACTTGCCCTCGGGACATCCAAGAAATACATAACTGAGCATTTCGGAGCCGAGTACCAGAAGACCAGGCAGTTCAGGACCCATAGCAAAGGAGCCCAGGAGGCCCATGAGGCGATACGCCCCACCTTCATAGAGAACACATCAATAGAGGGCACCGCCCAGGAGAAGAAACTTTACGATCTGATATGGAAGCGTACCGTGGCCTCTCAGATGTCTGACGCCAAGGTGCTCAACACCCTCATGAAAGTGTCTTCCGACAAGAGGGAGGAGAGATTCAGCGTCCAAGCCACTCAGGTGCTTTTTGACGGTTTCCTCAAACTTTACATGGAAGGAACTGATGATCAAGAGGATCCGGAAGGCGAGACGATACTCCCGGACCTCAAGGAAGGCACTGTGATGGAAAGGCGCGAGATAAAGGCCGAGTGCAAGTTCACCGCCGCCCCGCCCCGGTATTCAGAACCCACCCTGGTGAAGAAACTGGAGGAGCTGGGCATCGGTCGTCCCTCGACTTACCAATCCACGATCAGCACCCTGACCTCCGGTAGAGGTTACATAGTAAAAGGCGACAAGGAAGGTCGCAAGATTCCGGTCACGGATCTGTCTCTCAAGGACAATGCGATCTCCGAGGTCTCCAAGACAGAAACCGTAGGGGCAGAGAGGGGCAAACTCCTCCCTCAGGAGATCGGAATGATAGTCGCCGACTATCTGGAGAAGAATTTCACTGACATCATGGACTACGACTTCACGGCGAATGTGGAGAAGGATTTCGACCAGATTGCTGGAGGAGAAGAGGAGTGGGTCAAGGTGATCAGTGAGTTCTATTCCCCCTTCCACAAGAAAGTGGAAGAGGTCCTTCATGACGGCAACTTCAGCAGGGTTTCCCGAGAGATCGGGGTGGATTCGGAGGGCAACAAGATCACCGCTAAATTCGGGAAATACGGTCCTTTCATCCAGAAGGGAGAAGGGGAATCCGCTCAATTCGCATCGTTGGCGAAGGGACAACTTATAGAGAATATATCTCTCGCCGATGCTTTGAAACTATTTGAACTCCCCAGGACCGTGGGCGAGTACAAAGGCGTTGACGTGATTGCCATGAAGGGACGTTTTGGCCCTTATCTTAAATACGGTGACAAGAATGTCTCAATCCCCAAAGGGAAAGATCCTGTGAAGATAAGCCTTGAGGAATGCGTCTCCCTCATCGAGGCGGCATCCGGAAAGACCGAGACTAACACTCTGATCGCCGAGTTCAAGGATTCTGGAATCCAGGTGATCAATGGACGATATGGCCCATACATAAAATCTGGAAGTTCCAATTACAGGATCCCGAAGGGCACTGACGCCGCCTCACTTACAGAATCGATGTGTAAGGAGATCATCGACAAATCAAAACCTACCGTCAAGAGTCACAGACGCATCAAAAAGACTTGATTTTTCTAAAATAATAATTAAATTTGCCATCAATAAGTTATAATTTGAAAGCGATGGCAACTTACCACATTGATCAAATCGATCAGAAAATCCTGTCTTTCCTGGTAAAGAACGCTAGAATGCCCTTCCTTGAGATTGCCCGCGAGTGCGGCGTCTCTGGTGCGGCTATTCATCAGAGAGTCAAGCGTTTGGAGGCGAATGGAGTTATCACCGGGTCTCGTCTTCTTGTCAAACCTCAAGCCCTTGGACTGAATGTCTGCGCTTTCATCAGCGTGACGCTTTCCGAGGCCAACAAATATCCCGAGGTTGTAACAAACCTTAAGAAGATTCCCGAGATTGTCGAATGCCACTTCGTGACAGGTAGCGCCGCCCTTCTGGTCAAAGTTTATTGCTTTGACAATGATCACCTTATGGAGGTGCTCCTGAACACGATGCAGAACATACCGTTCGTCCAGTCGACAGACACTATGATCTCACTCGACCAAGCGATTGAAAGACAGGTGTGGGTAAAGGATTATAAGAGCACCAGCTATCAGACTACCGGGGAGAAGAAGAAATAATCATTCTCGCCATCTCCAAATCCTCTGGAGAAGTCAATTTGAAATTATACCTCTCTCCCTCACAGAACGAGAGAGGTATTCCTTTTTTATACGCCACCGACGCGTCATCCGTGAATGATGTGTCGAACGCCTGGGAATATGCCTCCTTTATGTCCTCGGATTTGAATATCTGGGGAGTTTGCACACGGTAAACCCTCGAACGGTCAATCACTTCCGCCGAAGCGGTGAGCGCCTCCACACCTGCAGCACCCTCAACTTTATCCAAAAGCCTCAAAGTGTCCGTTGAAGGGAGTACAGGAATAAGAGCATGACAACGTCTGGTGGCCATCATGGAGAACATTCCGCTGATCAGACCGGGAGACACCAAAGGGCGCACACCGTCATGGATGGCCACAATGGCTCCGTCCGGAACCTTCTCAAGAGCGTTTCTGACTGAATGGAAGCGGGTGAATCCTCCTTGCACAAGCAATTGCGGACATGAGAAATCGGCCGCCAGGCAGTATTCTTTCCAATATGAGATATGCTCTTTCGGAAGAACCGTGATAACACGGATGTCTGGTTCCGCTGCGACGAAAGCCTCAATAGTTCTCCTCAGGACAGGTTTGCCACCCAAGTCCAGGAACTGCTTCGGAGTCACCGAGCCCATACGGGTGCCGCTTCCGGCCGCCATCGCTATCAATATTTTGTTTCCCTTGGCCATAATTATCCTCGCGAATATAACTTTTTTTGTATATTTACAAGTTGTAATAAAGACTTGGATTTTATGGCATTTTCGTTTTTGACGCAAGAAATAGCAATGGACCTCGGCACCGCCAACACCGTCATTTTCCGTAATGACCAGAAGGTGCTTGACGAGCCGAGCATTGTGGCTATAGATAACAATACCCAGAAATGCATAGCTATCGGCCAGCAGGCCAAACTCATGCATGAGCACACCAATCCCGGCATCAAGACCATCCGTCCGCTCCGTAACGGCGTTATAGCCGACTTCAACGCCGCTGAGATGATGATCAAGGGATTTATCAAGCAGGTGAACAACAAGAAGAAATCCCTCTTCTCGCCCAACCTCAAAATCGTGGTCGGAATCCCTTCCGGTAGTACTCAGGTTGAGATCAGGGCTGTGCGTGACTCTTGCGAGCATGCCGGAGGTAGGGATGTTTACCTCATTTACGAGCCGATGGCTGCCGCCCTCGGAATCGGGCTTGATGTGGAGGCCCCTAAAGGCAATATGGTGGTTGACATAGGAGGTGGTACCGCTGAGATCGCAGTCATATCCCTCGGTGGTATCGTTGAGCAGGAGAGTATCCAGACAGCTGGAGACGTATTCAACACTGACATCCAGTACTACATGCGCCAGCAGCACAACATCAAGATCGGTGAGACCACGGCGGAGAAAATCAAAATAGCTGTCGGAGCTGTCATTCCCGACCTTGACGAGGAACCTGAACCGTTCGTGGTAAACGGCCCGAACCTTATGACCGCCCACCCTGTGGAAGCGTCTATCACTTACCAGGAGATAGCCCACTGCTTGGACAAATCTGTGGCCAAGCTTGAGGCCTCAATCCTTCATGTTCTGGAACTTACCCCGCCTGAGCTGTATTCGGACATTGTGGAGAATGGTATTTTCCTCTCCGGAGGTGGCGCCCTTCTCAGGGGATTGGCAAAGAGGTTCACCGAGAAGGTCAATATTCAGTTCCATGTCGCTGAAGACCCGCTTAGGGCTGTGGCGAGAGGCACTTGCATAGCTCTCAAGAAGACATCCAACTACTCATTCCTAATGAGATAATGCCAAAGGAGAGACCACTGGCAAGCAGAATCATCAACCTCGCGGTTTTCATCCTGCTGGAGACCGCCGCTTTGCTCATGCTCTCCAATAACAACACCTTCCAAAGGCTTTGGGTCGCCAGAATCTCTCACGGATTCATGGCCAAAACGTGGGGGACAACCCAGTCGGTAAGGAATTACTTCGCCCTAAAGAGGCAGAATGACGAGCTCGCCTTGGAGAACGAAAGCCTCAGGAAAGAGTTGAGAAATTACCAACTGGCTGCCAAAGAGTCTGATCCATCGTCACTTCCGTTCATGAGGGACAATGGGTTCAAGTATATCCCGGCCACAATCATCAAGTCAGGAACCAACACACAGCACAACTACCTTATCCTGGACAAAGGAAGCGAGGATGGAGTGGTTGAGAACTCCGGAATCATTACCTCAAAGGGCGTGATCGGGATAGTGGATGCCGTGAGCAAACACTATTCCTTCGCTATCTCCTTCCTCAACAAGGAGCTCAACATCAGCGCCAGGATTGACTCTTCCGGCGCCGTGGGACCTTTGGCTTGGGACGGGATCAGGACAGATGAGGGTGTTCTCCGTGAGATTCCGCTTCAGTTCAAGTACAATCCCGGAGACACAATCTACACAAGTGGCTATTCGGCTATTTTCCCGCCCGACATTCCCTTGGGTGTGGCTGGAGAGGCTAAAATCATTAACGGGGCCACTAACGAGATCAAGGTCAAGTTGTTCCAGGATCACAGCGCCCTCAAATATGTCACCATCATCGAGAACACGAGGATCAGGGAGATTGAGGAGGTTGAGAGCATGGACAATAAAGTCAAGGAGGGCAAGCGATGAGGAACACTTTCACGGTGACATACATCCTGATGGTGGTAGCTCAGATGCTGCTGACCAATTATTTCCATTTCACCACCCTTTGCATGGTCACCATCCTTCCGATGATGGTTCTCTGCATCCCCACCAAGGTGGAGACGGTCTGGGCCATGGTGATAGCTTTCGCGACCGGTTTGGCTGTGGATATGTTCGCCGAGGGTGCTTTTGGGCTCAATGCATTGTCCCTAGTCCCGATCGCATTTGTCAGAAAGGGCTTGATAGACATGATATTCGGCTCGGAACCATTTGAGCATAAGGAAAATATCTCCTCCAGAAAATATGGATTCACCAGGGTGTCCTTCGCCATAATTCTAGTGACGGCCATATTCTTGATGATTTACATCGCCGCTGATTGCGCCGGCACCAGGCCACTTTGGTTCATGGCCTCAAAACTGGGGATCTCTCTGATGGCCAGCTACCTTGTATCCGCCATACTTGTCAATCTGCTGAGCTATGACGACAGAAGGTAACAACAGGAGCAGGGTCCTGCTTATCGGACTGATTGTGGTGGCTGCCATTTTGTTGGGCAAATTGTTCTACATCCAAATCATAGACGACAAGTACAAGATCAATGCGTCGAACAATTCGATGGTATATGACATCATCTACCCGACGAGAGGCATTATCTACGACCGTAACGGAAAGATAATCGTCAGCAACAAGGTCACTTACGACATCCTTGTCACCCCCAGGGAAGTCGCCCCGTTCGACACTTTGCTGCTCGCTTCAGTCCTGGAGACTTCACCTGAGTTCATCCGGGATAAGATGGCAGAGTATTCCAGGAACAAAAAGAAAATAGGCTACCAGAGCATGGTCATGCTCAAGCAGATCAAGCCTGAGACTTACATGAAGTTCGCAGAGATCCAATACAACTTCCCGGGGTTCAGGGGGCAAGTCAGAAGCATCAGGGATTATCCTGTCAACGCTGGCGGAAATCTTCTGGGATATGTCTCAGAGGTGGATCAGAAATACATCGAGGCTCATCCGGGAGAGTACCGCCCGGGTGACTATGCGGGGAAAACCGGTATCGAGGCGGCAAGGGAAAAAGACCTCAGGGGGGAGAAAGGTTATCATATCTATCTCCGGAATTCCCGTAACCAGATCGAGCGACAGTACAAGGACGGTGAGATGGACAAGGAAGCGGTTCCGGGACATGACATCGTGACTACTATTGATGCCGACCTACAGCAATATGGCCAGGAATTGATGAGGAACAAAGTGGGCAGTCTTGTGGCTATTGAGCCCAAAACCGGCGAGATCCTGTCCCTCGTCTCAAGCCCCGGAGTCGATGTAAACATGCTCGCCGACATCAGCCAGCACTACAACGAGATCATCAAGGACCCTCACAAACCGATGTTCAACCGCGCGGTGCAGGCTCCTTATCCTCCTGGCTCTGTGTTCAAACTCGTCAACGGTCTCATCGGTCTCCAGGAAGGCACGCTCAACATGGATATGGCCTATCCATGCTATCAAGGATACCACTTTGGAAGCCATAAGCTCGGATGCCACAACCACTGGTCGCCCCTCAGGCTTGAGGAAGCCATCATGATGTCTTGCAACGGTTTCTTCTGCTATGTCCTCAGGAATATCCTGGAAAACAAGAAGTACAAGAACATCGACGAGGCCTTGGACAAATGGAACGAATATGTCCAGAGTTTCGGTTTCGGGCATAAACTGGGAAGCGATTTCCCGTCAGAGCTCGGCGGAACCCTCCCCACCTCGAAACTGTACAACAAGCGGTACGGCAAGGGAGGTTGGAAATTCACGACAATCATCTCCATCTCCATAGGCCAGGGAGAAGTCGGAGTCACTCCTCTCCAGATCGCCAATCTCGCCGCCATCATGGCTAATCGAGGCTGGTATAAAATCCCTCACATCGTCAAAGCTTCCGAGGGTGTGGAGATTGACCCCAAATACAACGAGCGTCAGTATACCATGGTCGACACGACCAACTTCAAAAAAGTGATCAACGGTATGTGGAGAGCCGTTAATAACGGCCCCGGAACAGGTTGCACGGCTTGGGTGGCTGAAGTCAAGGGCCTGGATATATGCGGTAAGACTGGAACCGCCCAGAACCCGAGGGGCGCTGACAACTCAGTGTTCATCTGTTTCGCTCCGAAAGACGACCCGAAGATAGCGGTTGCCGCATATGTGGAGAACGCCGGATTCGGTGCCACTTGGGCCGCGCCTATCGCCTCGCTACTTATCGAGAAATATCTCAATGGGGAAATCTCCAGACCTGATCTTGAGAACAGGGTCATGCAAGGCGACCTTATGTCCAGAGTCAAAACCTACAATTAAGGCTGGGATATGGGCAACTTCTCCGACAGAGGCGTGAAGCAATCTATAGATTGGAAGCTGGTGATCTCATACCTGCTCCTGATCCTCATAGGTTGGGTCAACATCTACGCCTCAATCCATTCGTCGGAGCCCTCCAGCATCTTTGATTTCAATTTCCGCAGCGGGAAACAATTCGTGTGGATATTGACCGCCCTGGCGTTGGCCCTGTTGATCCTGTTCGCGATTAACCCGAGATTCTGGGAAAGCTCAGCGATACCATTGTATTTGTTTGTACTGGTCTTGCTTGTGGTGGTCATATTCGTGTCAAAAGATGTCAAGGGATCCCACTCCTGGTTTGAGTTCGGTCCGGTGAAATTCCAGCCCGCTGAGATATCCAAGATCACCACCTCGCTTCTTCTGGCCACATTGATGAGCCAGACCAACTACAGGATCACACGCCTGAAGGATTTCATGATGACGGCACTGATCATCGCCATCCCGATGCTGGTCATCCTGGCCGAGAGCGAGACAGGCTCCGCTTTGGTATATGTGGGATTCATGTTTGTCATGTACAGGGAAGGCTTCTCCGGATGGTGGATTTTCAGCATCATCGCAGCCATACTTCTTTTCATCCTCACTCTCACCGCATCACCTTACGTATCGCTTCTGACACTTCTTGGATTGATAGCGATCTCAGGCGCCATAGGCTCAGGACAGTTTGATCATCTGTTCTGGATTAACTTGGGAGCACTGCTTCTGATGAGCCTATTGCCGTTAATTCTCAAAAAGACTGTGGCCCCGGAGAGTTTCCTGGCCGGAATCAAGCCCATGTACATTCTTCTTGGGGTCTGTGTTATCGCCATCGTCTCACTTCTGATCAAAGGCTACAGGGACAGGAAAAGACACCTGTCGCTATCCGCCCTCGGACTGATTGCCGGAATAGCGTTGGTGTTCTCAACTGACTTCATATTCAACAATATCCTCCAAGACCACCAGAGAAAGAGAATCGAGGTGCTTCTCGGCATGAAAGAAGACCCTTCTGGAGTAGGCTACAATGTGAACCAAAGCATGATAGCAATCGGTTCCGGTGGGTTTAAAGGCAAAGGTTTCCTGGGCGGCACCCAGACCACTTTCGGCTTCGTGCCGGAGCAGAGCACCGACTTCATCTTCTGCACGGTCGGTGAGGAGTGGGGCTTTATAGGATGCCTGGTCGTGATCCTGCTATATGTCTTCATGATTTGGAGGATAGTCGTTGACGCGGAGAAAAGCAGGGAGACTTTCACCCGGATCTATGGCTACTGCGTGGCGTCCTGCATATTCATGCACTTGTTCATCAACATCGGGATGACTATAGGATTGATGCCGGTGATCGGCATCCCTCTCCCGCTACTAAGCTATGGAGGCTCCTCACTTTGGGCCTTTACTGTGCTGATATTCATATTCATAGCCCTTTACAGGCAAGAAAAGAAATACTACTAATAACCAACTTTATGAGAAGAACTCTGACCACATTGCTTGCTGCCATTATCGGCGCCACCCTATCAGGACAGGTGAAAGTGTCCGTCCACGAGACAACACCGGACCAACCAGTTATTCCCAAGGAGATCTACGGCCAGTTCGCGGAACACCTTGGAAGATGCATCTACGACGGCATCTGGGTTGGTGAGGACTCCCCCATCCCGAACATTAATGGCTACAGGAAAGACCTTGTTGAAGCTATCAAGGAGCTGAAAGTACCTGTGCTCCGTTGGCCCGGCGGCTGCTTCGCCGACGAATATCACTGGATGGATGGAATCGGCCCCAAGAAGGACAGACCCAGAATCATCAACACCCACTGGGGCGGAACGCTTGAAGACAACTCCTTCGGCACACATGAGTTCCTCAACTTCTGCGAGATGCTCGGGATCGAGCCTTATATCTCCGGCAATGTCGGATCTGGAACAGTCGAGGAGCTTTCCAAATGGGTCGAATACATGACCGCCAAGGAAGGCGTCATGGCCGAGAAAAGGGCCGCGAACGGAAGGAAAGAACCGTGGAACGTCAAGTACATCGGAGTAGGCAACGAGAACTGGGGATGCGGTGGCAACATGACCCCTGAGTATTATTCCGATGTCTATAAGAGATATGCTACCTACTGCCGTAATTACGACGGCAACAAGCTTTATAAAGTCGCTTGTGGAGCTTCTGATTACGACTATAACTGGACGAGGGTCCTGATGAGCAAAGTCAGAAACGGTCTTTCCGGACTTTCCCTGCATTATTACACAGGAGGCCAGGGAAGGGCTCTCGAGTTCGACGAGGACAACTACTATAACTTGATCGGCAAAGCCGTCGAGGTTGATGAGGTACTGAAGAACCATGAGGCGATCATGGACCTGTATGATCCACAAAGGAAGATCGATCTCTTGCTGGACGAGTGGGGAACATGGTTCGCCCAGGAGCCCGGCACCATCCCTGGACACCTCTTCCAGCAGAACTCCATGAGGGACGCAATGGTGGCGGCGATGTCGCTCAACATATTCAACAAACACACAGCGCGCCTTAAGATGACGAACATAGCTCAGATGGTCAATGTGCTACAGGCGATGATCCTGACCAAGGACGCCGAGGTCGTCTTGACCCCCACCTACCATGTGTTCAGGATGTACAATGTCCATCAAGACGCTGTCTCCGTCCCGGTCGCATACTCAGCAGGGACAAGTGTCTCTCCTTCCGGGAGAATCTACCCAGAGTTGAGTGTCAGCGCCTCCAAGGCGGATGCCATTCATGTCTCCCTGGCCAACCCTTCTGTAGACAAGCCAAAAACTGTCGAGCTTGAGTTCGACGCCCTGAAACCTTCCAAGGTAACAGGGGAAATTCTTGTCGGAAAGGGTAAAGGAATAGATGCTGTCAAGTCCCACAACGATTTCGGAGGACAGGTCCAGGTCGCACCAGCGGTCTTCAAGGACTTCAAGACATCCGGGAAAACGGTGAAAGTCACCCTGCCTCCAGCATCAGTTGTTGTTCTGGAAGTCAAATGATGAAAGTCGCCCTGTTCGTTCCCTGCTATGTAAGGGCGGTGGATCCCGAGGTGATCACCGCCTCATACAAACTTCTCCGCCACCTTGGAGTCGATGTCGGGATACCGAATGGACAGACCTGCTGCGGCCAGCCAATGGGCAACGCCGGCTATGAGAGCCACACCATCCACCTTAAAGAACGTTTCGAGAGTCTATTCAAAAAGTACGACGTGATCGTGGGCCCGTCATCAAGCTGTGTGGTCTACGTCAGGGAACACTACGGAGAGATATTCAAAGGACGGATCTTTGAGATCTGCGAATATATCCACGATGTCTTGAGACCGTCATCCCTGCCTGGACGGTTCCCTCACAAGGTCTCTCTCCACAATAGCTGCCACGGGACACGCCTTGCGGGGCTCGCTTCCCAGTCAGAGCTAAATGTTCCTTATTTCAACAAGCTTAAAGACCTGCTGGCCTTGGTGGAGGGTGTGGAAGTCGTTGAGCCTGAGCGTCCTGATGAGTGCTGTGGGTTTGGAGGCCTGTTTTCCGTAGAAGAGAGCGAAGTCTCCGTCAAGATGGGCACGGACAAAGTCAACCGCCATCTCCAAACCGGAGCGGAGTACATCACGGCCGCCGACTCTTCCTGCCTGATGCACCAGGGCGGGATCATCTCCGCCCGGAAACTTCCCTTGAAGACAGTTCACATAATCAAAATCCTCGCATGCGGAATATGAATATGGACGTTGACGACGCCCTCTGGCTTGTCAGGGGCAAACGGGATCGCTTGTCAAAGGAGATTCCCGAATGGGAAGAGCTGAGGAAAGCCGCATTCCGTCTCAAACTGTATTCAAACTCCCATCTTCCGGAACTCCTGGAACAATTTGAGACTCAAGCTAAAGCAAACGGAGCCATCGTTCATTGGGCAAAGGATGCTGAAGAGTACCGGAAGATTATAGGAGGACTGCTCAGCGACCACGACACCCGGCTTTTCGTAAAGAGCAAATCAATGCTCTCTGAAGAATGTCATCTCGTACCGTATCTGAAAAGCCTAGGGATTGAGACTGTCGAGACCGATCTGGGAGAAAGGATTATCCAGCTCATGGGCACTAAGCCCAGCCATATTGTCCTTCCTGCTGTCCACATAAAGCGGGAAGAAGTCGGAAAGCTATTCGAGAGAGAGATGGGCACCGAGCCCGGCAATAGTGATCCAACTTATCTGACACATGCCGCCAGGCGCAACCTGAGGAACTATTTCCTCAACGCCGACGCAGGAATGACAGGGGCTAATTTCGCCGTCGCCTCTACTGGAGAAGTCGTCGTCTGCACCAATGAGGGCAACGCCGATCTAGGCACATCCGTCCCAAAACTCCAGATTGCCGCTCTTGGAATCGACAAGATTGTACCCGACAGGGAAAGCCTGGGGGTGTTCACAAGGCTCCTTGCCCGCACAGCTACCGGACAACCCGTAACCACCTATACTACCCACTATTCCGCACCACAGGAAGGCTCAGAATTCCATATCGTCCTTGTGGACAACGGACGCAGCCGAATCCTGGCCGACAAAGGCCACTTCAAACTCCTTAACTGCATGCGTTGCGGAGGCTGCATGAACACCTGCCCTGTGTATAGGAGGATAGGTGGATATTCTTACTCTTATTTCATTCCCGGACCAATCGGAATCAATCTCGGCATGGCCGCCGATCCGGATGGCAACAAGAAAGACCTTGCCGCATGCTCCCTTTGTCATTCTTGCGCTGATGTCTGCCCTGTGAAGATGGACTTGGCCGATCAGATCTATCTCTGGCGGCAGAGTTTCCATTCATCCCCGGCAAAGAAGATCCTCTCCGATGGAATGTTGGCGATTATGGGAGGACCCTATAGGCTCAAGAACGCCCTCTCAGCTGGCCGCCCGGTAATGAAAGCGCTGAAAGCCAGTGGCTTCCATTGGGGAAAAGGACGCGACTTCCCGAACTTGGCGACCTCGAGAGAACGTGAAATAATAGAAAGACTTGGCAAAGATGAGCAGTAAGGAAGAAATAATCAGAAGTCTTAGGGAAGCGTCACCTGAGCGGTTCCCAAAGCCGGATTTGACAGCCCTCAAGGCCGGGTCCCTACGTTATGACGACCTGCTGGGACAGTTCCGCAAAGCCGTCGAATCCACTGGAGGAAGGACAGTTATTCTCTCACCAGAGCAAGATTCTTATAAGGTGGCAAGGGATCTTTTCCCGGACGAGGACAGTCTGGTCGTAGCCGAAGGAGTATTTGGGGTAGCTGAGAACGGATGTGTCTATCTTGAGGAGCCTAAAGGGTTTTCAAGGAAAGAATACTTCCTGGTCGAGACTCTGGTGATAGTGATTGGCCTTGGCGATATAGTAGCGAACATGCACGACGCTTATGACCGTCTGGGAGAGACAACTCACGGTTATGGTATATTCATTTCAGGCCCTTCCAAGACAGCTGACATCGAACAGGCCCTGGTGTTCGGGGCCCATGGCGCGAGGCAAGTCGCCATACTTCTAAAACCTTAGTTGTTTGAGTGCCCTGGCCAGCTGGTCAGGGCAACTTGTACCCCGTCCTTTGCAGTCGATACCATCCAACAGGTCTATGACCTCCTGGACCTTGCGGCCAACGCATAAAGCGGACACTCCTTGGGTGTTTCCGTTGCAACCTTTGGTGTATTGGACTTTACGGATAATGTCCCCTTCTGTCTCTATATATATCGCTTCAGAACAGACGACCGGACAGGTCCTGAAAAAGGTCTTCCGGATTCCGTCTTCAGTAGTATCGTTCAAGAGCGTCACATCATAAGTGATTCTTTCCATATCGATCATCTTTCCCGCAATATACGAAAAAAAATACCGGTTTTATTTGGAACGATAATTATTTATTGTATCTTTGTGATATCAAAATGATATTAAAAACAATTATTATGGAAAATAAGGAATTCACCTACAAAGGACTGACCATCAACGGTTTCCTCGCTATTCTTCTTATTCTCGCAGTCATTGCCGGAGCAATTTATTGTTTCATCTTGGCGGATAAGAACGCAACCATGGCCATCCCCGGAATGGTCTTAATACTCTTGTTCAGTTTGGGAATGAACGGATTCATCAAACTCGAGCCTAACGAGGCCAAGGTTCTCGTGTTCTTCGGAAAATACAGCGGGACCTTTTTCAAGAATGGTTTCTACTGGGTCAATCCCCTTTTAAGTAAGAAGAGCGTCACCTTGAGGGCGCGCAACCTCAACCCCGAACCGATCAAGGTCAACGATAAGGCCGGTAACCCTGTCCTTATAGGTATGGTGCTGGTTTGGAAACTTGAGGACACCTACAAAGCCCTCTTTGAGATTGACAGCCAGTCTCTCGCCCCTGTTGTGACCACCACCGCCAGAGGAGGTGTTGTACGCTCCCTGTCGCAAGCTTTCGAGAATTTCGTGAGAGTCCAGAGTGACGCGGCGTTGCGCCAGGTGGCGGGTTGCTATGCCTATGACAACCCCGATTCAGCTGATGAGCTGACCCTTCGCTCCAACGCGGAAGAGATTAACGACCGTCTGGTAAAGACCCTGAACGACCGCCTGTCAATGGCTGGAATACACGTCGTCGAAGCTCGAATCAACTATCTGGCCTACGCACCGGAGATCGCGGCCGTGATGCTCCGTCGCCAGCAGGCGGACGCCATCATCGCGGCGAGAGAGAAGATCGTTGACGGTGCTGTCAGCATGGTGAAGATGGCTCTTGACAAACTCAAGGACGAAGGAGTGGTTGATCTTGACGAGGAGCGTAAAGCCGCCATGGTCAGCAACTTACTCGTGGTACTCTGTGGTGATGAGCCCGCCCAGCCAGTTGTAAACTCCGGAAGTTTGTATTAATATGGCCAAAGAAAAAGAAGCTATCAAGAGCTTCGTTCTCAGGATCGATCCCGAGACAATGGAAGCCTTGGAACGTTGGGCTGCGGATGAGTTCCGCAGCACCAACGGACAGCTTCAATGGATAATCAACGAGGCTCTCAGGAAAAGCGGGCGACTGAAGAAAACCCGCTAATCCTTGGTATACAGCCCCATTCTCCGGAACGTCACATCCCCCTCAATCAGGTTCGGCCTGTCCACATTCACCTCCTCGCGCGAGAGCACCAGTTTATCCTTGCTGCACTCCTTGACGTAATAGCGTGCCGCAGGCGTGTAGGCCGCTTTCCTATCCTCCTGCATAAAGTCGTGGTCAAGTTCAAAGAGGTAGAGCTCCGGTGTGGAACTGCCTACACCCGGATAGCCGTTCTGATGCTCTTGATAAATATATTTCGCCTCTGAATCCCCGGAGAACACATCGGATACGTAGATAGTTAGGATAAACGGATCCTGGCTCTCCTTGTTGATGCTCGAGAAAGTCCATATTACCAGACCGGCATCCTGCACCCCTTCCGGATACACTTTCTCCCAGCTTCCTTCCAGGTTGTTAGCCAAGTCAATCTCAGGAATCAGATTCTTTTCACACCCACACAGTCCTGCCACCAGCAGAGCCGCACAAATCACTGTCTTCAAAATCTTCATTGCTCACGTTTTCCTATAAAACACACAAAAGAACGAAATACTGCTTCCAAAAAAAATATTTGTGTTTTTTATTCATTCTTCAGCGCCTCAGCCGGATTCATCCTGGCGGTCTTGAGATAGTGATACAGCACCACGGCCGAACACAGCACCCCAACGATCATCAGCGCCAGCAGGAACACCGATGGCATAAAGCCCACCCGGTGCGCGAACTGCTGCAGGTAATACTTCACCACCAGCCAGCCGATAGGCGCCGCTATCACGTAACAGATGGCCACTGTCCTCAGATACAGCATTAGGCCCTCAGAGGTAATCTGGCCCATATCTGCCCCGAAGACCCGCTTTACGGAAATCTCCATCCGCTTGTACTGCACATCCATCAGCACCTGGCCCCAGATGCCCACCAGCGACAGCAGCACCGCCAGCAGGGAGAACAGCCACACGGCCAGCCGCAGGCGCTCCTCGCCGCTGTAAAGGTTCTTGCCGATGGCATCGTAGAACTGCACCTCGAACGGCATCGTCGGGTCCATATCCCGGAGGATGGTCTGGATCTTCTCGGTGGCCGCCAGGCGGTCTACCCCCTCCGTCAGCCGGAGGTAAGCAAACGGCATGGAATGTCCCTTCTCGGTATGCACCTGGAACGCCACCGGAGAATCGGCCTTGCGCATGGACGTGATGTTCACATTCTTAATGAATCCCACAATCGGTGCACCGTCGCCGAATTCATCGGCATACACCTCCATCTCTGCGCCGTGCGCCTTGAGATCCTGCGTGAACAGGATCGGGCCGAACTCGCCTTCATTGAAATCCCTTCCTTCCAACAGCTCCAGCCCCAGCACCTGCGGCAGATTCCAGCTGCAGTAGATCATACTCATTGACACCTGGCCATCACCGAAATCCGCACCCTCTGTCATATAAGTATCCGAGCCGCCAATGAGATCATTCGCGTAGGCCACGTCTTTTACCTCCGGAAGCGCGCACAGCCTCTCCCGCAGCCAGTCGGCCTTCTCCCTACCGTTCTCGCCGCCGATGTTCACCACCGCCAGGTTGTTCTTGTCGTAGCCGCATGGATACTCCTGCATGAACCTGCTCTGACGCTGGACGAACAGCACGAAGATGAGCAGCGCCGTGGAAATCACGAACTGCACCCCAACAAGGATGGTCCTGAGGTTCTCTCCGGAGGCCGACAGGCCATAGTTGCCCCGCAGGATCATCGCCGGCTGGCCAGATGTGGAATAGATGCCCGGCCATATTCCGGCAATGATGCCGGTGGCCACGGCAACCGTCCCGACGAATAGCAGCAGGCCCCAATGCTTTCCGATGGAGAAAGACTGCATCAGCACGCCCCGGGTCAGCAGCGCATCGGAAACCGGTTCCAGCAGCAGGACGGCCACCACAAAGGCGCAGATGCACCAGATGATAGCCTCCGCCACAACCAAGGCACGCAGCCGCCGGGTAGATGACCCCAGGATCTTCTGAAGATTCACGCTCCGGATGCGCATCGGCGTCAGCGCCACATAGAAATTGGTGAAGTTGATCAGGCCGATACCCAGAATCAGGATGGCAATCGCAATCAGCAGAAGTAGCTGCGAACGGCTACCGCTCTTATAGACATTGCCCTCATTCCGGAAATAGATGCTGGTCAGCGGCACCAGTTCGATGGGCGTAAGCCAGTCCCCGTGCGGCGCAAAGTCAAAATGACTGTTGAACTCATCGGCAACAGCACCGGCACTCCCGGCATCATCCAGAAGCAGATAGCAAATAAAGTTGGCTCCACCATAAGAACCTTTCTGAATATCCCCGACAGTCATAAACAGGTCATTCCCGAGCTGCGTGTTTGTCGGGAAGTCCTCATACACGCCGGTCACGGTGATTTCGCGGGGAATCTCCATATATTTGGCATCCGTCTTCAGCAGTTTGCCTATCGCCCGCTCTCCGGGAAACAGGTTCTCTGCCAGCGAGCGGGGAATAATCACGGAATTGGGCCCCTCCAGCGCATGGGAATCGCCCTCTATCATCTTTATGCCGAAGACATCGATGAAACGCTCCGACACGAAGATCAGATCCCGTTTGTAGCCGACCGGGTCCTTGCCTTCCTCTGCCACGGAGAAATAGATCTCTCCCAGGAACGGCATGAACGTACATCCCGCCTCTATATGGGCCGATGAGCCGATGATATCGTCGGCAAAGCCTCTTGGTAATATGTTCCTGAACAGCGACTCATCCCCTTTCTTATCTGCCCGGAAAACCCGGTCGGCTGTCGGATGGCACTTGTCAAACGACAACTCATAATCCGCCTGCAGGAAAATCAGGGCGAAGGCAAGCAGCGCTGCCACAAGTCCCGTGAAGTTCAGGACCACCGCCACCGGATACCGGCGGATCAAGTTTTTGAGGTTCTTTAAAATCATAAACGCCTACTCTTTCTTCAATTCAATTGCCGGGTTCGTCTTCGCAGCCTTCAATACCTGCCAGATGACCGAGACAAAGGCGATTAATCCTGTGAGGAGCACTGCTGCCACAAATATCCACCAATAGCCCTCCAGTCGGTAAATAAAGTCTTTCAGGTATTCCTGGGCCGCATAAACTGCTATCGGAATGCCGATGACACAGGCTATACAAACAAGCACCATATAATCCCGGATTGTTCTCCGGGCTTCGGAGTCAACCGTGCCACCAAAGACCTTCCGGACGGCGATGTCACGGGACTTCTCATCGGCATAATAGGTGCTCATGGCCACCAGGCCCAGCAAGGCGATGACAATGGACAGGAGCATAAAAATCTCCACCAGCCTCATATTGTTGCGGGCCGGTTTCCAGGCCTCAGCGATATTCTCGTCAACCCAGAAGGCCAAGTTGTCTTTAATCTGCTTGTCCTTGATGTAGTTATCGTAAGCTTCCATGATCTGTGCTTTCGCCGCTTTCCGGTCCGGGGTGGTTTCTATGGCCAATCCGGCGAAAGGAATATCTTCAGAACGCATCAGCGAAACGATGGCAAAGTCTTCCTCCCCTATATTGGCGTTGTTGGTCGGGAAAGATTTGAAAACGCCGGCAACCTGTTCGCATCCCTTCGTCCGTCTGCTCAACGTGCCACTGATGTCGTGATAGTCCGAGTCGAAACCGGTAGCGGCAAAACTCTTGTCCGAGAACCAGACGCTATTGAATTGTGGCGTACGGAAGTCCTCCAGAATCTCAAATCCGAACATCGAGAAAGCAGTACTGTCCATCCTGATCAGTTTGTAGAGGATGTCCTGTCCATCCCGGGTGGTGCTGTACTGGCCCATATTGATACTTCCAGGCACCCCCGAACTTCTTCCGATTCGTCTTACGCATGGGAGAGCCTCAATGACATCTTTCAAGGGAGCATTGTCCTCACCGGAAAAATCTTTGAGGAAGAAGATGTTCTCAATGTTGCAGTTCATCGGTCGCTCCCGTGTCTTTCGCATCTGCGCCTCCATCGTGATGGCCAACGCTATCAGGATGACCGCCAGTGTATTCTGCAGCACGATGAATACCTTGCTGAATACCATTTTGCTTCGGCGCCGGTATCCACCTTTCATTACGTCCACGGGTTTATAGCGGCCAGCCATCATGGCCGGGAAAATCCCGCAGAGCGCTCCCACAAGCAGAATGGTGACGATATATGCAATCACATAGCCCGGAGACCAAATGACTTTAATCGGGATATCCGGATTGTTCAAAAGCGCATTCATAGCCGGGCAGAAGGCCTCCGCAAGCAATAGACCGGCCGCAAAGCATATTGCGGTAAACGCGATGGATTCAGCCACGTACTTCCAGATAATGCCGGCCCTTGATGCTCCGGACAATTGCCTCACGGCCATTTCCTTTGCCCTCTTTCCGGTGAGTGCGACAGACAGGTTGATGTAGTTCAGAATGGCCGAAAGAAGGAGCAGAAGCCCAACCAGCATCAGAACTCTGAGTGTCGCTTTGTCTCCATGTCTGAAAAACCCCTCCGTCTCCTTGAAAAACAATTCATCATATCGAGAGAGTTCCAGATGTTCAAAGAAAGATTGCCCATAGATACTTGAATATACGTCCTTGCAAACACGCTCAAGTTTATCAAACAGCTCTTTCCTGTCAGTTTCGGGCCGGACCTTGATCAGTGTGACCGTACTGCCGTAGTTGTCGAAGGGCTGCCAATTATCCTTGTAGACGGCTGCGTTCATGAATAGGTCGTACGGCTTGATGACCGTGCCCTTCAGGTCCTCCAGAATGGCACCGACAACATAACTGTACCCGCTGATTTCAAGGGTCTCACCTACCGAAAGAC
>JAEEGG010001087.1_pt1 | contig 75489 bp, 66 predicted proteins | sample 9134161 | NCBI WGS metagenome assembly JAEEGG01 (sample SAMN16246543, study PRJNA631951) | gut metagenome | biome: gut microbiome; feature: rumen; material: CR-attached | host: Bos | place: Iran: Karaj | collected 2018-10
AGGTGCTGGCTTATTTTCTGCCTGCCCGCGCGGCCTTCTCCTACCTCGCCTGGCAGCGCTGGGGCTTTCTCGTCCTGCTGGTCCTGATTGTCGCAGGCCTGCTGGACAAGATTCTCGTTCCGCTTCTGCAGGGAAGCTACACGCTCGTGCTCAGCCTCTTCGGCATCTAACTTCCAGTAAGGATTTTTCCCATGAACAACGAACTCCGCACCTGTTCGGGCATGCGTCCCACCGGTCCCCTCCACCTCGGCCACTATTTCGGCGTCCTCAAGAACTGGGTGGAGCTCCAGAACACCCAGCGCGCCTTCTTCTTCGTGGCCGACTGGCACGCCCTGACCACGGACTTCAACCGCACCGAGCAGCTCCGGCAGAACACGCTGGAGATGGTCAAGGACTGGGTGGGCGCAGGCCTTGATCCCGACAAGTGCACCATCTTCCGCCAGTCCGACCTCAAGGAGCACGCCGAGCTCTCCCTGCTGCTCAGCATGATCACCCCCGTTTCCTGGGTGGAGCGCAACCCCACCTACAAGGAACAGCAGCAGCAGATCACCACCAAGGACCTCAGCAACACGGGCTTTCTCTGCTATCCCATCCTCATGGCCGCCGACATCCTCATGTACCGCCCCCAGGGCGTCCCGGTGGGCGAGGACCAGCTGCCGCACATGGAGCTCACCCGCGAGATCTGCCGGCGCTTCAACTTTCTCTACGGCGAATACTTTCCCGAGCCCAAGGCCCTGCTGACGCCGGCCGCCAAGTGCCCCGGCCTCGACGGCCGCAAGATGTCCAAGAGCTACGACAACGGCATCTTCCTCAGCGACGAGTTCGGGAGCATCGAGGCCAAGGTGAAGACCATGTTCACCTATCCACCGCGCGTGAAGAAGTCCGACCCCGGCTGTCCCGAGAAGTGCAACCTCTTTCCCTACCACGAGCTTCTGGCAAGCCCCGAAGAGCAGGAGGAGATCAAGGAAGGCTGCACCAAGGCCCAGCTCGGCTGCGTGCAGTGCAAGAAGATCTTCCTCAAGAACCTGCACAGCCTCCTCGATCCGCTCCAGGAGCGCAGGAAGGCGGTCAGCGACGAGGTCGCCAGGGACATCCTCCTGGCCGGCAACGAAAAGGCCAGAGCCTTTGCCCGCAGCACCATGGAAGACGTGCGCAGGCTCGTCAAGATATTCTAGCGCAAAGCCCCCGGCCCCAAGGGCGATCCCAGGAACGCGCCTGGGGCCGGGACGCCGTGCCTGCCCATGAAGCTTGTCGGCATTGACTACGGCCTCGTCCGCACCGGCCTTGCGGCTACGGATCCGGAAGGGATGCTCGCCTATCCCCTGAAGACCCTCGACCTGAACGCCTTCCCCAGCCGCAAGGCCCTGCTGGAGGAACTCGCCGGGATCATCCGTCAGGAGAAGCCGGACGCCGTCGTCGTGGGCCTGCCCCTGATGCCGGACGGCACGGAGTCCCTCACCACGCGCCAGGTGCGCAACTTCGCCTCTCGCCTCGTGCACCGCACGGACTGCCCCGTGCTCTTCATGGAGGAGCTGCTCAGCTCCGAAGAGGCGGCCTGGGATCTGGCCGAGGCCGGCGTCAGGGACAGGAAAAAGCGCAAGGCTGCCCTGGATCAGCAGGCAGCCGTGCGCATCCTTGAGAGCTATCTCCACCAGCCCGGCTGCGCCCTGCCGGTGGACGTGCGCTGGAAGGGCCCGGACCAGAATAGGCTGGACCAGGAAAAACAGGATCAGGAATGACAGGACCAGGACGGAGCGAACCAGCCGTAGGCGCACAGAACAAGACGGCATCAAGAGGGAATCAAAAGGGGAGGGGAGCCATGCTGAAACTGCTTGCCAAGGTGCTCTGCATCCTCGTCCTCATGGCGGCCTGCGCCACCGGCTGGGCGGCCTGGGAGGCCAAGCGCTTTCTGGAAACGCCGCCTGCGACGCCTGGCCAGGAGGTCTACTTCGACGTGACGCCCGGCGCAAACCTTGCCAGAATTGCCCGGCAGCTTGAAGAGAAGGGCATCGTGGCCGACGAGTTCAAGTTCCGCCTGCTTGCCCGCTGGAAGAAGCAGAGCGCGAGGCTTCAGGCGGGGCGCTTCCTGCTCTCCACCGGCTGGACGCCGGAGAAGGTGCTGGAGAGCCTCGTCAGCGGCAAGCCCGCCTTCACCCGCGTCACCGTCCCCGAGGGGCTCACCTGGTGGCAGACGGCGACGGTCATCGAAGAAAACGGGATGGCCAAGGCCGGCGACTTCGCCGAGGTAATCCGGGATCCGGAGTTCCTGCGCCACTACGGCATCCCCTTCGACACGGCAGAGGGCTTCCTCATGCCCGACACCTACCTGCTGAAGACCCTGCTCGAGGACCAGCCCCTGGACAGGGACCAGGCCAGGGCCGTAGCTGGACGCATGGTGGACAACTTCTGGCGCAAGGCCCAGGAAGTCTGGCCTTCCGGCAAGCCCTCCCGAGAGGAACTGAAAGCCGCCGTTATCCTCGCCTCCATCGTGGAGAAGGAGACGGCCATAGCCTCGGAGCGTCAGCGGGTTGCCGGCGTCTATGCCAACCGCATGGCCAAGGGCATGCTCCTGCAGGCCGACCCCACGGTAATCTACGGCCTCGGGCAAAGCTTCAACGGCAACCTGACCAAGGCCAACCTCCAGGATCCCCGCAATCTCTATAACACCTACAAGCTGCCGGGACTTCCGCCTGGCCCTATCTGCTCCTTCGGCGTCTCGGCCCTCAAGGCGGCAGTCCACCCTGAAAAGCACGACTACCTCTACTTCGTAGCCGTCACGGACGGCGGTTCGCACGCCTTCAGCAAGACCCTGCAGGAGCACAATCAGGCCGTCCGGAGATATCTGCAAAACAGAAAAAAGTAGCTATGGACAGGTCCATGTCTGGTTGCCCGTTTGGCAAAGAAAAAACCTTTTGAATTACAGCAAATTAGGCGAAACCGTCTTTACAAACCAAAAGCTTGGGCGCTATCGTCAGCAACGCCGTCCGGGACGTGGCAAGGCGCGCCCCGGCAAAGGCCTGCCCGCAACCTGAAACCCGCAGGGACCGCGCCGCCGTGTCCGGCCTGCCTATTTGTGGAGTTCCGCCATGAAGTACTTGATCGTCGAAGACTTTTCCGGCCAGCCGGTGCCCTTCGTCTTTCCGCGCAGGGTTGACCATGCCGACATGTTCGAGCAGCTCCCCTACGGCAAGGTCATCTCAGCCGGCTACGTGGTGCTCGGCCCCAGCGGCTTCGAATGCTTCGGCGGCAACGCCGAGCTCGAGGTCAAGTCGAGGCCCCAGGAGGACGCGGCCACCCTCGCCGAGGCGCTCAGAGTGCGTCCCGCGGACGAAAAGTTCCGCTCTGAGCAGTAGCGGCCCCGCAAGCCCGTGAAGTTAAAAAGCGCGCCTCCCAGTCGGGGGCGCGCTTTGCATTCGGACAAGGCCGCATATCGGCCGGTGCAGCCACTACTTGGCGGGGCTTGGTTCCTCGACGATCTCCGCATCCGAGACGTCCTCGGCATCGCCAGCTGCGGGGGCGCCGTCTGCCTTGACATTGCCGCCTTCCGGAGAGGGGGGCAGGGCGGCCTGGGACCTGCCTCTTTCGATGGGCACAATCCGGCCGTCCTCCAGCTTCAGAGGCTCGCTGCCCTTGCTGGCGATGATGATGCCGGTCTTCTCCAGCACCTTGAGGCGGTAGGCATACTCCTGCTGCATCCTGTTGTGCCGGGCAATGAAGATCTGCCTGACAATGTAGCAGACGATGAGGAAAACGGTGAGGCTGCCGAGTATCCAGGGCAGGTAGGGCAGGATGCCTCGACCCACCCTGATAAGCACGTCCATGGCGCTGTCCAGGAAGAAGAGCGCCCCGCCAAAGGCGATGAGTCCCAGCAGGACAACGACAGTCGGCGCATGCTTGACGATGGCGTAGAGCCTCTGCACGCGCTCGGGCACCTCCTCGCCGGCATCGGCTCCGCCAGCCATGCCGTCGGCCGAGGTGGCGTTCAGGGAGCGGGAGAAGTACTGCCCGGAAAGGTGGAGAATGAGCAGGAGGCCAACAGGAGAGAGAATGGCTGCGATGAGCCATCCCACCCAGGGGAAGGTGGCCATGCGGACGCCGTCCGGCCCCATGGGCTCAGCGTGCACCACGCCGTAGAAGAAGGCCACCGCGCCGACGATGAGCTCCAGGAAGGCCACCGCGATGAGGTAGTAGACCACGATCTCCCTGTTCTGCCCATCGTACCAGTTCCGGCGCAGGGCTCTGCGGGCCTGCTCTCTGGCCTTGGAGCGGCCTTGCCCGTCTTTCGCCTGGGCCGCCTGCTTTGCATCAGTCTTGTTCACGTCGATCAACTCCAGCTTTGCCGCAGCCCTCAGAAGCCGTACGGAACTGCCCTGCCTGAGGCAATCCCTGCAGACAGGAACGGGACTGCAGTCCAAAGCTTGTTTGTATACCTTGCAAGGGGGCACTTCCGCAAGCGCAAGCACCGTCAAAATTTTCCCGTTCCGCACCCGTTTTGGTCCCTTCCGGCAAGTTCCTCAATGCACGCAAGCTTGCGCGATGCCAGTACTTGGCCTATTTTTCGCGCACCAAGGAACATAAGGAAACACCGGAACACCTTGATCACCAAGGAGCGCTCCATGCATGCACTTGTCACAGGCGCGGCCGGCTTCATCGGCTTCCATCTCGCCAGGCTTCTGCTTAGCCAGGGCCACCGCGTCACCGGCATAGACAATCTCTGCGACTACTACAGCGTGCGCCTCAAGGAGGACCGCCTGCGCGTCCTCGAAGGCATGGAGGGATTCTCCTTCGTTCGGGGAGATCTGGCCGACAAGGCCTGCATGGAGCTCCTCTTCGAGGAAGAGGGCTTCACCCACGTTGTCAACCTGGCTGCCCAGGCCGGCGTCAGGTACAGCCTGATCAATCCCATGGCCTACATCTCCTCCAACATCGTCGGCTTTGCCAACATTCTGGAGGGCTGCCGCAGGCACAAGGTCAGGCATCTGGTCTTCGCCTCCTCGTCCTCGGTCTACGGTCTGGACGCCGCCCAGCCCTACACGCCCCACCAGGCCGCGAACCATCCCGTCAGCCTCTACGCGGCCTCCAAGCGCAGCGACGAGCTCATGGCCCACGCCTACGCCCACCTCTACGGCATCCCCTGCACGGGCCTGCGCTTCTTCACGGTCTACGGCCCCTGGGGCAGGCCGGACATGGCGCTCAACATCTTCGCAGCGGCCATGCGCCGGGGCGAGCCCATCAAGGTCTTCAACCAGGGCCGCATGCGCCGGGACTTCACCTACATCGACGACATTGTGGAGCCCATGGCACGCCTGCTGGACATGCCGCCTCAGGCCAATCCCGGCTGGGACGCCGCGAAGGCGGACCCCGCCACCAGCTCCGCCCCCTGGCGCATCCTCAACCTCGGCCGGGGGCAGACGGTGGAGCTTGGCCGCTTCATCGAGACCCTCGAGAAAGTCATGGGCACCGTTGCCGTCAAGGAATACCTCCCCATGCAGGACGGCGACGTGCTCTCCACCTGGTCCGACACCAGCGATGCGGAAGCCCTCACGGGCTGGACGCCCCAGACCTCCCTCAAGGAGGGCATAGCCCGCTTCTACGAGTGGTTTGCCTCCTACTACGCCTCGCCAAGCCCCATCAGCAACCTTCCAAATTCCTAGCGACTGGACTTTGCCATGAGCCGATTCGATGGCCCCGAGCCAACCCCTGAACGCCCTGAAATCCTCGCGCCTGCGGGCGACGTCTCCTGCTTTCTGGCGGCCCTTGCCGCCGGAGCGGACAACATCTACCTCGGGCTCAAGCAGTTCTCAGCCCGCATGCAGGCGGAAAACTTCGGCCTGACCGAGCTCTCGAAGCTGACGGACCTCGCCCACGAGGCAGGCTGCCGGGTCACGGTGGCCATGAACACGCTTATCAAGCAGCAGGAGCTCGACCCGGCCTTCCGCCTCGTCAACCGTCTGGAGTCCCAGGTGGGCTGCGATGGCCTCATCGTCCAGGATCTGGCCATGATCGACGTGGCGCGCCAAGCCGGCTACACTGGCTCCATCACGCTCTCCACGCTGGCCAACCTCACCCATCCCGAATCCCTTCAGCAGGCCAAGGCTCTGGGTGCAGACCGCGTCGTGCTCCCGAGGGAGCTTTCCATCGACGAGATACGCCAGATGGCCGAAGCCTGCCCCGACGGCGTGGTGCTCGAGTGCTTCATCCACGGCGCGCTGTGCTACTGCGTGTCAGGACGCTGCTACTGGTCCAGCTACATGGGCGGCAAGAGCGGCCTGCGCGGGCGCTGCGTTCAGCCCTGCCGGCGCATCTACTCTCAGGGAGGCAGCTCTCTTCAGGGCCTCTACCACAAGGTCCAGCGCGGCGAGTCGCAGCGCCAGGACAGGGGAGACAGGGGAAGAGGCAGGCCCGACAAGTTCAGCCGCTTCGACCGCTCGGCCGATCGCCGGGACGAGCGCCCCGGCCGCCAGGAAGGCAAGTTCCGCGGCCAGGCGCCCAAGTTCCAGAGCGGACGCTACTTCTCCTGCCAGGATCTCTCCCTCGACGTGCTCATCAAGACCGTCACCGGCATTCCCCACCTCGTCTCCTGGAAGATCGAGGGCCGCAAGAAGGGACCGCACTATGTCTACCACGCCGTCACGGCCTACAGGCTGCTTCGGGACAATCCCGGCGACCCCAAGGCGAGGAAGATGGCCGAGGACATCCTGGACCTCGCCCTCGGGCGTCCGCGCACCAGGGCCCGCTTCCTGCCCCAGCGCCCCGCCGTGCCCGTGGATCCGGCAGGCCAGACCAGCTCCGGCCTGCTCGTCGGCAAGACGGGCATCAACCAGCAGGGCCAGCCCTACACCAAGCCCTTCATCCCCCTCCTGCCGAAGGACTACCTCAGGATAGGCATCGAGGACGAGAACTGGCACACGACCCTGCCCGTGCCCAAGTTCACGCCCAAGGGCGGCACGCTCCTCCTGCGCATTCCCAAGCACAAGACGCCCAAGGCAGGCGTTGCCGTCTACCTCATCGACCGCCGCGAGAAAGAGCTCACGCAGATTCTCGCCGACTGGCAGGCCAGGCTCGACCTCATGGAGGCCAGGCCAACCCAGATGGTGCACGCCAGGCCCCGCGCCGTCCAGCCCTGCCAGCGCGCAAAGCTTCCAGACATGATAGTGCAGGCGAGCCTGCCCGAGGGCAAGGAAACGAGGGGCGCCCGGAAGTTCCTCTCCTGCCTCTGGCTCTCCGCCAAGTCGGCGGCCATCTCCCACACGGTGATGAACCGCTTCGGCTGGTGGCTCCCGCCGGTGATCTGGCCTGACGAAGAGGAGACCTTCCAGAAGCTCGTGGGCCAGCTCTGGCGCGCCGGCGCCCGCAGATTCACCTGCAACGCGCCCTGGCAAATAGGCTTCTTCACCGCAGAGATGCGCAAGGATCCGGACATCTCCCTGACGGCCGGCCCCTTCTGCAACATCGCCAACGCGGCTGCCGCCGGCGTGCTCAAGCAGATGGGCTTCACCTCCGCCATTGCCTCGCCGGAGCTGCCGGGCGCGGACTTCCTAGCCCTGCCCAAGGCAAGCCCGCTTCCCCTGGGCGTGGTGCTTTCCGGCTCCTGGCCCGTGGGCATGAGCCGCTTCGGCACGCTCGGCGTGCGCCTCAACGAGCCCTTCATGACGCCCCGCGGCGAGGCCTTCTGGGCTAGGCAGTACGGCGAAAACACCTGGATCTACCCCGCCTGGCAGCTCAACATCCTCGAGCACAGGCAGGAGCTGGAAAAGGCCGGCTACAGCTTCTTCGTCTCCCTCAAGGAGAACGTGCCCAAGTCCCTGCCCCAGCTGAACAGGCCAGGCCTCTTCAACTGGGAAAACCCGCTGCTCTAGGAGCTGGGCCGTGGAGCAGGCCCAGGCCTTTCCCACAGGGCTCGTCCAGCCCGAGGGGTCCATGCGCTTTGCCCTGGACTCCCTCCTGCTCGCCTGCTTCGCCCACCGCGAATTCGAGGACCAGGCTCCCCACGCCCTGAAAAACCCGGTGCGCGAACGCAAGCTTCCCCCCTCCCTGCAGGCTCAAAGCCCCTCCTGCCATCTGGCAGGCGAGCTTGGGGCAGGCGCAGGATCCTCGCTCATTGGCCTGCTCCTTCTCAATCCCAGACTCGCTGGCCTCGGCTTCGAGCTCGTCCCCGAACTCGTCGAGGCGGCCAGGGAAAACGCCACACGGACAGGGCTCGCCTCCCGCCTTTCCTTCCTTCAGGCCGACTGCGCCGAACTGGCGAAAGAGCAGGGCCAGCCCTACCTCGATCTGGTGCTGGCCAATCCTCCCTTCTGGGACGAAGGCATGGGCAAGGCGAGCACATCGCCCCTCGCCGAAAGGGCCAGGCGGGGCAGGGGATCGCTCGAGCTCTTCTGCCAGGCGGCCAGGCGCCTTCTCGTTGCACGCGGCCACAGCTACTTCATCTATCCTGCAGCCCAGACAGCCAGGCTTGTGCACGCCCTCGCCAAGGCGGGGCTTGGCCTGCGCCGCCTCCTCTTCGTGCGCGCATGGTCCGGCAAGCCTGCCCTGCGCGTGCTGGCCGAAGCCCGCAAGGACTGCGCCAGCGACACCCTCGTCCTGCCGGACCTCGTCCTCTACGAGTCCTCTAGCCAAGACGGACAGGAGGGGCAAGGCGATGCAACCCCGGCCTACACCCCAGACGCCACGCACTTCTGCCCCTGGCTTGAGGCCAGGACGCCCCGGAGGCACTGATGCCGTCCTCTCCAAGCTCTCCGAACGCTCCGAACTTCCCGGCCGGCCCAAGCTTCATCGCGGACCTGCACATCCATTCCCGCTTCTCCATGGCCACCAGCAGACAGCTGAACATACCCCACCTTTCGGGCTGGGCCATGGCCAAGGGCATCAACGTGCTCGGCACGGGCGACTTCACCCACCCAAAGTGGCGCGAGGAGCTGAGGCGGGATCTTGTCTTCGACGAGGCCTCCGGCTTCTACCGGCCCGTTCCGGCGCCGGAAAAGGTGCTGCCAGGGGTCCTGGAACCGGCTAAGCCGCCCCTCTTCTGCCTGCAGACGGAGATTAGCTCCATCTACAAGAAGCTCGGCAAGGTGCGCAAGAACCACAACGTCGTTCTCGTCCCGACCCTGGAGGACGCAGACAGGCTTTCGGCAAAACTTGCCCAGATAGGCAACATCAACGCCGACGGCAGGCCCATACTCGGCCTCGACGCCAAGGATCTGCTCGACCTCGTCCTGAACGTCTCGGACAGGGCCGTGCTCATTCCGGCCCACGTCTGGACCCCCTGGTTCTCCCTCTTCGGATCCAAGTCCGGCTTCGACGACATCCGCGACTGCTTTGGCGACCTGACGGAGCACATCTTTGCCCTCGAAACCGGCCTTTCGTCGGATCCGGCCATGAACCGCCTCGTGAGCGCGCTCGACGGCTACGCCCTTGTTTCCAACTCCGACGCCCACTCTGGCCCCAACCTCGGCAGGGAATCCAACGTCTTCACAGGCAGCCCCAGCTACGACGGCATGATCCGCGCCCTCAGGCTGGCCGCCAGGCGCACGCCCGACATGTCCCCCGGCGCCGTGCGCTTCGAGGGCACCCTCGAAATCTATCCCGAAGAGGGCAAGTACCATCTGGACGGCCACAGGAACTGCCATGTGGTCATGACGCCCGAAGAGGCGGAGCGCCATCACGACATCTGCCCCGTGTGCGGCAGGAAGCTCACCATCGGCGTCATGCACAGGGTCTGGGAGCTGGCGGACAGGAAGGCGGAGCCTGAACTCGCCAACGAGCCGGCCGTGCATCCCGTCATCCCCCTGCCTTCTGTGCTTGCAGAAATCTACGGCAAGGGACAGGCCACCCAGAAGGTGCAGACGGCCTTCGCCGAGGCGCTGGCGACGCTGGGACCGGAGTTCGGCATCCTGGCAAGCCTCCCTCTGGAGCGCATCGCCAGCTACTCGGACCGCCTTGCAGAGGCCGTCGCCCGCATCAGAGAAGGGCGTCTGGTGCGCCAGGGAGGCTACGACGGCGAGTTCGGCACGGTTGCCGTCTTCACCGACGAAGAGCGCCGCGAGATGGCAGGCGGCAGGATCCCAAGAGCCCGCCTCGGCGCATCCTCCAGGACAAAGGCCGCCCCTAAGGAGCAGGCCACGGCCGCAGGAAGCCTCCTTGCGATGGGCCGGGCGCCGTCGAAGCCCGGGAGAAAGGAAGAGCGCGGCAGGCAGGGGGAGGGCGCCTGCAGTCTGAACAAAGAGCAGGCTGTCGCCATGCGCCACCGGGGCACTCCCCTGCTGGTGCTGGCAGGTCCCGGCTCCGGCAAGACGCGCATTCTGACCGAGCGTCTGGCAAGCCTGCTTGCAGAGGGCGTCGAACCCGGCGACATCCTTGCGCTCACCTTCAGCCACAGGGCCGCCGAAGAGGTCAACGGGCGCCTGCAGTCAATGCTTCCGGGACGCATCCTTCCCGAATGCACCACCTTCCACGCCCTTGCCTGGCGCCTGATCCAGGAACGCCATCCAGACGCCGTGCTCCTCGCCGAACCCTGCGCAGCGTCCCTTGCCAGACAGGCCCTGACCTCGCTGGAGCCGGAACTGCCATCCCCGCAGCTCAAGCGCCTGGCCGAGCGCCTGGCGTACCTGCGCGAAACCTGCGCCCTTGCATCGGATCCGCTGCTCCATGCGGCCTTCCAGGAATACCGGGCGCTTCTTCAGAAAATCCACCCCTTCTGCTTCGACTTCACGGGACTGTTGGAGTGGCTGCGCCTGGCCCTTAGGGAGGGCTCCCTCGTCCTGCGTCCCTGCGAGCTTCTGGTGGACGAGGTGCAGGACATCTCCCCACTCCAGGCAGAGGCACTCTACCGCATGCTCCCCGAAGACGGCAGGGGCTTCTTCGGCATCGGCGATCCCGATCAGGCCATCTACGGCTTCCGCGGCTCCACGCCCGACATCAGGCGGGAGCTCGAGGCGCACTGGCCCAAGCTCGAGACCATGGCCCTCTCGCAAAGCTACCGGGCAAGCCAGCAGATTCTCGAGGCAGCCGGACTTGCCATGCACTCGCATCCGGCTTCGGGTCTGCTGAAGGCCGCCCGGCCCCTGCAGGCCGAGCTCAGGTACTTCGAAGCGCCCTCGGACGCAGCTGAGGCCGTCTGGATAGCCGACCGCATCCAGGCCATGCTCGGCGCCACCTCGCACACGCTGCTGGACCAGAAGAAGGAGGCATCGGCCCCCCTCGTCCAGGATCTCGCACCCTCGGACATCGCCGTGCTCGTCCGCCTCAAGCTGCAGATGCCGGTCATCGCCCGCGCTCTCCAGGAGCGCGGCATCCCGGTCCAAAGCCCTTCGGCAGAGGCCTTCTGGCAGGACGAGACGACAGCCGCCCTGCTTGCCCTTGCAGAGCAGAGGATAACCCAAGGACTTGATGCAGGCCCCGATGGCGAAGCGGTCGTCAAGCCGGCCGGCCTTCCCCGGGAATGGACGCCTATCCTTGCCGGCGAAGGCGAGCCGCCGGCGCCCGCGCAGCTCGCGGAAAAGCTTGCCAAGACCTCCCGGCGCACGGCCCTCTACCTTGCCTCCGATCCCTGGAAGCGCCTCGCCAGGGCCTGGAGCAGGGCGGGATCATGGCGCGCTCTGCTCGACGAAGTGCGCTGGCTCGACGAAGCGGAGCTTTTGGTCTCCAAGGCGGAGGCCGTACGCCTGCTCACCCTGCACGCAGCCAAGGGGCTTGAGTTCCGCGCCGTCTTCATGCCGGGCCTGGAGCAGGGCATTCTGCCGCTTGACGCCGGCACGCTCTTCGGACCAGGCACCGGCCTTGGCACAGCGGACATGGCTGAAGAGCGCAGGTTGCTCTACGTCGGCCTGACGCGCGCCTCTGAGGTGCTCTGCCTCTCAAGCGCCAAGACGCGAAGCGTCTACGGGAGAACGGCTTCGCTCGATCCTTCGGGCTTCCTCGATGACGTACTCTCCGCCTTCAAGCGGACGCGCCTTGCCGCGCACACCCGCCAGACGGTCAGGCAGCGCGGACTCTTCTCGTAGCTTCCCGCGAAGGAGGCCCTAGGCCTTGTCGTCGTCCCAGCCGCCTTCCTCGTCCAGAAGACGGTAGGAGCGCACGGTCATGTACTTGATGCCGTCCTGCTCTTCGACGGTGCCAGAAGCCTCGACCTGGGCGCTCACCTCGTCGACGAGGTCGACGCCGGCGCCTCTGGTCAGCACTCTGTACTCGACTTCGTCCTGCACGATGGCAACCCGCGCCTGGCGCTCGTCCTTCTTTCTGGGAAGCGCCTCGACATAGCCTCTGACGGTGATGGATGACGTGCTCATCTGCTTACCTGGAAATGTTGAAGGGAAAAGAGGGACGAACCAGCCCGTCCCAAGCACGGTCCAGACAGGGGACCGCAATGCTGTGTAGCTGTTTTCACATATCTGTGCAACAGGCTTGCCTGCACTTAGCACGCCCCGCGACGGAAAAGGGACCCCGCCAAGGCTCAAGTTCCCGACAAAGCGGTCGATATGTCTTAGTAGAAATTCCCTCTTTTCCGAGGTTTGCCCCATGTCGACCGGAACTGTATGCAGAGCGCTGGCCATAGCCTTCTTCGCTCTGATCTTGAGCGGATGCGCCACCTACCATTCGGATTCGAACGAGCCCACGGCCCAGGCCAACGGCGCCCTGCGTAGCGCCATGAACCAGATGGGCAAGTGCTACGCAACGGGCGGCTGCAGTCCCAGCAAGGGCTTCGACTGCTCAGGCCTCGTGTACTGGGCCTACCGCGCCAACGGAGTCAAGGTGCCCCGCGTGACCACCGACCAGGCGCGTGCGGGACGCGAAGTCTCGACGCCCCTTGTCGGCGACATAATGGTCTTCCGCACCGGCCAGTCCGGCACCGGCCTGCACACGGGCCTCTATGCCGGCGGAAGCAAGTTCGTGCACAGCCCCAAGCCGGGCGCCAGGATACGGCTTGACAGCGTCAAGAACAAATACTGGAAACAGCGGCTCGTGAGCGTGCGCCGGGTCTCCGGATAGCACCGGCTGCACCAGGAATCAGAAAGGGCCCTCCGCCACGGCGGAAGGCCCTTTTTGCTTGCTTCGCATATGCCCTGCAGGGCTACTTGACCCTGTTCAGCTCGATTTCGATGGCCCTGCGGAAGAGGTCCTTGGAGACGGCCCCGCGGATGACGAGGTTGTTGACCAGGAAGTAGGGCGTGCCCTCAATCTTCATGTCCTCGGCTTCCTTGAGATCCTCGGCAAGAATGGAGGCCACCTTCTTGCGCCGGCGCTCGGAGTCCATTTTGCGCATGTCCACACCCAAGTTCTGGCACACGGAGCGCAGGTACTTCTCGCCATCGGCCAAAAGCTCGTCGCGGTGGGCAAAGAGCTCGCGGTAGAACTTCCAGGCGAGCTCCTCGCTCTGCATGGAGATGGCGACGAAGTACTGGGAGGCAAGGCCGCTCAGACCCTTGGGCTCCAGAGGCATGTTCTTGAACACGAAGGAAACCTTGCCTTCATACTCCTGCAGGAGCTCCGCAAGCACCTTTTCCGCGCGCTGACAGTAGCCGCAGGTGAAGTCAGAGAAGGCGACAATGCGGACCTTGGCATCGGGAGCGCCCACATAGGGGCGTCCTTCCGTCTTCACGGTCTTCACGGTCTTGGCGTCCTCGGCCCACTGCTTCTCCAGATTCGCCTGACGACGAAGGTTGGACCCGGCCTGGGCAACGTCGAGCACGGCCTCGCTGTGCTCGCGCAGGAAGTCGAGCAGCACTTCGGGACGCTCGCGGAGCAACTGCTCCAGAGCGGGCTTGAGCTCATCGGCGGTCAAGGCCAGGGCCGGCGCTGGGGCGCAGGCGGGGTACAGGAGCAGTCCTGCGAGGGCGCAGGACAAAAGCGTCTTTTTGCACATGGGAATATATATCCTTAAAAAAAGTAGGGAAAAACGGTTGCGCCCCTTATTTGCGGGCTTCAAGGCGCATCTGCGTGTCCGCATCTTCTATTTTAAACAAAAGGTCATCGAAATCAACAGGCTTCATCAGGTAGCCAAATGCCCCCTCGTCCATGGCCTGCACGGCTATCTGCATGTCGGCGTGGCCGGAGAGGAGGATGATCTGCGTGCCAGGCCAGCGCTTCAGGATGTGCTGCAGGGCCGTCAAGCCGTCCATGACCGGCATCTTGACGTCCATGACGACAATGGGACAGGACTGCTTCGCCATTTCGTCCAGGGCTTCCTGGCCATTGCCTGCCGTTTTGCAGGCATAGCCACGCCTGATAAGGCGCTTGGACAGAATGGACGTGACTTCAGATTCATCGTCCACCAGAAGCAAGGCTGGCTTGCCGGAATCGCTCACCATAAATATACCCCCATGTTCCTCTTGCGCCCTCAGCAATGTTTCACGTGAAACAATGCCGACAGCGAGGCTGAAAAGTTTTGACTGCAGCGACGTTATCCATTAAACGTTGATACGCAAAGCGCTAGACAATTTATCAACATGTTTTAAAGAACCGCTCTGCTGATTGTTTCACGTGAAACAATCGGTGCGTTGAGGAGCTTCCGGCACATGGCACGTATCATCTGCGTAGCTAACCAAAAAGGTGGCGTGGGCAAAACCACGACTGCCATCAACCTCTCGGCTGCCTTGGCCGTCATGGAGCGCAAAACGCTCCTGATAGACTGCGACCCGCAGGCCAACACCACAAGCGGACTCGGCATCAATGCGACGGATCTCAAAGCTGACCTCTACAGCATCTTCTACACGCCCGAAAGGGAGACTGTCCACAGGGCCATACTCGAAACCCGCGCCCCCTTTCTCCACCTCATCCCGTCTACCATCAGCCTAGTCGGCGTCGAAGTGGAGCTGGCTGCGGAAATAGCCAGAGAGCAGTACCTCAAGAACATTCTGTCCCATGTCAGGGACGAGTACGAATTCATCTTGCTGGACTGTCCCCCGTCGCTGGGACTCATCACCCTCAACGCCCTCTGCGCCGGCACAGAGATCCTCATCCCCCTGCAGTGCGAGTTCTTTGCCCTGGAAGGCATAGCCAAGCTGATAGGCACCTATCAGAAGGTCAAGAAGCTACTCAATCCGGAACTCAGCATCCTGGGCGTCCTGCTGACCATGTTCGACGGCCGCAACCGCATCGCCAACGACGTCAAGGAAGAGGTGCGGCGCACCATGCCCGATCATCTCATGAAGACGATCATTCCGAGAAACGTCAGGCTCTCGGAGGCGCCGAGCTACGGCAAGTCCATCATCCGCTACGACATCAAATCAAAGGGAGCGCAGGCCTACCTGAACCTGGCGCAGGAGGTGATTGAACGCACGCCCCGGGACTAGGGGCATTGGACTAGGCCTTGCGCAGCTCGGGCGCGGGCGTGAACTCGGCAACCATCTTGTCCTTGAAGTGCTTCTGCCGGATGGTGGCGCCGCACTCCTGGCAGTGGAAGACGAGCAGGCCGCCGATGTTGGCATTGGCCAGCGTGAAGGGATGGAAGGGATCCGTACGCCAATCCTCTGTTTCGTTGCCGCACACGGGGCAGACGACGGCCGGGTCATATTCGTAGCTGAAGTCCCAGAAGTCCAGGAACTTCTTGAAGTCGTCCAGCGGCTCCTTGGCGACGACGCCTTCCTTGGAGCGCAGCTGGGCTTCGGCGATCTTCAGGTCCGTACGTATGGCGTTCCAGAGCTCGCGACTGAGCATGTAGGCAAAGGCCTTGCCGTCGGCGCCGTTGACGGCGCTCAAGTGGCTGGGCATGGTCTTGCACTCGCCAAGCTCGAAGAGACCGGCCTGAAGAATGTCCGCGCAGTACTGGCCGAGGGCCGCTGAAATGAGGAAGCACTCGTAGCTGGTATTGGCTTCGCGCATGTGCAACACATGCTGTCCTGGTTTAAACATGGTGGATCTCCCTTACGTGAAATGGTGATCAAGCGCTGATCAAGCAACTGAAAACGCAAACAGCAAATTAGTCAAGGAGGAGCAGAGGTGGCTTTGAAAGGACTCGGACGCGGACTGGACGCGCTCCTGCCGGGAGGCGTCGGCACGCCTGCCGTGAACGCGGGCGACAAAGGCGCTAACGCGAGGACGCTCATGCTGGACGTGGAATGCATGGAGCCCAATCCCAGCCAGCCGAGAAAGCGCATGGAGCGCGAAGCGCTGGAGGAGCTGGCGAGCTCCATCCGCACGGAAGGCATCATTCAGCCCCTGCTGGTGCGCAGCGCCAAGACGCCCGGTCGCTATGAAATCATAGCCGGCGAGCGGCGGTGGCGGGCCGCCAAGATGGCGGGCCTCAGGGAAGTGCCGGCCTACGTGCGCGAGATGAGCGATCAGGATGTCATGGTGGCTGCTCTCGTCGAGAACCTGCAGCGCGAGGACCTGAATCCCGCCGAGGAGGCGAGGGCCCTACAGGAGCTGAAGGAGCGCCTCGCCCTCACCCAGGAGGAGCTCGCCCAGCGCCTTGGCAAGAGCCGCTCCATGGTGGCCAACTCCCTTCGCCTGCTCCAGCTGCCGCAAGCCGCCCTGGAAAGCCTGGAGGAGGGCGCCATCTCTGCAGGCCATGCCCGCTCCCTGCTCGCCCTAGCTCCGGACGGGGATGCCATGGCGGGCTTCCTTGCCCGCATGCTGGCGTACAAGCTCTCCGTGCGCGACTGCGAGGACGCGGTGGCCCACTGGAAGAAGCAGGGCCGCCTTCCCTGGAGCGACGGCGGGGAAGCTCCCAAAAAGGCGCCTGCCAGACGCAGGAAGAGCCCTGAGTTCAAGCAGCTTGAAAAGAGCCTGGGCACGCTGCTTAAGGTCAAGACGAGCCTCTCCGGCACGCCTGCCAAGGGCCGGATCAGCCTCTCCTACGCCAGCGAGGACGAGCTCATGCGCCTGCTCGGGCTACTTGGCTTGAAGGATGTGAAAGAGGCCGCTGCCGAAGGGCAGGACAGCGAAGCGGAATAGCCGGCCTTCCGGTCTTTCCGGCTGAGACCGATCTCCAACAAGGCGGTGCTACCGCACCTTGAGCACGGCGCCGTACATGCCTTCGAGGGGCGAGTCCACGGGCGTCTGCCATTCGCGCACGATGTCCGCTCTAGCGGCAAAGGCCTCCCTGCGGACGAGGCCGGCATTCTCCTGCTCGTCCACGGTGCAGGTGAGGTAGCAGACGCTGGCGCCGGATCTGGCTTTGACCAGAGCCTGCTCTAGAATCTTCGCCTGCGTGGCCACGAATTCGGCGAAGTTCAGTTCCCTTCGCCTGATGTCCGGCCTGCGCGACAAAACGCCAAGGCCGGAGCAGGGCACGTCCAGCAGGACGTCGCCGGGAATCTCCCGGCAGGGCAGCATCGAGGCGTCGGCAAGGAAGACGGCAGGAGCATCGAGTCCGAGCCTGCGGCACTCGCCTTCAAGGTGCCTGAGACGGCCCACGGCCATGTCGGAGGCTACCTGCACCTGCCTTCCCTGCTCGAGCAGGGCCAACGTCTTGCCGCCAAAGCCCGCGCAGGCGTCCCAGAGCGGCGCCTCCTGCTCGAAGAGGCCAAGGGCGTGCAGGGCCCACATGGATCCTGCCGCCTGCAGGGAGAGGGCGCCGGAGGCAGCCAGCGTAGCCATGCGCTCCCTGCCGAGCCTGCCTGTGCCGCCTTCCCGGAAGAAAACGCAGGGCAGATCGCTGGCATCGCCAGGAAGGCGCTCTGCGCCTGCCTCCAGCAGTTCCTGCCTGACCTGCTCCCAGCCGGCTTTCGCCCTGTTGATGCGGATGCCCGCGCAGGGACGCCGGAAGGAGCGCTCCATGAGCAGAACCGACCTTTCCGATCCCAGTTCAGTGCGCCACAGCCGGACGATGCGACGGGGCAGACTGTAGAACCTGGCATCCACGTCGATTTCGGCATCAGAGGGCTTCAGGCGGTAGAAGTCCCGCTCCAGCGGTGCTGAGCCCAGACGCTGCAGGCTTCTCAGCGCGCCGTTGGCCACGCGGTCCAGCCCCTTGCCGAAAAGGGCGCGCACGTCCTCCACGGTCTCGTGGACAAGGGCGTGAACCGGCGCGTGCTCCTCGAAGAGCATCGCCCCTGCCGCAAGGCCAAGACAGGTCTTGAAGAGGGGCGGAAGCTTCTCTGGCCGAGGCAGCAGGCGGTCCACGACGAAGGCGCAGCGCGCCTGCGTACGCAGGGCCGTGTAGGCCAGATCCGTGGCCTGACGGCGGGCGCGCTCGTCAAGCCTCCCGCAGTCGAGGACCTGCGAAAGCGCCTGCTGGACAGGCTGTCCCTCGTCGACAAGCAGGAGGGTCTCGAGGGCGGCCTTGCGGGCCGAGGGCTTGAGGCGCTGGAGGAGCCTGCGGCTGTGCTGGCCTGCCATGGCGGAACCTTCCTCCTTCCTAGCGGCCTGCCGGCTCTTCGGCGATCCCGCCTATGCGCCGTCCCTGGCCAAGATCCAGGCGCAAGCCGTTGATGAAGGCACTCTGGTCCATGGATTTCTTGCCGCTGGGCCGTATGCCGCGGATGCTGAGCGCACCCTCGGCGCAGCCTATCACAAGCTTCTTGCGCGAGGCCCAGATCTCGCCTGCAGCAAGCGTCTCAGGCATGGCGCACAACTCGGCCTGCTCGAGAATGCAGGACATCTCCCTTCCATCTTCCAGACGGAAAAGGACATGGGCGCCGGGATCGGGCGTGAGGCCGCGTAGCATGGCTTCGACCTGAACGGCAGGCCTGTCGAAGGCAATCCAGCCTTCCTGTTTGGTAACCTTGGACGCATAGCTGGCAAGAGCCTCGTCCTGAGGATGCTCGACGGCCCGCCCCTCAGCCACGGCGCGCAGCGTCTCAAGCAGCAGGGGACCTGAAGCCTTGGCCAGCTTGACGAAGAGCGTGCCCTGGTTCTCGCCAAGGCAGGACACGGTCTGCTGAGCGTAGACAGGACCAGTGTCGAGGCCAGCCTCCATGCGCATGATGCTCACTCCCGTCTCCTCAAGGCCGTCCATGAGGGCCCGCTGGACGGGCGCGGCCCCGCGGTAGCGGGGAAGCAGGGAGGTGTGCACGTTGACGGGAGCAAATTTCGGCACGTCCAGCACGGCCTGGGGCAGAATCATGCCGTAGGCGGCCACGACCAGAAAATCGGGCTCAAAGGACTTGAGCAGCGGGACAGCCTCGGCCTGGGCCTCGGGCGAGCGCAGGGAGGCCGGCTGGAAAACGGGGATTCCCCTTTGCAGCGCCAGCTGCTTCACGGGCGAGGGGGTGAGCTTCTTGCCGCGTCCCGCCACCTTGTCGGGCTGGGTCCAGCAGGCGGCCACCCTGACGTCCGGCGCATCCAAAAGGCTCTGCAGTATGTCCGCCGCAAAGGCCGGCGTGCCCATGAAGACAAGGTTTAGGCTTTTTTCTGCATGCGCTTCTGCCATTTGCTCACCTTTCCGTCGTAGAGGGCGCGGCGCAGGCGGCCGATCTTGTCGATGAAGAGCACACCCTTGAGATGGTCGGTTTCGTGCTGGACGATGATGGCCTCGAAGCCGTCGATGTCGCGCTCGACCACCTTGCCTTCAAGATCGAGGCACTTCAGATGCACCGAACTGGAACGCTCAACGTCGGCACGGTAGTCAAAGGGCACGGAAAGGCAGCCCTCCTGCCTGCTCGTGATCTTGTCGCCCGTCAGGGTCACCTCGGGGTTGATGACAATCTGGGGGTTCTTGGGCTGATCCTTTTCCGCTGGGTCGTAAACAACCATGCTGATGAGCCGGCCCACCTGCGGGGCGGCCAGGCCGACGCCGGGCGCGGCGTACATGGTTTCCAGCATGTCTTCTGCCAGCTGCTTGATTTCAGGCGTGATTTCCGCAACTGGCTCGCAGGTCTTGCCAAGGCGCGGATCGGGATAGAGCACTATGTCGAGCTTCATGAGACAATCCTCGGCAAAGGCCGGAAAACGACGAAGCAACGTCCATTTTCCGGCCTTGCCACAGAGCTGAGGCGTCAGGATTCCCCTGCGGGGCGTCCTGCGCCCTGGAACTATTCAGGCTTGGCTTCCCCTTCCTGAGACTTGGCCTTGTCCTTGTCAGGCGTTTCGCGCAGGCGGATGCCAAGCTCGCGCAGCTGGGCCGAGGCAACCTCGTTGGGGGCGTCGGTCATGAGGCAGGTGGCCTTCTGGGTCTTGGGGAAGGCGATGACGTCGCGGATACTCTGGCTTCCAGAGAGCAGCATGACAAGCCTGTCGAGGCCGAAGGCCAGGCCGCCGTGCGGCGGGGCGCCGAACTCGAGGGCGTGGAGCAGGAAGCCAAACTGGCTCTCTGCCCGCTCAGGCGTGAAGCCAAGGGCCTCGAACATGCGGCGCTGGGTCTCCGCAGAGTGGATGCGGATGGAGCCGCCGCCGACTTCGTTGCCGTTGAGGACCATGTCGTAGGCCCTGGCCTTGGCATTGGCGGGATCGGAAGTCATCAGCTCCATGTGGCCCGGCATGGGAGAGGTGAAGGGATGGTGGCATGCCACGTAGCGGCGCTCTTCCTTGTCGTACTCGAAGAGCGGGAACTCTGTCACCCAGAGGAAGTTGAAGGCGTCCTTGGGAATGAGGTCCAGCTTCTCGGCGATGTGCACGCGCAGGTTGCCGAGGGCCGCGTTGACCATCTCGGGCTCGCCGGCCTGAAAGAAGACAAGGTCGCCGACCTTGAGGTCGAGGCGGGTGCGGATGGCCTCCTTCTCCTTGTCGGAGAGGAACTTGGCAATGGGGGACTGCCATTCCGTTTCGGACTTGATCTTGATCCAGGCAAGGCCCTGGGCGCCGTAGATGCGCACGAACTCGGTATAGGCGTCTATGTCCTTGCGCGAAAGGCTCTCGCCGCCCTCGACCTTGATGGCCTTGACCATGGCCGCCTGGGCAAAGAGCTTGAAGCCTGAGCCTCTCGTGGCGTCGGTGAGCTCGACGAGCTCCATGCCGAAGCGGGTGTCGGGCTTGTCAACGCCGAAGCGGCGCATGGCCTCGTCCCAGGTCATGCGCTTGAAGGGCGTGGCGATCTCCTTGCCGAAGACGTCCCTAAAGAGGCGGGCTACCAGATTTTCGGCCAGGGTCATGACGTCGTCCTCGCGCACGAAGCTCAGCTCCATGTCCACCTGGGTGAACTCGGGCTGGCGGTCGGCACGCAGGTCCTCGTCGCGGAAGCAGCGCACGACCTGGAAATACTTCTCAAAGCCGGAGACCATAAGCAGCTGCTTGAAAAGCTGGGGCGACTGGGGAAGGGCGTAGAACTTGCCCTGGTTCAGGCGGGAGGGCACGAGGAAGTCGCGGGCGCCCTCAGGCGTAGACTTGGTGAGGAAGGGCGTCTCGATTTCCAGGAAGCCTTCGTCGTCCAGGAAGCGACGTATGGACTGCACGCACCTGTGGCGCAGGATCAGGTTCTTCTGCATGCAGGGGCGGCGCAGGTCGAGGTAGCGCCAGGCCAGGCGCAGGTTCTCGCCAGCGTCGCAACGGTCCTCAATGGCGAAGGGCGGGGTCTTGGAGGTATTCAGGAGCTTCCATTCGCTGACCACGACTTCAATCTCGCCGGTCTTGAGGTTGGGATTGGTCATGCCTTCGGGACGCGGACGCACCTTGCCCTTCACGGCGACGACGTATTCGAGGCGGAGGATGCCGGCGCGCTCGTGGGCCTCGGGCGCAAAGTCGGGGGAAAAGACGACCTGGGTCAGCCCCTCGCGGTCTCTGAGGTCGACGAAAATCAAACCGCCGTGGTCGCGACGGAACTGCACCCAGCCCATGAGGCAGACTTCGCTGCCCTGATCGGCCATGGTCAGCTGGGAGCAGGAATGAGTGCGCTTCCAGTCGCCTATCTCGGCAACGTACTGGTAGTGCTCCTGCTGAAGATCCTGAATCTGGTCAGACATGGTTAATCCTTGTTAGCGATGTAGGTGGCGAGAGCGTCGGCAGGAACTTCTTCCTGCGTCCCCTGGTCCATGTTCTTGACGGCACACGCGCCGCGGGAGAGCTCGTCGGTGCCGACGATGACGGCAAAGCGGGCGCCTGACTTGCCGGCCTGGCGCATGGCGCTCTTCATGCCGGAAGAGCCGTAGCCCGTTTCGCCGGAAAGGCCCGCGTGCCGGAGATTCTGCGCGAGCTTGAAGGCAAAGGCCGTGCAGGAAGGATCCAAGGACACGACGAAGAAGTCGTGGCGCTGGAGCTGGCGTTCTCCAAGAAGCAGGGCCAAGCGCTCCATGCCGCAGGCAAAGCCTATGCCCGGGATGTCGGGGCCGCCGAGCTGCTTGACGAGCCCGTCGTAGCGGCCGCCGCCAGCCACGGCCGTCTGTGCGCCGATAGCGTCGCTCTGCAGCTCGAAGGTGGTGCGGCAGTAGTAGTCGAGGCCACGCACGAGGCGGTCGTCCTGCACGAAGGCAATGCCGGCATCCTTGAGCAGGCCCGTGACGGTCTCGTAGTGTCCGAGGCAGTCGGGACAGTTGTAGTCGAGGAGACGGGGCGCATCGAGCATGCAGGGCAGATCCCTGTCCTTCTTGCAGTCCAGCACGCGCAGGGGGTTGGCATGCAGGCGCCTCCGGCAGTCTTCGCAAAGGTCGGCTTCGTACTTCTCGAAGTGGCTGATGAGCGCCTGGCGGTAGGTCTGGCGGCATGAGGCGCAGCCGAGACTGTTCATGCGCAGGGTGAGGCCGCCTATGCCGAGGGAGGAGACGAAGTGCACGAGCAGGGACACCACGTCGGCATCGGCCACGGGGCTGGAGGATCCCAAAAGCTCGCAGTCGATCTGGTGGAACTGGCGCATGCGGCCCTTCTGGGGACGCTCGTGGCGGAACATGGGGCCGAAGGTGTAGAGCCGGCTGACCTGCTCCTTGGCGTGGAGGCTGGCCGCGATGTAGGCCCGCATCATGCCGGCCGTGGCTTCAGGGCGCAGGGAGGTCGGCTTTCCCTTTGAATCGGGGAAGGTGTACATCTCCTTCTGCACCACGTCGGTTTCCGTGCCTATGGAGCGGGCGAAGAGGTCGGTGTACTCGAGAACGGGAAGACGCACCTCCTTGAAGCCGTAGGCCGGAAAGATTGCCCGGCACTGGGACTCCATGAAGGTGAAGGCCGTGCTTTCCGGCTCGAACATGTCGGCGAAGCCGTTGATGCGCGCAATGCTCATGGGAACCTCTGAACGATTGGGTTACGAACGCTTTTTTTCCAGCTGGTGCTTGCCGCATTGCTTGCAGGGGGGAACCGGATACTCCCCGTTGAAGCAGGCCAGGCAGTAGCTGTCGTTGTGCATGACCGAGCGCAGGAGCCCGTCGATGCTCAGGTAATGAAGGGAGTCAACATCCAACTTTTTCTGAATTTCTTCAAGGGTGTAGTTGGCTGCAATGAGCTCCTTCGGCGAGGCAAAGTCGATGCCGTAGAAGCAGGGGTGGCGCACTGGGGGACAGGAGATGCGGATGTGGACTTCCTTGGCACCGAGCTCGCGCAGCTTTTTCACGCGCGTGATCATGGTGGTGCCGCGCACGATGGAGTCGTCGACGATGCAGATGCGCTTGCCGTCGATCATGGCGCGCACGGGATTGATTTTGACCCGCACGCCGAAGCTGCGCATGCCCTGGCTCGGCTGGATGAAGGTGCGCCCCACGTAGTGGTTGCGGATCATGGCGTGCTCGTAGGGCAGCTCGGCGCATTGCGCAAAGCCCACGGCGGGATAGACGCCCGAATCCGGGAAGGGCATGACAAAGTCGACGTCGGGCGTGGACTCGTGGGCCAGCTGCCAGCCCATGTTCTTGCGACAGGTGTAGACCTGCTCGCCATAGATGTAGGAGTCCGGGCGTGCGAAATAGATGAGCTCGAAGATGCACTGCCTCGGCCTGGCGGGGATGTCGTCCAGCATCTGAGAGCTTTCGCCCTCGGACGAGACGATGTACATCTCGCCGGGCTTGAGGGAACGCTCGTACTCGGCGTCCATGAGGTCGAAGGCGCAGGTCTCCGAGGCCGCCACGAACGCGCCGTCAAGATGACCTATGGAAAGCGGGTGAAAGCCGAAGGGGTCGCGCACGCAAACCATGGTGCCTTCCATGAGGAAGATGAGGCAGAAGGCGCCCTTGAGCTGCATGCAGGTGCGGCGCACGGCATCGAGCATGTCGCCTCCCCGGCAGAGCTCCGAGGCAAAGAGGTGCATGATCACCTCGGTGTCGCTCGTGCCCCGGAAGATGGCGCCCTTGTCTTCGAGGGCGCTACGCAGCTCGAAGGTGTTCACCAGATTGCCGTTGTGGGCGATGGCGATGTCCTTGCCCTTGTAGTTGACGTGCAGGGGCTGGGCGTTGGCGAGGCTGGGACGTCCCGTGGTGGAGTAGCGCACGTGGCCCACGGCGACGTTGCCGGGCAGGGCCTGCAGGTGCTTCTCCTCGAAGATGTCGGGCACCAGCCCCATTCCCTTGTAGGAATGGAAGGTGCCATCCTCGTCGATGCTGACAATGCCGGCGCTTTCCTGGCCGCGGTGCTGCTGGGCGTAGAGGCCGAAGTAGGTGAGGCGGGACGCGTCGGCGTGCCCATATATGCCGAAGAGGCCGCATTCGTCGTGTATCATTCGTGTTCTCCCCGCGACGCCGGCCCTAAAGGCCAGCGCCGCTCCAGGAAGGTGTTGTCGCTAGGATTGTCGCTAGGATTGTTCTGCCGGGCCGGCGTCGCCGAAGCTTTCGGGTTCCTCGGCACCGTCGAGAGCGTCGGTAATCTCGGGAGCATCAGGAGCATCGGGGCCGGTTCCGCCGTTGTCCACGCGGTCGCAGGCCACGACCGAGGCGCCCTCGTCCAGATTGACGACCTTGACGCCCATGGAGACGCGGCCACGGCTCATCACTTCGGCAACGCTGATGCGGATGATCTTGTTGTTGGAGGTCAGCATGACGAGGCCGTCGCGACCCGTCACGGGCATGGCGCCGATGACGTTGCCCGTCTTGTTGGTGACCTTGAAGTTGATGATGCCCATGCCGCCGCGCGACTGCTGGCGGTAGAGGTTCGCCTTGGTGCGCTTGCCGAAACCGTTGGCAGAGACGGACATGATGGTCGTGCTCTGGTCCGTGCCCTTGAGAACGACGCCGGCGACCACGAAGTCGCCCGCACGCAGGGAGATGCCCTTGACGCCGGTGGCCGCGCGCCCCATCTCGCGGACTTCGGCGATGGCGAAGCGTATGGCGTAGCCCTGGCTCGTGACGAGCACGGCGTGGTCGTCCTCGCGTATGGGCCGCACCAGCACCAGCTCGTCGCCCTCGCGCAGGCTCACGGCCATGAGGCCGTTCTTGTTGGCGCGCTGGTAGAGGGCTGCGTTGGAGCGCTTGACCATGCCGTGCTTGGTGACGAAAAAGAAGCTCTTCTCCTCGGAGAACTCGCGCAGGGCCAGTATGTTGGTGACGGTCTCGCCATCGTTGAGGGGCAGGAGGTTGTTGAGGTGCACGCCCTTGGCCTGGCGGCTGCCTTCGGGGATCTGGTGCACCTTGAGCTGGTACATGCGTCCGAGGTTGGTGAAGAGGCACAGGTGCTGGTGGTTGGTGGTCGTCAGGAAGTCGAGCACGTAGTCGTTTTCCTGGGTGCACAGGGCCGCTATGCCCTTCCCGCCGCGGTGCTGCTGCTGGTAGTTTTCGAGGCTCGTGCGCTTCATGTAGCCGCGCTTGGAGAGCGTGATGACCACCTCGTCGTCGGGAATGAGATCCTCGACGTCGATGCCCTTGAGCTCCTCGGCCACAATCTCGCTCTGGCGCGGGGTGGCGTAGGTCTGCTTGATGCGGGCAATTTCGTCGCGGATGACGCCTTTCAGCACCTCTGCGTCCGCCAGGATGGACTTGAAGTAGGCTATGTTTTTCAGAAGTTCCGCGTACTCGGCCTCGATCTCGTCGCGCTGCAGGCCGGTGAGGCGCTGCAGGCGCATGTCGAGTATGGCCTTGGCCTGCACCTCGTCGAGCTCGAAGCGCGCCATGAGACGGGCTTTGGCTTCGTCGGGGTTGGCGGAGCTCCTGATGATGCGCACCACCTCGTCGATGTTGTCGATGGCTATGCGCAGGCCTTCCAGGATGTGCGCTCTGGCCTCGGACTTGGCCAGATCGTAGCGCGTCCTGCGGATGACCACCTCGCGCCTGTGATCGAGAAAGCACGAGAGCGCGGTCTTCAGCGTCAGGGTGACGGGCCTGTTGTCCAGCACGGCCAGCATGTTGATGCCGAAGGCCGTCTCCATGGGAGTGAACTTGTAGATCTGGTTGATAATGATGTCTGGGAGCACGCCGCGCTTCAGGTCCATGACAACGCGGATGCCGTTGCGGTCGGACTCGTCGCGCAGGTCCACGATGCCCTCGATCTTGCGGTCGTTGACGAGGGCAGCGATGCGCTCCACCAGCGAGGACTTGTTCACGCCGTAGGGAATTTCCTTGATGACGATGGACTCAAAGCCCTTCTTGCGCTCCTCGACCACCATGCGCCCGCGGATCTTCACCGTGCCCCTGCCGGTATTGTAGGCGTCGTAGAGTCCCTGGCCGGCGAAGACGAAGCCCTTGGTCGGGAAGTCCGGCCCCTTGACGTGCTGCATGAGGCCTGCGACCGTAATCTGCGGGTCGGCCAGCAGGGCCTGCAGCGCATCGCAGAGCTCGCCCAGGTTGTGGGTGGGGATGTTGGTGGCCATGCCCACCGCGATGCCGGAGGAGCCGTTGAGCAGAAGGTTGGGCACCTTGGCGGGCAGGATGGAAGGCTCTTCCAGTGAGCCGTCGTAGTTGGGGCGGAAGTCGACCGTGTCCTTGTCGATGTCGTCCAGGAACTCGCCGGCAAGCCTTGCCATGCGCACTTCCGTATAGCGCATGGCGGCCGGGGCGTCGCCGTCGATGGAGCCGAAGTTGCCCTGGCCGTCGACGAGGGGGTCGCGCATGCTGAAGTCCTGGGCCATGCGCACGAGGGCGTCGTAGACGGCCGAGTCGCCGTGGGGATGGTACTTGCCTATGACGTCGCCGACTACGCGGGCGGACTTCTTGTGGGCCCTGTTGTAGGTGTTGCCCAGCTCCGACATGGCGTAGAGGATGCGACGGTGCACCGGCTTCAGGCCGTCTCGGGCATCCGGAATGGCGCGTCCAATGATGACGGAAAGGGAGTACTCCAGGTAGGACTGGCGCAGCTCCTGCGCGATGCCGACCTGGTCCTGCGACGTTGCCATTATTGCTTCTGTATCCACTGTTTCCTCGCCTTGCTAGATGTCGAGATCCTGGACCCGGAGGGCGTTGCGCTCGATGAACTCCCGGCGCGGCTCCACGCGGTCGCCCATGAGTTCCTGGAAGGCGTCGTTGGCGTCCTGGAGATCCTCCACCTTCACCTGCAGGAGCACCCTGTTCTCGGGGTTCATGGTGGTGGTCCAGAGCTGATCGGGATTCATTTCGCCGAGGCCCTTGTAGCGCTGGATGGAGTAGCCTTTCCTGGCCTCGTCGAGCACGGTCGCAAGAAGGGCGAAGACGTCCTCGACTTTGGCCTCGCCGTCGGCCTTCTTCAGCGTCAGGGCGCCCTCGCCGAGATCCGAGCGCACGCCGCTGAAGAAGCTCCAGCCGTTCCTGTAGGTGCGCGAGGAGAAGAACTCGAGGCCGCGCCGGGTCTGATGGCTCTGCTCGTTTTCAAAGAGCACGAAGACGCGCTCCTCCTCGTCTTCGCCTGCCTGCTCGCGCACCAGCTCGAAGCTGTAGCCGTGCTGGCCAAGCCATTCGGCAACGGGGCCCGAGGCGTCCACCAGTTCCGCCTCGCCCGTGATCTGGACGGGGCAGGTCGCCAGCGCCAGGTACAGGGGGCGGGGCATGCCCGTGAGTTCGGCGTGCTCCACGTTCTGGTTCATGCGCTCGATAGACTTGAGGAAGGCGATGAGCTCTGCGCCCTGCAGGACACGGTCCCCTTCGCCGGCAACGGCGAAGTTCTGGGACACCTTGCCCATGAGGAACTTGTTGAGCTCCTCGTCGTCCTTGATGAACTTTTCGAACTTGGCGTTGTGCACGCGGTAGAGGGGAGGCTGGGCGATGTAGACGTGGCCGGCCTCGACCAGGGCCGGGTACTGGCGGAAGAAGAAGGTCAAAAGCAGGGTGCGGATATGGGCGCCGTCCACGTCGGCATCGGTCATGATGACGATCTTGTGGTAGCGCAGCCTGGAGAGGTCCACGTCGTCGCTGCCAATGCCGATGCCCATGGCGGTGATGAGGGATTTCACTTCCTTGTTGGCCAGCATCCTGTCGAGGCGGCAGCGCTCGGTGTTGAGAATCTTGCCGCGCAGCGGAAGTATGGCCTGGTGCTTGGGATCGCGTCCCTGCTTGGCGGAACCGCCTGCGGAGTCGCCCTCGACGAGGAAGAGCTCCGACTCGGCGGGATCCTTGCTCTGGCAATCGGCAAGCTTGCCGGGCAGGGCGTTGTCGGAAAGGGCGCCCTTGCGACGAACTATCTCCTTGGCGCGGCGGGCAGCCTCTCTGGCTCTGGACGCCTCGACGGCCTTGTCAAGAATGAGCCGGATGTGCTTGGGATTCTCTTCGAAGTAGCGGGTCAGGCTGTCGTAGACGGCAGAGAGGACCACGGCCTGGATCTCGGAGTTGCCGAGCTTGGTCTTGGTCTGGCCCTCGAACTGCGGGTTGGGCAGCTTGACGGAAATGACGGCGGTCAGGCCCTCGCGAACGTCGTCGCCCGAGAGCTGGCTCGTCTTGAGCTTCTTGATAAGCTCGGCCTGGTTCTTGAGGTAGTTGTTGATGGCGCGCGTGAGGCCGACGCGGAAGCCCGAGAGGTGGGTGCCGCCCTCGGCCGTGCGGATGTTGTTGGCAAAGGAGTAGACGGTTTCCTTGTAGCTCGAGGTGTACTGGATGGCGCAGTCGACGACGACGCTGTCCACCATGGTCTCGATGAGGATGACCGGATGGAGCGGCTCGTCGCTTTCGTCGAGCTTTTCCACGAACTGCCTGAGGCCGCCATCGGCGTGGAAGACGTGGGTTTCGTTGATGCGCTCGTCGACGCACTCTATGGTCAGGCCTTTGTTGAGGTAGGCAAGCTCCTCGAAGCGCTTCTTCAGCACGTCGTAGGAGTACTCGGTCACTTCGAAGATCTGGTCGTCGGGCTTGAAGTGCACGGTAGTGCCGTGGCTTGTTCCGCACTCGCCTATGCACTGCAGCTGATCCACAGGCTCGCCCCGGCGGTAGTTCTGGCGGTAGCGTTTGCCTTCCCGGCGCACCGTGACGACAAGCCACTCGGAAAGGGCGTTGACGCAGGAGACGCCGACGCCGTGCAGGCCGCCGGACACCTTGTAGCTCGCATTGTCGAACTTGCCGCCGGCGTGCAGCTTGGTCATGACGACCTGGACTGCGGGCACGCCCTCCTTGGGATGGATGCCTACGGGAATGCCGCGGCCGTTGTCGCGGACCGTAACGCTGTTGTCGGCGTGGAGGATGACGGTGACTTTGTCGCAGTAGCCGGCCATGGCCTCGTCGATGGAGTTGTCGACGACTTCGTAGACCAGATGGTGCAGGCCCCGCGTGTCCGTGGAGCCGATGTACATGGCCGGCCTTTTGCGCACTGCCTCCAGGCCTTCGAGGACGGTGATGGACTCCGCCGTATAGTTGCTGTTTTCAGCCATTCTTAGTTGTCTTCCTCAATGTAGTAAGTGTCCTCGACGATCTGCACCGGCATGGCGATGACGACGTAGCTGTGGTCGTCGACGGAGCGAAAGAGGCAGGGACCGGCTTCGGAGGCAATCTTCACCTCGATGCTTTCGGCATCGATGTGCTGCAGGACGTCGAGCAGGCCTCTCGTGATGAAGGCGACGTTTTTGACCGTGCTGTTGACTGTGGCGGGAATGGTCTCCGTGGCCGAGCCAGTGGACTTGTCGCTTGACTGGAGCGTGAGGCTGGCTTCGCCGAGGGAGATGAAGACGCTATTTTCGTCTTTGGTGTTGAAAATAAGGCTGCGCGACAGGGCGTCGGACATTTCCGTCTTGGCGACTGAGAGGGTCGAGCAGTCTGGTTCGATCTTGCTCAGGAAGAGCGTGTAGTCGGGATATTCGAACTGCACGAGCGGAATGCTTACCGTATCGCGCTTGTCGTTGTTGCGGATGAAGAAGCGCTTGCCCGTGAAGTTGAGCTCGATTTCGTCTTCGGAAATGAGTTTTTTGATGTCGTTGAGATATTTTTTCTGGATGAGGATGCCTTCGTGGGGGAGCTTGGCGTGCAGAGGATCGTTGGTCTCCTTTACCAGAGCAAATTTGTTACCGTCGAGCCCGCAGAAGTCGATTTCGCCATTATCTTTTGGACGAATGTAGAGACAGCCGAGCGGAGAGTCTTCTTCGTCGGAGACGCAGAAAAGAATGCGGTCGATGATGCCGATGAGGACTTCTCCGGACCAGACGATGCTGTTGTCTTCGGGAAATTCGGAGAAGTTTTGGAACCAGTCGAGGTTGCTGACGGGTAGCTTGAACGTGCGGCTTCCCTGCGTGATGACGAGATTGTTCCCCTTGTCGTCGGTGTACATGCGGATGACGCCCTTTGGCAGGGAGCGGAGCAGCTCGGTGATGGACTTCGACTGGACGCCGATGAGCCCGTCCTCCTCCACGTCGGCAGGGTAGCTACCGATGTACTCGGTGCTCGCGTCCGTGGACATGAAGGAGATGGTTCCCTTGTCCTTCTCGGCCCGGATCCACATGGTGCGGAGCATGGCGGCGCCACTCTTGGTGGGAGTGATGCTGCTGGCCTTCAGAATGCCGTTGATGCAGTGTTCTGTGTTGATGGCTACTTTCATGTCGGGTCTCGCTCTTTCTGGCTTTCTAAACGGTGGTAGATAGCTGGGTAGCTGAATTTTGTTCCTAACTTGGGCAACTGTTTGATTTTATGCAGGATTTTTTGTTCCTAACGTGGCACATTCCAGGAACATAGGAACATGGCCTCTGGCCTTACCGCGAAGATTCCCTGAGTTGAGAACAGCTGGCGACAGCTAGTGACAGGCCACAAGGCCGTCTTGTTGTCGCTATTGTTCGTAACTTATGCTAACGTTTGAATTTATTGAAAAAATTTTGTTCCTAACCTGTCGCTTGCGTGTTCCTTTCTGTTCCTTGCCGTTCCAGGGCAGACATTTGCAGTCTGTTTCCGGGCTGTTAAAACCGATTGACCAGCGGAGCGCAGGAACAGTCCCGCCGCTGGTCAATGCCGGGAGCACGCCGGGGGCGGACCAGTAATCTGGCGCCGGCTCCCCGCTTTTTTGCAGAAGATCCATAGTATACCTTTTCCGCTGGGTTAACAAGTTGCAACTATTTGTTTTTATTAGCGTAATTTAACCAAATCCCTGCCTTGGAACGGGGCTTTCTCCCCTAGACAAGCGCTGGCAGGGAGAATATCCTAACCCGTTATGTTGAAAGCACTTCTCTCCTGTCCTGTCGCCTTCGCTTTTGGAATGGCTCTCGTCTGGCTTGCCCCTTCCGGCTCCTTTGCCGGCAGGGCCCAGACGCCGGGCGAGCCTCCTGTGCTGGAAAAGGCTGGTGCGGGGGCGCTGGAGCCCGTGCAGCTCGGCATGCCCGACGCCGTCGGGCGGGCAGGCGTCTTCCGCGATCCCGACGCCGACGCGCCCCTTCCCGGCTATGATCCCTCGCACGCCGAGCCCGTGGAGCTGAGCCCCATGGACAACGAGTACCTGCGCCTCGGCGGCGACGACGAGGCCGACGAGACGGTGACGGGCCAGGGCGAGCAGGGACGCATCGTCCGGAAGGGCATGCTGCGCGAGGGCGAGGATGCGGACACCATGTTCAAGCACGCCGACAAGGGGAGCGCCAAGCACTTCCTCAAGGCCGCGCGCCGGCTCAATCCCGGCGGCTACGCGCCCGGCCGCTTCTACAGCGTCGTCTGCGACGGCAACGGCAAGGTGCTGCGCTTCGAGTACGAGCGCGACGAGAAGAAGCGCCTGGTGGTGGAGGGCGACGGGCCTGAGGCCAGGCTCGAGGACATCGCCTACGACGTGCGCCTGACGGGCGTTGTCTGCATCGTGCGCGACGACATCTTCCAGGCCGTGCAGGACGTCAAGGAATATCCAAAGCTCGCCTCCATGCTCTCCGACGTCTTCGGCACCGAGATCAACTTCCTCAAGGACGTCCGCGAGGGCGACTCCTTCGCCATCGTCGTCGAGAAGCGCTACCAGAACGGCAACTTCTACGGATACGGCCGCATCATCAGCGCAAAGTTTACCTCCAGGGCCAAGGGGGAGACCTACGAAACCTTCCTCTTCCCAGACGCCCAGGGCGGGCCCCAGTACTACAACTACAAGGGCGAAAACACCCGCAGGGCCTACCTCTGCGCGCCGCTTGCCGTGACGCGCATCACCTCCAAGTTCACCATGTCCCGCAAGCATCCCATACTTGGCTATAGCAGGCCCCACCAGGGCGTGGACTACGCGGCCCCCGTGGGAACGCCCGTGAAGGCCGTCAGCAACGGCGTTGTCACGGCCAGGGGCTGGGGAGGCGAGGCGGGCAACCGCATCATTCTGAAGCACCCGGACGGCATGGAGTCCCTCTATTCGCACCTCTCCGGCTTCGCCAGGGGCCTGAAGAACGGCTCCCGGGTGGAGCAGGGCCAGGTCATAGGCTATGTGGGATCCACCGGCCTTTCCACGGGACCGCATCTGGATTTCCGCCTGCGCAAGGGCGACAAGTACCTTGACCCATCCAAGGCTCTGAATCCGCGCAACGACCCTGTCCGCGTTGCGGACAAGAAGAACTTCGCCCGGGTGCGGGATCTCGAGATGGAGTACGTCTCGGGCAGAAAGCCTCTGGCGGAGTACGATCCCTCCCACCTGCGCTAGCCTCCCCTCCGGCTTCCATCGCTTCTTCATCCTTCACACGGGGAAATCATGCTCGATCAAATCCGTTCCAACTCCCAGTCCTTCGGCGTCAAGCTGGCCTTCGGCATCATCATTCTGGTCTTCGTGTTCTGGGGCATAGGCAGCCTCACCGACACGGGATCCATCAACGTCGTGGCCATGGTGAACAACCAGCCCATCACCTTTCAGCAGTTCGAAATGGCCTACCGCCAGGCCGAGGAGCAGGAGAACAGCCAGAATCCCGGCCGGCGCTGGAGCGCCGAGGAGAAGCGGGATCTCGGCAGGAGCGTGTTCAGCAGCCTCCTTTACAAGGAGCTGGTGGTCCAGGAGGCCCAGAAGAACAACTTCTCCGTCTCCCCGCTGGAGCTGCGCGACTACGTGGAGACCATGCCCGCCTTCCGCAACGAGGCCGGCAAGTTCGACCCTCAGCTCTACAAGGACATCCTCGCCCGGCAGCGCATGACGCCGGCGCAGTTTGAGGAAAATCTGCGCCGCGACCTGCTTGCCCAGAAGATGATGGCCTTTGCCATGGGCGGCGTCTGGGCCGATCCCATGGAGGCCCGCAGCCGCTTCAACTTCCTCTATCAGAACAGGACAGTCGAGTACGTCTTCCTGTCCGCCGAAGAGAGCGCGGCTTCCTACAAGCCTGAGCCCGCGGAGCTGCAGAAGTTCTACGACGCCCACAAGGCCGACTACGCCATTCCCCAGAAGGCCTCCGTCCAGTACATCGCCGTCAATCCCCTCAAGCTCGTGAAGCCCGAGTCTCTCCCCGAAGCGGAGCTGCGCCAGGACTACGAGGCCCATAAGGCCCGTTTCGAGGAGCCGAGGAAGGTGCTCGCTTCCCACATTCTTGTGCAGGTCGCTCAGGACGCCTCTCCGGAGGAGGTCAAGCAGGCCGAAGCCAAGGTCGCCCAGATCCGCGCCGAGCTTGATGCCGGCAAGCCCTTTGCCCAGGTCGCCGACGCCTACAACGGCCCTCAGGCAGCCGGCAAGGGCGGCTCCCTCGGCTGGATTGAACCCGGCATGACCGTGCCTCCCTTCGAAAAGGCGGCATTTGCTGCCGAGAAGGGCAAGGTTGCCGGCCCCGTGCGGACGCAGTTCGGCTTCCACCTCATCCTCGTGGAGGACGTCAAGGAGGCCAGGGTGAAGCCCTTCGAGGAAGTGAAGGGCGAAATTGCCTCCCAGCTTGCCACTGCGGCCGGCAAGGCCAAGGTCAGCGACGTGCTCGACTCCCTGCTCGAGGAGAACATCCTCGGCAAGGATCTGGCCGAGGCGGCGAAGAAGTTCGGCCTCGAGGCCGAGACCTCGGGCCTTCTCTCCCGCGACGAGATGGCGGAGAAGCTTGGTCTCAAGGCCGACGGCGTGGAGAGCGTCTTCAAGACCTCCAAGGGGAGCTCCATCGACATCCCGCTCGAGGCGGGCGATGCCTACCTCGTCCTGCGCATGGACGATGCTTCGCCTGCGTCCTTCAAGCCCTTCGAGGAGGTGAAGGACGACGTTGCCAGGCGCCTGCGCGAAGAGCAGGGCGCGGCCGCGGCCGGCAAGGTCCTCATGCAGGCTCTCAAGGACGCCAAGGACGGCGAGCTGCCTGCCGAATTCAAGGCCAAGGTCAAGACCTCGTCTCCCATGGAGCGCAGTGGCGCCCTGGACGGCTTCGAGCCTGACAAGGAGCTTTCCAAGGCCGTCTTCGCTGCCGAAAAGGGCGTCTGGATTCCCCAGATCTTCAACGTAGCTGGCAAGGCTGGCAAGGGCGTCGTCGCCTGCCGGGTGGTCAAGGTGGCCGATCCCGAAGACGAGCGCTGGCAGGGCCTTGACCGCATCATGAACAACATGCTCATGCGCGAGCGCAGCGACGGCTTCTACGGCCTCTTCATCCAGGAGCTTCTCCAGCGGGGCAAGGTGAAGATTCTCAACCAGAACACCATCGACCGCGTCAACATGTAGGCATGCAGGGAGTAGAAACGCCATGTGCGGCATCATAGGCTATTCCGGTCACCGTCCCGCCGTTCCCGTCGTCATAGAGGGCCTGCACCACCTGGAGTACCGCGGCTACGATTCAGCCGGCGTCGCTTCCGTGCAGAGCAGCGATTTCGAGATAGTCCGCGCCAAGGGCAAGCTTTCCGCCCTTGAGGACGAGCTGAGCAGGCGTCGCCCTTCCACCGCCACCACAGGCATGGGGCACACGCGCTGGGCCACCCACGGCGAGCCCGCCGTGCGCAACGCCCACCCGCACGAGAGCAACGACGGCACTCTCGCCATCGTCCACAACGGCATCATCGAGAACTATCTCGAGCTCAAGGCCGATCTCGAGGCCAAGGGCTATGCCTTCAGCTCCGAAACCGACACCGAGGTGCTGGTCAATCTTGTGCAGGAATGCCGCAAGGACGAGCCCGATCTGCTCAAGGCCTTCGCCAAGGCGCTGCGCCTGGCCAAGGGCGCCTACGCTGTCTGCCTCATGAGCCGCGAGAAGCCCGGCGAGTTCTTGGCAGCCCGCATGTCGGCTCCCCTCATCATGGGCATAGGCACGGGCGAGTTCTTCGTGGCTTCCGACATTCCCGCCTTTCTGCCCTACACCCGCCAGGTCGTCTTCCTGGAGGACGGGGAGATGGCCAGAGTGGACTGCCGGGGCTACCAGATCTATGCCATCAAAGATCTCTCCCCCGTGAGCCACGAGGTCATGACCATCGAGTGGGACATGCAGTCCGCCCAGAAGGGTGGCTACCGCCACTTCATGCTCAAGGAGATCTTCGAGCAGCCCCGCGTTGTCGCCGACGGCCTCGCCGGTCGCGTGGCCCGGGGATCTGGCGTGGTGCGCCTGCCCGAGCTCGACGCCCTGCCCGTGCCCGAGCGGCTGCACGTCGTCGCCTGCGGCACCTCCTACCATGCCGGCCTCTGGGGCCGCTACCTCATCGAGCAGTGGGCCGGCATCCCCGTGCAGGTGGAGATAGCCTCCGAGTTCCGCTACCGCGAAAAGCTCCTGCTGGGCCCCCGCGACATGGTGCTCGTCATCAGCCAGAGCGGCGAGACGGCGGACACCCTGGCAGCGCTGCGTATTGCCAAGGAGCAGGGCGTGCCCCTGCTTGGCCTGTGCAACGTCGTCGGCTCCTCCATTGCCCGCGAGGCGGACTCCGTCGTCTTCACCCAGGCCGGCCCTGAGATCAGCGTCGCCTCCACCAAGGCCATGTGCAGCCAGATGCTCATGCTGGCCCTCATGGCCCTCTCCTGGAGCGCCCGCAAGGGCACCACGGACGAAGCCTTCAGGGCCGGCATCGTCGACGGCCTGCTTGATCTTCCGAAGATGCTCGAAGAGGCGCTGCCCGGCATGCACGCCCGGGCACGCGAGCTCTCCCGCAAGTACTCGGGCGCCAAGAACTTCTTCTACCTCGGTCGCGGGCACTGCTTCCCGCTGGCGCTGGAGGGCGCGCTCAAGCTCAAGGAGCTCTCCTATATCCACGCCGAGGGCTACGCCTCAGGCGAGATGAAGCACGGCCCCATTGCGCTCATCGACCGCAGCTTCCCCACCTTCGCCATCGCCCTGGACGACGACCTGCTTCCCAAGGTCAAGTCCAACATGGTTGAAATACAGGCCCGCCAGGGACGCGTCATCGCCCTCGCCAACGAGGGCTGCGATCTCGGGGCGGACGACGTCTGGACAGTCCCGGACGCCGGCAAGCCCCTCTCCGCCTTCTTCGTGCTGCCGGCGCTCCAGCTGTTCAGCTACGAGACCTCGGACTACCTGGGCAAGGATGTCGACCAGCCCAGAAACCTGGCCAAGAGCGTTACTGTCGAGTAGCCCGACAGGACAGGCGCCGCCCCTTCCGGCAACAGGGAAGGGGCGGCGCTCTCATTTCTGCCTCCGCGCGGGCTACAGATAGGGCGAGAAGAGCCAGCAGGCTGCATTGCGCAGCTTCTGCAGGGTGCTGAAGGACTGGATCCTCTCCAGCGTCATCTCCTCGGCGTCCTTTGCCTTGCCGTCGATGTGGGCTTCCATGAGGCGAGCGAAGGAGGCGCTGAAGACTTCCGTGTTCAGCTCGAAGTTGAGCCGCAGGCTCCTCGAGTCGAGATTGGCCGAGCCTATCTGGCAGTAGTAGCCGTCGATGGCCAGCAGCTTGGTGTGGGCGAAGGGCGGCTTCTGGTGGAAGATGCGCACGCCTGCCTGGAGCAGAGTCTCCATGAGCCGCAGGCTCGCCCAGTGGACCAGCGGCATGTTGTTCTTTGCCGGGAGCACTATCCTGACGTCGATCTCCTTCTGCGCAGCGGACCGCAGGGCAGCCATGATTTCGCGCGTGGGCAGAAAGTAGGGCGTCATGATGCGCACGGACTTTTCGGCGCCCGAGATGGCTCCGGCAATGAGATCGTTGAGGGGATCCAAGCCGCCGCCCGGGCCGTCCAGCACGATGCGGCACCAGCAGGAACCGCTGGCGTCGTGGCAGATGATGGGCAGAGTCTTGTCGTAGGTGCCCGTGACGAAGCCCCAGTCCATGAGGAAGGCCCGGATCAGCTCGCCGGCGACGGGCCCCTGGCAGCGGAAGTGCATGTCCTGGACGAAAGCCTGCGGGGCGTCCTCCCGCATGACATGGTAGTCGGCGATGTTCATGCCGCCGGTGAAGCCCGTGTCGTCGCAGACGAGCACCTTGCGGTGGTTGCGCAGGTTGATGGAGAGCAGCGGCGGAAAGAGCTTGGGTGGCAGGAAGAAGGCCACCTTGACGCCTGCCTCCTTCAGCTTCTGGGCAGGCGTGGAAAGAGAGTAGGCGCGTCCCACGCCGTCGATGATCACGCGCACGTCGCAGCCCCGGGCGTGGGCTTCCTTCAGGGCCTCAACGAAGCGGTCGGCGATGACGCCCGAGGAGAAGATGTAGGTCGAGAGGAAGACGTGGCGCTGGGCCTGGCGTATGGCGGAAAGCATGGCCGGATAGGCGGTGTTGCCGTTGACGAGGGGCGTTATGGCATTGCCTCCGGCAACGGGCTGGCCTGTGAGGTGGAGGCCTGGCTTGGCCATGCGCAGGATGCTGGCCGGAAGATTCTCAAGTTCCGACGGCCTCGGCGCGGGGTGCGCGTAGCCAGGCTCCCTTGATGCGATGGCGCGCATGAGTCTGGAGGCCCTGCTCTGCGTCCTGCCTATGCCGAAGAGGGCGTAGAGGAGGACGCCGAGCACCGGCACCATGAGGCAGATGGCGGACCAGCCGAAGGCGGATCGCGGATCGCGCTTGGTCATGAGCACATGGAAAACGGCGCCCCATGCCAGCAGATGAAAGCACAGGACGCCGATCTGTACGGAAAGAAGGAGCAAGGATTGCCTACTTGCGGACGGAGAGCAGGTCGATGTCGGTGTTCTTGAGGACGCGCTGGGTGATGGAACCGAAGACCAGCTCGGAGATGTTCTGCACGCCGTCGGTGAACATGACGATGAGGTCAGCATCCTCCTCCTGGGCAGTCTTGACGATGGTGTCGGCAATGACGCCGTTGCGCACGAGCAGTCTGTACTTGACGTTCTTGGATTCGAGGAAGTCCTTGACCGGCTGCAGGCGGCTCTTGCCGTGCGCTTCGTCCTCTTCCTTCTGCTTCTTGCGGTCTATGCCCGCCACCAGCTGGGAGCCTTGGGCTTCAACGTGGAGCAGGAGGATTTCGCCGCCCTCGGCCAGCAGGGGCACGGCCTGGGTAGAGGAGCGGATGGCCCTCCAGGCGCCTTCACGGCCTTCGACGGGGATAAGAATCTTGTTGTACATGGTTTCTCCTTAGCGGTTGATCCGCAGTTCCTGGATTTTTCGCTCCACAGCGCCGCACAGCACGGGAAGCAGATCCTTGACGGCTGCGAAGTCCCTGGATCCGGCCGCCTGGCCGACCAGGAAGGCTATCTTTGCCAGCGCCCGCAGCTGCCAGGCTTTGGCGGTGCCGGAGATGGCCATGGAGGCCTCTTCGACGGCGGCGAGGTCGCCTGTGGCGAATCCTTGCCTGGCCTTGAGCGCGGCCTGGCTGAGTTCCTGTTCCAGAAGGGGGGCGTTGCCGCCTTCATCCCCGGTTAAAGTTTTTTTTTGACCGGCTGGCCAAAGTCCAGATCAAGGCTGAGTGAGCCGTTGTCCTGCTCCAGGGAGGCCTTGGGGGGCTGGCCCGGGGCAGGGGCTTCGCCGAAGAGGTCGGGAACGGCCTCTTCAGGCTCCGCTGGGCTCGGCGCGGCCGGGGGAAGCTTCCTTCCCAGCGCCTGCAGGGCTTCGCAGACGGTGCCGGCAAGGGCCTCCTCGTCCAGCGGCAGGGTCAGCGCGTGGGTGAATCCGGCCTTGGCCAGTTCGTGCCACGTGCTTTCGTCCTGCGTGACGGCCAGAATGGTGGGCAGAGGCAGGCCACGGAGCCTGCATGCATTCTTGACGGCATTCAGGGTGCCTGCAAGCTTGGGATCCGCGGAGCGTCCCTGCAGGATGAGCATGTCTGCCGGGCTGGTTTCATGCAGGTTGTAGAGGTCGCTGGCCGCCCTGGCAGTCCGCGCCTGGCATCCTAAACGGGAGAGGATGTTCTCGATTTGTACAGCAATGTTCGGATTGTCGGCAAGAAGTATTGTCTTGAGTCCATGGCTCTTGGCTTGGCCTGAGGGTCTGGCTTCAGGCGCCTGGGCAGGCTCCCTCGCCGGGGGCTGGGAGGCGTGGGGGGCCGGGTGAGGGCTGGCCTGCTGAACAGGCTGCTGGCCTGGAGCGGGCCTAGCCTGAGGCGCCTGAGACTGAGCTGCCGGGTCCGGCTGGCTGGGAGCGGGCTGGACCGCTTGGGCGGAAGGCATCGGCTCTGCGGGTCCGGCTGCCTGGCCTGTCTGGGCTGGCTGGTCTTGGGCGCTGTCGAGGCCCATGGTGAAGGTGACGCTGGTCTCGTCCTGCCGGCATTCCATGCCGAGGCAGCCGCCTGCGGCGATGGCAAGCTCCCGTGCCTGCATGAGGGAGAGGGGATCGGGGATGCCGGCGCCCTTGCCGGAGGCAGCAATGGAGAAGAGGAGTTCGCCGGCATCGGAAGAGCCTTGCATGTGCTTGGCAGAACACCTCAGGCATCCTTTCTGCATGGCGCTGGCCGTGGTTTTGAGCAGGCTCTGGAGCACGCGCTCCAGCTCCCTGCCGTAGCCGGTGAAGTGCTGGCCGAGCGTGGGGGACATGTACCAGGAAAGCCCCACGCCGTTTCTGGCGCAGATTTCGGCAGCCGCGTCGTGGGCTTGCTGGAGCAGCTTCTGCAGTTCGAAGTCCTGCCTCGTGCGGTCGCAGGCCTTGGCTGCGCTGGCCTTGCCGTCCTTGACGATGCCGGCAATGGCGCCTGCCGAGGAGAGGATGTCGTTGACGCGCTCCTTGGAGCTCGAGGGCAGGTTTTCAGAGGCTAGCGCCGAGGCGCTTTCCATGATGTCCTTAACCGGCGCCTCGAGATAGGGGGCGTAGTGGGCCTTGGGATCATCCTTGGGATCAAGGGAGAGTTCTGCCGGCGCCTCGGGGGCGCTCGTTGCCTGGGCGCTCTGGAAAGGCTGCGCGGCTGCCGGCGCTGCCGGTGCGGTCGGCGCAGGCGGGATAGCGCCTTCCAGATTGAGGTCGAGGCTGCCGGCCGCTTGGCCTGTCTGGGCCGTCATGGCCGCCTGGCTGTCGAGGCTCAGGAATTCGTCTTTGGAAACGGTGGCTTGCCGTCGGGGCGCCTGGTCGAGGTTCGGCATTGCGTCCCGGCCCCTTCGTCCTGCGCTTTCAAGCGGGGAGGGCTGGGGAAGGCCCATGACGACGAGGGCGCCGAGTGCCGTGCCCCAGAGCGGAAGGGCTGCCAGGAACTGGGGAGGATAGCCCGACTTCATGCCCACGATGCCGGCGCACACGGCAGCCGGCGGAATGATGGAGCCGAGCAGGAGCCTGAAGGAGCCGGCAAGCCCGCAGAGGCAGGCGGCCAGCGTGGTCGGAATGAAGAGGGCAAGGCCCAGGGGCCAGTATTCGGCGTAGCGGGAAACCCAGTGCATGTTGGGCACGAGGGGCAGGAGCACCAGCGCCAGTCCCGGCAGGGAGAGGAGCAGGTACTGCCAGTCGAAGAGGCGCGAATTCTCGGCGCAGCGCATGAGCGTGCGCGCGGCCATGGGATAGAAGAAGAGAGCCAGTCCCGGCGCCACTAGGGCGCAGACGGTCTGCCAGTCCATGGGGCCGTTGACGGTGCGCACGCCAAGCCAGGCCTGGGCCAGGGCGCAGACGAGGTAGAGGAAGGCCCAGACGCGCCACTGCCCCTGCTCGCTTAAGGCGCGCAGCAGGCAGATGACGAGGACCACGGCCAGAATGAGCATGGCGCCGGGCCGGTAGTAGCCTTCGAACGAGGTTGCGGCGTCCTGCGGGGTGCGCATCATAGGGGCGAACCAGACGCTCGGCATGCTGTCCGTGCGCAGGTAGCAGACGAGGGGGGTGGAGCCGGCTTCGGGCAGGAGCATGACGCCGCGCTTGCCGGGCAGGCTTTCCTTCCATTCGGCTGTTCCGTCGGCGCTGGGCAGGGGAGTGTAGAGCACGGCCCTGTCGTGGATGGCGTCGCCAAGGTCAAGCAGGTAGGTCTTGGGCTGTGCGCCCTCGGGCAGCTCCTGCAGGATGAAGCGGAACCACACGGGGCCGGAGGTCGCGCCGGCAAGGCCCATCTGGCTCTTCTGCTGCAGATAGGGCTTGAAGGTGAGCTGGCCCGTGTCCTTGCCCAGATCCTCGAGCGTGGGCGCAGGCTGGGCCTGCTTGCCGGGCTGGCCCTGGACTGGCGTCTGGAGCTGCGGCTTGGGCCTGTCCACCATGGCGGCCTTGGCGATGTCCAGCCTTCCTTCGCTATCTGGCAGGATGAAGAGGTAAGGCGCGAGGTTCAGGTTCTCTTCCTTGAGCGTGCTCGGCACCATGTTCTGCAGGAAGGGATTGGCACGCGGCATGCCGGGATGGGCTGAAGCAGACTGGGCAAGCGAAGCAGGCTGGCCCGGGAGCTGGGGCGCGCCGTGGCGCTGTGCGCCTCGCCTGTCAGCATTGAGATCGATGAGGGGTGCAGGCTTCTGTTCGGCCTTGGCCGTCGGAGCGGGCTGGGCTGGAGGCGCCTTGGGCGCGGCCAGCGGGGCCTGCGCCGTCCATGCTAGAAGGAGAAAGGCGAGGAGGCTGAGGCTTGTACAGAGGAATTTGAGAGAGCGCATGGCTTAGTGTGTCCCTTGGCGCGCATGGCGCGCCGTGCAGCAAAAGAGGGAGAAGAGGCGTTGAAAAGGGAAGCGAGGCTAGGGCAGGGACTTCAGGAAGTCGGCAAGCGCCCTGCCGTCGGGCGCCCTGGCGCCGGGGCGCTGCTTGAGCAGGGCTTCCCAGACCCTGCGGCCGCCTTCCTTGTCCTTGAGATCGAAGTAGCGGACAACGCCGGCGTTGAACTGTGCGTTGGCATGGTCCGGCACCGCAGCCAGCGCCTTGTCGAAGGCCTTGAGGGCGTCGTCGTAGCGGCCGAGCGCCCTGTACATGATGCCGAGGTCGGTCCACACGTCGGCGTTGGCGGGATCGAGGGCGAGGGCCCGTTCGTAGACCGGGACCGCCTCAGTCGGCCTGTCGGCATCAAAGTAGGCGTTGGCGAGCGCGATGAGCGCGTTCTTGTTGCTGGGATGGCTGGCTGCTTGGCTTTCCAGCGCCGCAATGGCGGAGCCGGCGTTGCGGCTGGCCTCGATCTGGGCCTGCTGGGCCTGCAGGGAGTCCCTGGTTGCGGGAGCCGCGGCCTGCGGTGCCGGCGCCTGGCTCTGCATCTGGCCCTGATCTATGGCCTGAAAGACAAGCGATCCGGCAAGCAGACCGGCAAGGAAGGTGCAGGCTAGGATGAAGGCAAAGGCGCCGCGGCTGAGGCTGATGCGGCCTTTGCTGGCGCCGTCCTGACCTTGCGCGGGGCTGGCTGGTTCGGCATCCGCCTTGGAGAGAGGCCGCGTTCGTGGCTGCTTTGGCATGGGAACTCCGCGACGGCGGGCCGTCGAGTTGAAGCGTTTGTTGAACTTTTTTTCTACAACCCGCTATGCAAAGGATCAAGCGCCAGCGCAAGTCAAGATTCCGTCGCCGTGTCCTGGCGCGAATCTCCCTGGCAGGGCCAGAATCCTGCAGGAGCCGGGAGAGGACGGATGGCTGCGAAATCAGTGGAGCCTACGGCGTGGCGCCCTGCTCCTGCGCGAGCTTGGCAAGCTCCGCCTCAACGGTCTTCCGCTGTTCCGCCTCAAGGTCCGGCATCTCCAGCGCCCGCTTCCAGTGGGCCTCGGCCTTGGCATTGTCCTTGGCGTAGTAGCGGTAGACCATGCCGAGGCTGGCGCGCACGGCCGCCTGGTCCCTGATGGCAAGCGAGCGCTCCATGAGTTCGCAGGCCTCCTGCTCCCGGCCCTGCTGGTGCCTGAGGTAGCCGAGCAGATAGGGCGGCATGGGGTTGGCGGCGTCAGCAGACATGGCTCTGCCAAGGAAGCCGGCTGCGGCGTCAGGCTGGCCCTGGGACATGAACTCCTGCGCCAGCTCGAGCAGGGCGTCCACGTTGCCCGGATTCTTCGCTGTTTCCGCCATGAGGGAGGAGATGCGGCTCTGCGCCGGGGAGATCTCGGCCTGCGCCTGCTGAGCCTGGGCCGGCAGGCGCTTCACGATGGAAGGCTGGGTGAAGCGGGCCCAGAGGGCGCAGGCCAGCATGGCGAGCACGCCCGCAAAGAGGAAGGCCAGGGCTGCCTGCTCACAGCGTCTTGTCATTGCCAAGCTCCTCCAGCAGGGAGATCTTCTTGGACAGGGCGCGCTGGCGCGCGGCGAGGAAGACGGCGTAGAGGCCTATGCCGGCCCAGACGGCCATGCCGGCGTACATTATCCAGGATTCTGTCATTGCTTTTCTCCGCGCTCTTCCAGCCGGAAGAGCAGCCTGTCGATGTGGAGGGCCTGGTCAAGCTGGGTCTTCCTGAAGAGCAGGAGCCCCAGCCAGAAGACGCCCATGGCCAGCGTGCAGAAGATGGCCGCAAGCTTCATCTCGGGTTCGAGTCCGCCGGATTCGCTGGCGAAGACAGCCGGATGGATGGACCGCCACATGCGCGCCGAAAGGAAGACCAGGGGCACGTCCAGAAAGGCGACGATGCCCACTGTGGAGCGCACGAGGCGCCTGCGCTCGGGCGAGGTGCCGAGGGATTCCAGAATGAGGTAGGCAACGTAGACGAACCACATGACGAGCGCAGTGGAAAGCCTGGGATCCCAGGTCCACCACACGCCCCAGGCCCTTCTGCCCCAGATCATGCCCGTCGCGAGGCAGAGCGTCGTGAACAGGACGCCTATCTCGGCCGCCGCCCGCGCCGTTCTGTCGTAGGCCGGATCCTTCTTCGCCAGGCAGGCTATGGAGCAGACGAAGACCACGAAGAAGCTGACAAGCCCCCACCAGGCCAGCGGAAGGTGGATGTAGAATATCTTCTGTATGGGTCCCATGACCTCTTCGACAGGCGCATATGCGAAGACGAGCCACTGCGAGGCCGCCAGAAGGCCTGCGCCGGCGGCAAGGAGCGCGGGCGTCCAGGGAAAGCGGGAGACGCGCATTACTCTTCTCCAGTGTAGATGAAGCGGAAGAGCAGGAGGCCTGCTCCAAGGAAGATGGCGTCGAAGGCGCCGGCAAAGCCGAGCCACGAGGCGACGCCGTCAGGCGCGGCGTCGCCGAAGACGGCCGCAAAGACCGAGATGGCAGACAGCAGGAGCGGCACCAGCAGGGGGAAGACGAGGAGGCTCAGGAGCGACTCCCTGGCCGCCTGCCCCTGGGCCAGCGCGCCGAGCAGGGAGCCCAGCGCGGCAAGGCCTGTGTCTGCCAGGACGAGCATGGCGAGGCCTTCGGCAAGGCAGTGCGAGGGCTCCTGGGCGAGGAAGACGGCCGTGGCCGGAAGAAAGACGAGCTGGCTCAGGAAGACGAGGACAAAGCCGGCCATGGCCTTGCCGAGCCAGACGGCCGCCGTGGGCGCCGGCGCCAGCAGAAGGCCGAGGCGCTGCCCTGCCGTCTCCTCGTAGGCGTAGACGGCGTTGAAGACGAGGACCTGGCAGAAGGAGGAGGCCAGCCAGAAGATGGTGGCGGCCGTCTGCGCAGAGACGCGCTCGCCCGCCTTCTGCGAAAGGGAGAACATGAAGACGAGCAGAAGCCCCAGCAGCAGGGCCTGGACGAGGCCGGCGCTGCGGAAGAGCGTGAGCCGCACGTCCTTCAGCGCCATGGCAAGCGCAAGGCGCATCATGATCCTGCCTCCTCCAGTTCGAGACGCCGGTCCCTAATGCGCCAGACGCAGTCGGCAAGGGCGCGGGCGCGCTCCAGGTTGTGGCTGACGCACACTATGGTTGCGCCGCGCTTTCTGGCCTTGAGAATCTCTTCCTCGAGCATGGCCTGCGAGGCCTGGTCGAGGCCCGTGCCCGGCTCGTCGAGCAGGAGCACGTCGGGGCGCTGGAGCAGGACGCGGGCAAGGCTCAGGCGCTGGGCCATGCCCCGGGAAAAGACGCCGGCCCGCTCGTGGGCGTGCCGGGCGAGGTTCACGTGCTCCAGCATGCCGAGCAGCGTGGACTCGTCTGCGGGAAGGCCGTGGGCCTTCTGCCAGAAGGCAAGGTTCTCGAGGGCGGTCAGGGCCGGATAGAGAAAGGTCTGGTGGCCGAGGAAGCCGATGGAGGGATCCTCGGGCGCAAAGGAAATGTGCCCTGAGCTTGGCTGGGACAGGCCGGCAATGATGCGCAGGAGCGTGGACTTGCCGGCGCCGTTTTCGCCTGTAAGGAGCGAAACGGTCCCTTCGTTGAACTCGGCCGTGCAGTCGCGCAGGATCAGGCGCGCGCCGAAGGTCTTGGCAACGTGCATGAGCGCAATCATTGCGCTTCCGCCTTGGTCTTTCGCCGGCGCAGGGCAAGCAGGGGCATGAGGGACATGAGGGTTCCGCCTATCCACAGCCAGTTGACCAGCGGCTCGACGCTGACCTTGGCCACGGCACGCCCCCGGCCGTCCATCCCGGAAAGGGAGGCGTAGAGCTCCTCGCCGAGGCTGGGGAGGACGTCGACTTCGGTGAAGAACATGCCGCCGAACTTGTCGTAGGCGCGCTTTTCGGGCCTGAGGATGCCGACGGCGCGACCGTCCTTCATCACCTCGATTTCGGCCAGCAGGAATTCGTAGCCCGGCTGCCGGCCCTGCTGGAGATCTTTCAGGACGAGCTCGTAGCCGCCGAGTGTCTGGGGCTCGCCCTGAACGAAGGAAAGATCGGCCTCGTTCTTGTAGGGGCCGGAGAAGGCGACGCCGAGGACGAAGAGGGCGAGGCCCAGATGGCAGCCGAGGGCGCCCAGGCTGAAGTCCGAGGAAGGCCGGCCGAGCAGCTTGAGGAGCATGAAGAGCGCAAGGCCGCCAATGGCGGCCGAGGCCGCGAAGGTCGCCGCCAGGGGGTGGGGCCGGGCGTAGCCGAGGAAGGCGCAGAGCCCTGCCGCAAGAGCGGCCAGAAGCAGGACGGGAAGGCCCCTTCTGGCATCGAAGGCGCCCTTCCAGGAGAGGAGGGGGCACAGGGCCAGCGCCAGGGCGACGAGCGTTCCCAGAGGGAGGCAGACCCTGTTGTAGAACTTGGCGTCCAGCCCCTGCGGGGCCTGGGTCCAGAGCCGGCTGACGACGGGCCACATGGTGGCGAGCAGAATGATGGCCGCCAGCGCCAGCAGGGTGCAGACGGTGAGCACGAGCAGCCCTTCGCGGCTGGCCGGATTCGTCAGGGCTCGTCCGCGGCGGGGCGACTGGAAGGCAATCCCGGCGGAGAGCAGGAGCATGGCGCAGATGAAGACGAGCAGGGGCGCGCCGACGGGGCTCTGCCCGAAGGCGTGGACGGAGTCGATGACGCCGCTGCGCACCAGATAGGTGGCGAAGAAGCCGGCAATGGTCGTCAGGCTGATGAGAAAGACGTTGGTGCGGGCCAGAAGTCCTCTCCGGCGCTCCATGGCCAGGGTGTGGAAGGTGGCCGTGGCGACGAGCCAGGGGATGAGGGAGGCGTTCTCGACGGGATCCCATCCCCAGTAGCCGCCCCAGCCAAGCTCCATGTAGGCCCACCAGCAGCCAAGCAGGATGCCGGCCGTGAGGAAGGTCCAGGCCGTGAGGCAGAAGGTACGGGAAGCCCGGTGCCAGGGCTTTTCGAGGGCGCCCTGCGACGAGCAGGCTATGGCCAGCGCAAGGCAGGAGGGGACGGTGAAGCCGCCGTAGCCGAGGAAGAGCAGAGGCGGATGGATGATCATGCCGGGGTTCTGCAGGAGGGGGTTGAGTCCCCTGCCGTCGGCAGGCGCCGGCAGGGTCATGGCGAAGGGATTGCTCCACACCGTGAGGATGAGGGCAAAGAAAGCCATGACAATGTGGAAGAAGGCCCAGAACCAGAGCCTCGTCTCGGGCTGCAGCTCCCGGCAGCTCCGCGTGCAGGCAAAGATGGTGCCCATGGCCGACACGGCGAGGGCCCAGAAGAGCATGGAGCCCGGCTGCCCCGCCCAGAAAGCCGTCAGCCGGTAGAAGACGTCCAGAATGTTGTCCGTGTAGCTGGCCACGTAGTCGAGCCGGTAGTCCTTCCAGAAAAGGGCGTGCAGCAGGAGGGCCGAGGCCAGGAGCAGGCAGGCGGTGACGGCCCAGTGTCCCTTTTCGGCAAGGGAGGCGCCCTGGATCTGGCGCTGGCGTATCTGGACGATCGCCAGGCCCGCGCAGGCAAGGGAGCAGAACTGTGCGACGAGGAGCAGGGCGTAGGCGAAGAAGTACATGGCGCGTCCTTGAAAAGCCGTGGGGAAGGCCTGCGAAACTAGAGCTTCTGGCGGTTCTGCTTCTGGTACTTGGAGGGGCACTTGGTCATCAGCGTCTTGGCGCTGAAGGATCCGTCCTTTTCCATGCCGCCCTCGACGATGACCTCGGCGCCTTCTTTGAAGGTGTCGGGCACTGTGCCGCGGTAGCTCACCGCAACGGTGACGGCCTTGTCGTCCTTGTCCTCAAGCAGGAAGCGCAGGTCGCCTGCGCCGTCGGGGCGGGCAAGCCCGTGGGGGGCAACGGTGCCGAAGAGCCTGGCGCTGGCCAGCTTGGCGGGATCCTGGGCCTTGGCCTCGGCGACGTTGAGGAAGTAGACGCTGTTTTCGGAAAGGCCCGAAAACAGGAGCCAGGCGAGGCCTCCGGCAAAGAGGAGGGCCGCCGCGAGGTAGATGGAGGTGTTTTTTTTCTGCGCCATGGGGAGACTCGCTTGGGTTGGAAGGAATGTGCGCAGGGCTAAGCCTATGGATAGTACGCGCCTTGCGTCTGCATGACAAGATAGGAATGATTCTTGATATGATAGATGGGCTGGTTTGTCCACCCTCCCGGAAGACGGAAGCTCGCTGAATGCATTTTTTTGTATTTGCAGGGAAAAGAAAGGACAAGCTCCTTCAATTGAGAGAAACTGATTGAGTTTTTCTTTACAGGTGAGTGACTTCGACTCTACTCTTTTTTTCACAAGCTCAATGTGACATATTTCACAATAACAAAAAAACTCCGAGTCGCAAAAATATAGGTAGCTGACGCAGATTTTTCTTCCTAAAGGCCCCAAGTTTATGCTAAGCGTCAAAGAAGGATGTATCGTTGTGCCGAAAAACGAAGCACAGCATGACGAGGAGGGTTTTCGTGTTGAACAAACGGTTTTTGCCCGCGACTATCGCTGCCTGCCTGCTGGGCGCTGTCGGCGTCCTTGGCTACCTCGTGCCGGACGATGCCGCCGGCGTCCCGCAGAGGGTGGCTCTGCCGAACAGCGGCGGGGCCGTCGTCTTCGAGCACGCTAGGCACGAGCAGCTGGGGCTGAAGTGCGCGCAGTGCCACCACGTCCCGGTGGATCCTGCGAAAGAGACGGCGTCCTGCGACGACTGCCACGGCAAGAAGTTCGACGAGGCTTTCGTCAAGGACCATCCCCAGCGCTATGCCAAGGAGCTCTGCGTCTCCTGTCACCACTACGAGCCTGGCAAGCACGACTGGGGCCACAAGGTCCACAAGGACGACATGGGGTTGGAGTGCACCTCCTGCCACCACAAGGACACGTCCATAGAGGATGCGCCCCAGAACTGCAGCGGATGCCATGAAGAGGGCAAGGCGCCGTCGAAGGAGAAGCCCGAGGCCGGCACGCCGCCGAGCCTTGCCGACGCCGTGCACGCCCGCTGCGCCGGCTGCCACAAGGAGTGGTTCGGCGGGAACAGGGCGCGCTCCTGCGCCAAGTGCCACAGCGTCAAGGCGCCCGAGGGCGGTCCGGCTCCCCGGCTGCACAAGAACATGGAGACCATGAAGTGCGCCGGCTGCCATGACAGGGAGCCCGCCAAGCTCGTTCCCGGCAGGATGGAAGCGAACCACAAGCTGTGCATGGACTGCCACGACGGCGGGAAGAAGGGCCCCGGCAAGAAGGCCCCCTGCACGCAGTGCCATCTCAAGTAGCCAACCAGCAGGGCTCCGGAAGGATCGCCTTTCCCGGGGCCGCATAGGGACGAATACATGAAAGAACACTTTACAATGCTGACAGACCCGCGGTTCTGCCTCTCCAACGGCGTTACGCAGCGCTTCGGCATGGGGCCCATGCCGAAGACGGTGCGTCTGAACCGCGAGGGCTTCGCCGTGGATGCCGCGGTCAAGAAGAAGACCTTGGTCTATCCCTACATGCACCTGGCAACGCATCCGGCGCCGGGCAAGGGCGATCTTTTCTCGCCCATCTACGGCACGGTGACCGACATCACGGAGCGCAGCGTCTTCGTGGACGCCGTGGAGCCCGACGAGGAGCTGAAGAAGCTCGGCGAGTCCGTTGAAAAGATCGACCTGCTCGCCCGCGAGGAGCGCGGCGAGGATCTCGTGCCTGTGCTCAAGGGGCTTGGCGTCAATACCAAGTCGCTGGGGCAGAAGTGCGAAACCCTCATCGTCAACTGCCTCAACCCCGACCCCGGCGTCACCTGGGCCGAGCCCATGCTGCTCAGCCACACCAAGACCTTCGCCCTCGGCATGGAGATGCTGCGCCGCCTCTCCCCCGCCAAGCGCATCGTTCTGGCCATCCCCAGCAACATGAAGTTCCGGCACCGCGACGTCGACATCGCGCGCGTGCCCTACCACTACCCCGCCAGCGTCAACGCCCTGGTCATCAAAAGCGTCACCGGCAGAGAAAAGCCCGAGGGCGTGGGCATCGTCGGCATCCACAACGTCTGGAGCCTCGGTCGCGTCGCCCTGACGGGCTACCCCCTGGTGGAGACGGTCATCACCATCGGCTCCCTTATCCACAGCGGCAACTACATCGTCCGCGACGGCTCCACCATCGGCGAGCTGATCGACTTTGCCAACATCGAACTGCAGCCAGGCGACACCGTCGTCCGCGGCGGCCCCCTGCGCGGCGAGAGCCTCGACAAGATGGACCGCAGCATCACCAAGGGCGCCTCGGGCCTCTTCATCGTGGAAAGCGGAACCATTCCGCCCATGGAGGGGCACAGCCCCTGCGTGGCCTGCGGCTCCTGTTCCGCCATCTGCCCCGCTCGTCTGCGGCCCGACATGCTGAGCCGCTACGCCGAGTTCGGTCTCCACGACCGCTGCTACGACGAGTACATCACGAGCTGCCTCGAGTGCGGCCTGTGCGGCTACGTCTGCATCGCCCGCAGGCCGGTGCTCCAGTACATCAGGCTGGCCAAGGAAAAGCTCGGCCTCAAGCTCTTGAAGACGGCCGGCGTCTACGCCGAACGCGTCAAGCAGGGAGAGTAAAATGAAAGACGCTACACCAACTCTGCTTCTGAGCATGAGCGCCCCGCCGTACTGGCACTGCGGACGCACCGTGTTCAAAAGAAGCATCGATCAGCTTATCGCCCTGCTCCCCGCGGCCGCCATGGCCGTCGTGAACTGGGGCCTGCCCGCCCTCAGGGTCATGTGCCTTGCCATGGCCGTCTGCGTGGCCGTGGAGGCCATCTGCTGCTGGGCCATGGACCGCAAGTCGACCATAGACGACTTCACAGCCGTCGTGGCCGGCCTGCTCTACGCCTTCATGCTGCCTGCCGGCGCTCCCTGGTGGATCGTGGTCATCGGCGCCGTCAGCGCCATGCTCTTTGGCAAGATGCTCTTCGGCGGCCACGGCAACAACCCCCTCTGCACCCCGCTCATCGGCTGGGCCGTGCTCTTCATCTCCTTCCCGGTCCACATGGATCCCAACATCGTGCAGACGGCGACCTCGTTCATCGACCCGCTGGCGCGGCTCAAGTACTTCGGCGTGGCCGAGGCCAACGCCATACCCGTCCTCGACCTCCTGCTGGGACACCAGATCAACGCCCTCGGCGCCGGCCAGGTCGGCGCGCTCCTGCTCGGCGGCATCTACCTGCTCGTCAGGGGCCAGATACGCTGGCAGATCGTCATCGGCGTGCTCATCGGCGCAGGCTTCCCTTTCGCCTACCTGCAGATGACGGATCCTGCCGCCAACGCCAGTGCGGTCTTCCACATGTGCTCCGGCTCCATCCTGCTCTGCGCCTTCTTCATGGCTACCGAACCCTGCACCGCGCCTGCGGTCTCCGCGGGCATGCTGTGCTACGGCCTTACCTGCGGACTGATGATGTTCGTCATCCGCCATTTTGGAAGCTACAGCGACGGCGCCCCCTTCGCCGTCCTGGTAACCAGTCTACTTTCGCCGTATTTCGACATGATTCGGCCCAAGCCTTTCGGAGTGAAGTGACATGGCCGGCATACTTAAAATGATTGTGGTGCTCACGGCACTGTGCGGATTGTCCGGCTTCGTCCTTTCCTACCTGAAGACCGTGACGGCCCCCGCCATCGAGGAGCAGGTGCTGCGCAACGTGCAGGGCCCGGCCCTCGCCTCGGTCTTCGCCAAGGGCGAGAACAACCCCATTGCGGACCGCCACGTCTTCAAGCTTGAAGACGGCAGGGAGGTCACGGCCTTTCCTAGCAAGCAGGGCGGCAAGCTCGTCGGCGTCGCCCTCGAGGAACACGGCGCCGGCTACGGCGGCCCCATCGGCGTCCTCGTCGGCTTCAACGTTGCCAACGACACCCTCGCCGGCATCGGCACGACCCAGCTCTCCGAGACGCCCGGCCTCGGCATGCGCGTGAAGGAGCCTTCCTTCCGCGAGCAGTTCGCCGGCGCCAAGCTTCCCGTGAAGCTCTCGGCCCAGGGCGGCTCCATCGACGGCATCTCGGGCGCCACCATTTCGTCCAAGGGCGTCATCGAGGCCGTGGAGAAGGCCGATGCCCTCTACAAGAAGCTCAAGCCGGAGCTCGTCCAGTTCTGGGGAGGTAAGTAACATGACCTTAATGCAGGAATTCACCAAGGGCCTGTGGAAGGAAATGCCCCCCTTCCGCCTTGTCCTTGGCCTCTGTCCCACGCTGGCCGTCACCACCTCCGCTGAAAACGGCATCGGCATGGGAGTGGCCGTCGTCTTCGTGCTCACCCTGTCCAACATTCTGGTCTCCATGATGCGGCACATCATTCCCAAAGCCGTGCGCATCGCCTGCTTCATCGTCATTGCGGCCTCGCTCGTCGTCTCCCTCGAGCTGCTCATGCAGGCCTACGTCTACTCCCTCTACGAGAAGCTCGGCATCTTCGTTCCGCTTATCGTCGTCAACTGCATCATCCTCGGCCGCGCCGAGGCCTTTGCGGCCAAGAACGGCGTGGCGGCCTCCATCGCCGACGGCCTCGGCATCGGCCTCGGCTTCACCATGGCGCTGACCTTCCTCGGATCCCTGCGGGAAATCCTCGGCAACGGCACCTGGTTCGGCATGAACCTCTTCGGCGATGCCTTCGAGCCCTTCCAGATCATGGTCAAGGCGCCGGGCGCTTTCATCTGCCTCGGCCTCATCCTTGCCGGCATGAACTGCATCAACCGCTGGCAGGCCCACCGCACCGGCACCGAGCCGGTGAGCATCGGCTGTCAGGCCTGCGGCGCCAGCTGCAAGTCCTGCCAGCTGCAGATGGCCATGCCCGAAGATGCCAAGAAGGGAGTGTAAGCAATGGATATTCTGACAATCTTTGTCTCGGCCATCTTCGTCAACAACATTCTGCTCTCCCAGTTCCTCGGCAACTGCCCCTACCTTGGCTGCTCCAGGGAGAAGGGCGTTGCCGTCGGCATGGGCGCGGCCGTCATTTTCGTCACCGTCGTGGCCACCCTCTTCACCTGGCTCATGCAGCACTACGTGCTCGACCCGCTCAAGCTCGGCTACCTGCAGACCATCGTCTTCATCGTGGTCATCGCGGCCCTCGTGCAGTTCGTTGAAATGTTCCTGAAGAAGATGGTGCCTCCGCTCTACCGCTCCCTCGGCATCTACCTTCCCCTCATCACGACCAACTGCGCCGTCATGGGCGTTGCCCTGCTCATGCAGCGCAAGGGCTACGACCTGGTCACCTCGCTCTTGTACGCGGCCGGCTACAGCTCCGGCTTCCTTCTGGCGCTCCTGCTCATGGCGGGCATACGCGAGCGCCTGGACACCTGCCGCCTGCCGAAGACCATGGCCGGAACGCCCATCGCGCTGGTGATGGCCGGCCTCATGTCCCTCGCCTTCATGGCCTTCAAGGGCATGGCCCAGTAACGGGAGGAATCAAGTTATGGTTACCTATTCCATCCTTGCCATGCTTGGCCTCGGCATGGCCGCCGCCGTGCTGCTGGCCGCGGCCTCCAAAGTCTTTGCGGTCAAGGAGAACCCCAAGATCGTGGCAGCCATGGAGCTGCTTCCCGGCGCCAACTGCGGCGGCTGCGGCTTCGCCGGCTGCGAAGGCTACGCCACCGCCGTCGTCACCAACCCCGACGTGCCGGCCAACCGCTGCTGTGCGTCGTCGTCCGAAGCCATCGTCGCCCTGGCCGAACTCGTGGGCAAGACCGTTGCCGAAGCCGACCCGCTGGTCGCCATGCGACGCTGCGACGTGTACGCCGGCAACGTGGCCCAGCGCTACGAGTACCAGGGCATTCCGTCCTGCGCCGCCGCCTCCCTGCTGCGCGGCGGCACCAACACCTGCAGCCACTCCTGCCTCGGCTACGGCGACTGCGTGCGCGCCTGCCCCTTCGATGCCATGCACATCGTCGGCGGTCTCGCCTGCGTGGACATCGGTTCCTGCACCGGTTGCGGCACCTGCGTTTCCGCCTGTCCCCGCGGCGTGCTCGAGCTCATTCCAGCCCGCGCCCGCATCTGCGTCCCCTGCAATTCCAGGGACAAGGCCAAGGTCGTCACGGAAACCTGCGGCACCGGCTGCATCAAGTGCGGCAGGTGCGTGCGCACCTGCCCAGCCAAGGCCCTCAGCGTCGTGGACGGACGCATCGAGATAGACCACAAGCTCTGCCTCTCCTACGGTCGCGACTGCAGGGAGGCCTGCGTGGACGCCTGCAAGCGCCTCATCCTGCGTCGCATCGACCTGCTGAACCAGCGCGTGGAGCCGGTTCCCGCAGCCAAGCCTGAACAGGAAAAGCCCGAGGCGCCGGAAGCCCCCGCAGCCGTCATCCAGCAGGCCCAGGAAGCCAACAAGGAGCAGCCCCATGCCTAAGCGCGCGACCAGACTGAACAGAAGAAGCTTCCTTGCGGGCATGGGCGCCCTTGCCGGCGCAGCCGTGGCGCCTGTCGCCGTCTTCGCCAAGACCTCTCCTGAGACCTACCAGCAGACCGCCCTCTTCATGGGGACTATCGTGCGCATCGACGTTGCCGGTGCCCCCGCTTCCCTTGCCGAGGACGGCGTGGCAAAGGCTTTTGCCGAAGGACGCAGGCTCGAGGCCGTGCTCACCTGCCACGATGCCTCGTCCCCGCTGGGCGTGCTCAACAGCCAGGGTTCCCTTGCCGACGTGCCCCAGGAGCTTGGCGCCGTCATGCGCCAGGCGGCCGACATCCACAGCCTCTCCCAGGGACGCTTCGATCCCACGGTCCTGCCTCTGCTCTCCCTGCTTCGGACATCGCGGGAGGAAGGCAGGCGCGTGGACGCCAAGGAGCTTGCGGAACGCCTCGAGCTCGTCGGCTTCGGCCGCGTGCGGCGCTCCGGCGGGCTTGGGATAGAGAGCGGCATGGGCGTGACCCTCGACGGCATCGCCAAGGGCTACATCGCCCAGGCCATGGGCCGTGTCCTATCCCAGGCCGGCCTTGCCAGCTACATGGTCAACGCCGGTGGCGACATCGTGGCTTCCGGCGTCTCCTCCTCAGGCGCCCCCTGGCGCGTGGCCGTGGAGGACCCGCTCCATGCAGGCTCCTATCCCTGCGCCGTCTCCCTGACGGACAGGAGCCTTGCCACCTCCGGCGTCTACGAGCAGGTCCTGCTTGACGGAAGCAAAAGCCACCTCGTCATCCCTGCCTCGCAGGCCATGGCCGACTGCGTCAGCGCCAGCGTTGTCGCGCCCGACTGCGTCCTTGCCGATGCGCTCGCCACGGCCTTTGCCGTCATGGAACCCGCCAAGGCCGTTCAGCTTGCCGACGCCATTCCTGGCGTCGGATGCTTCCTGCTTTTGAGGAGCGGTGCCTCCCTCGCCTCCAGAGGCTGGAGCGCGTAGGACTGCCGGTTCCTGCCAGGAAAAGCCAAGGCTCCAGCGGGGAAGTCTCCCCTCGCTGGAGCCTTTTGGTGTGCATGGCATCATATGTTTAATCTCAAGGGTTAAAGTCCCAAGAGCGGTTGGTGGCGACAAGCTCATAGCCGAAGGCAAGATCTGCACCGTAAGGGTACCGAAAGGTTTTGGCAGGTTGATAGAAGCCCGGAGGCAAAATTCAGGTCCGGCGGTCAAGCTGTCTTTGACGTCGACGGTGAAGCAGAAAAAGCCGGGGCAGCATGCCTGGACGGTGGCGGATGCGTTGCCGGCGAAGCCAATCTGGTTGCTCTGCGTTGGGGGCTACTGAATGGCTTGCTAGTGGCCATCGCAAAAAGACAGGCGCCGAAAACCTGTGGCGGTTCATCGGCGCCTGTCGCTTCGAGTCTATGCTAGGCCGGACAGCTCAAGAGACTTGCCGGCATGCGACGAGGAACTACTTCTTTTCGTCGAGGGTTTCGATGAAGGAGGCACCCTTCTGGATGTCGCCGTTGATGGAGATGCAGTAGAAATTGTCGCCTTCGACGGAAACGGAAATCAGAATGTCCTTGCCCTGGATGGTGCCCTTCATTGTGCAACTTTTGGCGTCCTTGGAAACTTCCTGGGCATTGCTGACGCCGGCCTGCTGAACAACGGCCTTGGCGATGGTTTCAGCGTTATTGCCACCGTGCTTGTCGACGGCGACAACGACATTGCAGGAACTGTCGGGGCTGAGGAAGGAGGCGCCGTTCGGAGTGGCGGTGGGGGTCCAGTCCTTGACGTCAACAGTGAAGCGGGCGAAGTCGGGGCCGAATTCCTGGACGGCGGCGGAAGCGCTGCCGGCGAAGGCGAGGCAGGCGGCGCAGAGAAGGGAGGCAAGAATCTTTTTCATATCGTATTCCTTTCTGATGTCGGCAGAGCCGAAGAGGGGTGGGGTGTCGCCTCATCGAGGCGGAAGAGGCGGCGCTTCGAGTCCGTGCGAGGCTGCGTCGCTTGAGGAGCAGTCTGGCAGACGATGCGCTGATAGCTACTTCTTTTCGTCCAAGGTGTCGATGAAGTCGGCGCCCTTCTGCAAGTCGCCGGTGATGGAAACGCAGACGAACTTCTCGCCTTCGACGGAGACGGTGATCATGGTCTCCTTGCCCTGGATGGTGCCCTTCGTCGTGTAGGTGTCGGCATCCTTGGCGACTTCCTGAGCGTCGCTCATGCCGGCCTGCTGGGCAATGGCTTTGGCGATGGCTTCAGCATTCTGTCCGCCGTTCTTGTCAACGGCAATAACGACGTTGCATGATTTATCAGCACTGAGGAAGGAGGCACCGTTCGGCGTGGCAGTGGGGGTCCAGTCCTTCACGTCGATGACAAAGCGGGCGAAGTCGGGACCAAATTCCTGGACGGCGGCGCAGGCATTGCCGGCAAAGCCGAGGCAGGCGGCGAAAAGGAGGGAGGCAAGAATCTTTTTCATGGCGAGGTTCCTTTGCCCGTAGGCAGTGAAAAGTTGGTGCTGTTCTAGAAAATCGTGGCAGGCATTCTGCCAGTCTTGTCGTTGCTTCGTCAATGACGGAACTGGCTGCGGTCATGGCGAGGGAGATGCCAGCTGCGCAAGGCAAGCCGGCCAGTATCGTGCACGGGCTGGCTTGGCTGCAGAGAAAGGAGACTATTCGAGGCTGGCGGTGCCGTCACCCTTGAGGGTGATCTTGGAAACGCCAGTGAGGTCGAGGTTCTGCCAGTTCACCTGGGTGCCCTCGTTGTCAACGGCAATGAGTTCCCAGCCCTTGTCGCCACCTTGGATGTCGATGGTGAGGGTCTCGCCATTCTCGAGGACTTCCTGGCCGAGGAGGTCCTGGGCGGGGCCGCTGGCATTGGAGTCGGCGAGGCCAAGTTGCTTGATGGTGAAGCCGCAGCCGTTGACAACGGCGATTTGCCTGGCGCTGGCGGAAACGATGCCGAAGCAGAGAACGAGGAGGGCGGCAAGCAGAAGAGTGCGAAGTTTCATTTGAGTCTCCCTGAAGTGGCCACATAAAGGCGGCGCTGAGTCTGCAGGAGCAGAGTGCCCAGCGCCGCATGCGTTCAATGAAAATGGCTATGAATGAGCAGATCTATTCCGAAGGCAGGGCGTTCATGGCGTCCATGATGGTCTTGTCGGGATTCTTGCCGCAGAATTCGCCCAGATGCTGGCCGAGCTTCTGCTGCCACTCTTGGCTAAAGACGGTGTTATCGGAGGCGGCGCTGAGGTAGCCGTCTATCCACATGATCAGCATAGGCATGCCGTCCTTGTCAGACAGAAGTTCCTTGCAGGTAGTTTTTGCCACGTCTTTCGTTTCGGCCTGGGCGGCCAGAGGAGCAGAAAGCAGGAACGCGGCGGCAATGGCACCAAAGATGAATTTTTTCATCATTGTATTCTCCACAAAGCAAAAGAATGCGAATCATGTAGGTTAATTGGAAAGAGACTGAATGGCAGCAGCGCTGGGATTCTTGGCGCAGAATTCGGCAACATGCTGAGACAGTTTCTTAATCCATTCTTCATCAACCTGAGTGTCGTTCTTTTTCTGGCTCAGATAGCCGTCAAACCAGAAGATCATCAGTATTTTTTCCTGATCGCCCATTTTCATGAGCTCTTCGCATTTGATCTTGCCCATGTCGAGATCCTCAGCCTGAGAGGCAGCGGGAAGGGCCATGGACATGAGACCGGCGCACAGAAGGGCAAAAAACAGTTTTTTCATTTCGGACACCTTTGTTGAAAGGGGTTGCAGTGTTGGCGGGAAGCGCCAGAGCTGGCGGCAGGGTCGCCGTTGCTTGGAACAAATATTGAGATTTTTTCCGGACAAATCAAGCACCCAGAAGGGTGAAAGTTGCTATGGAGGCAAAAAGGGTGGCCGCGCCTTCGGCGCAGCCTGCGTGCGGCTACGTTTTCTCGTTCATGCTTTGAAGAATGGTCTTGGACCTTTCCTTGTCGTCGCCGATGGTGAAGCGGTGGAAGTCGGGGCCGAACTCCTGCACGGCGGCGGAGGCGATGGAGGCAAAGCAGAGGCAGGCGGCAAAGAGCAGGAACGCTGCAAGCTTGTTGAAGACTTGTTCCTCCTGGCTGGGGCGTTTTGATGCGGACGCCGTCGAGGCGGCTCGGTACGTGGTCTGGGGGGCGAATCGCGCAACGGTGCTTTGCACGTCCACCGTTTAGCCTGCAGTGGAACATGCCATGGAAGGGGTAGCCGTGCTTCCTCCTAGCTGATGAATTTGTCCTTTTTTATCGGCCAAGGCATCCCCTAAAAGGGTGATCTCCCTGATTCTGGCTTGGCAGTGCTTGCCTTGCGTCCCTCCCGCCTCCTGCGGCTGCCCTGATGCTAGGGTCGAAAGCTGGGGCTTTCGCGCAACGGGGGCGCCGGGAAGCCATTTCTATTTGCGCGATTTGCCTGTAGACTTGGAACAGTTGGCATGGAGGGAGTATGGCTGATTCCGGCAACGAGAATTCGGGAGCGCTGCCAGCGCTGGGTGCCGTGGCATGTCTGTTTGCCGCCGCCTACCTCTGCTTCATCGAGGGCAGAGGCGTGGACGAACTCCCCTTCTCCCTGCCTGTCGCGCTGGCCCTGATGATAGCCGGCCTTCTTGCCGGGGGATGGCTGCTCGGCGTCCGGGCGGTCGATGTCGTCGGAGCGCCGGCCCTGCTCGCGCCGAGCCTGGCTTCCGCCCTGCTGTGGGCAGGTGCTGGATGGCTCGGCCTTGAGCAGCTGGTCTATGGTGCCTGCTTTGCCGGCACCATTGCCCTTCCGCCTGCCATGGGCCTGCTCTACCGGCACAGTCGCGCTGCCGGGCTGCATTTTGGCATGGCCGTGGCCATGGCTAGCTTCTTCTGGCTCTTCCTGTACTTCCTGCCCCAAAGCCCCTCCGGCGACGTCGTCATGTACGCCCTCGCAGGCCTCGAGGCCTCAGGCGGTCTCTTCGCCGTTTGGGCGCTCACGGGGCGCAGGCCCCCGGAGGAGGACGGGGCCGAGCCCGAGCATGCCGTGCGCCAGCGCATGGAGTCCCTGCGCTACCTGACAGCGGTTGCTGCCGTCTACTTTCTCCTCAGCGCCTTCATCGACATCGCCTTCTACCGCATCCATACGGCAGCCTTTCCCGTGCCGGCGCACGTGCATCTCTACACCTGGGCCGCCTATCCGCTGGCAGGCCTGTTCATCGACAGGCGCGGCTGCGACGTGCGCCTGCTCCTCTTCGGCATTGCCGTCGTCTTTCTGGCACCCTTTCTGGTCGTTTTCAGCGACGATACGGTCTTTTTCTGGGCGCTGTACACGCTCAACATCGTGTGCCGGGGCATCGTCCTGCTCTATCTGCTCCTCGTCTTCGGCCGCGTAGGCCGTCGCTTCGACCGTCTGGGCCTTGCCATGGCGGTTCCCCTTGCCGTGGCCTTCGCTGCCTGGCTCGGCATGCTGCTCCTCATCGAGCGCGTTCCCGGCGTCATGGCCGTGATGCTCATCTGCCTCGTGCTCTCGGCGTCCTTCAGCTACGTCAGCGCGAAGGTCCAGTACGCACTGACGCTTTCCGGCATCGGGGCCGAAGGGGCGGAGCCCGAGCCGGCCGAAGGGGGCGGTGCGGGAGGACCGGAACACCGGGACATGAAGGAGGAAAACGGGACGGCCTCGAAGGCGCTTGCCCTGTTCTCGTCGAAGTACGGGCTCTCGGCAAGGGAGCAGGCCGTGCTTCTGCTGCTCACCGAAGGCGCCGACACGGCTTCTGTCTGCGAGCGCCTCTACATCTCGGAGAACACCCTCAAGACCCACGTGCGGCAGATCCTGCGCAAGACCGAGGCGCGCAACAGGGTCTCGCTCGTGGCCCTCTACTTCAGCGATCTGAGGAAGCTCTACGAGCAGGGCGGGGCTGGAAGATCCTGAAGATGGGCCCGTCGGCGTAGGCAACGTCCCCGATGTCGGGACGCAGTCGCTTGAGTAGCTTGCAGGCCTGGATGGAGCGTATGCCCTGCAGGGACACGACGAGCACGGGGCGCCCGGCGGGAAGCTTCGGGGCCAGCCTGTGGAGTTCGAAGAGGGGAGCATTGACGGAGCCTCTGAGGTGCCTGTCCTTGAATTCGCGGGGCGTGCGCACGTCGACGACGAGCAGGGAGGGCGTTGTCCTGATGCGCTCCCAGGCTTCGGCGACCGACAGCCTTTCGTAGCTTGCCGATGGGCGGGCAGGTCTGCCGAAGAGCCCGTAGGCGGCTCCTTCGGCAAGGCAGCAGAGGGCGAGGGCGGCCGCAAGCGCTCCAGTGCGCCGTGTCCAGAATGCTGCCATGGATCTCCTCCCGTATCGTGGCGTCAGCGCAACTATCCCGCAAGACAGGCCAAGGGTCAAACGGCAAGCCTGAACGAGCCGGTTTGGGCGGGATTTCACACTTACGGGGGATGAAAAGCGCCCGCTCCATGGGATATGCTTGCCTTGCAGCATGCTTCCCCTGGCTTGGCCTGTGGCGCGCCAAGGGAAGTCGCCTCAAGGAGGTTTACGTGAAACGTCTGCTCTGCCTGCTTGCCCTCGTGCTCCTCGCCTTCCCTGCGCCTGCCGGCGCGGAGACCTGGGCCATCTACTTCTACCTGTGCGGAAGCGATCTGGAAACGAAGCACGGCGCCGCCTCGCTGGATCTCAAGGAGATTACCGAGACTGCCATGCCTTCCAATCTGACCTTCATCGTGGAGACAGGCGGGGCCAGGAAGTGGAAGTTCCCGGGCGTCAAGCACGACAAGCTGCAGCGCTGGAAGATCGAGAACGGAAAGATGACGCTTCTGGAGAGCCTGCCGAAGGCCAGCATGGCCAGGAAGGAGACGCTTGCCTCCTTCCTGAAGTTCTGCACGCAGAACTATCCGGCGGACCACCAGGTGCTCATCATGTGGGACCACGGCGGAGGCAGCGCGCTCGGCATGTTCAACGACGAGCTCTACGGCGACGCCAGCATGAGCCTGAAGGACATGCGCGAGACCTTTGCCTCTGTCTTCGGCAGCAAGCCTGGGAAGAAGCCCTTCGACGTCGTCGGCTTCGATGCCTGCCTCATGGCCACCTTCGACACGGCCTGCGCCATGGAGCCCTTCGCCAGGTACCTGGTTGCCTCGGAGAACACGGAGCCCGGCAACGGCTGGGGCTACGACCACCTTTTCGATGCCATGCGCAAGCAGGCGCCGGCCAGTGCCAAGGAATGCGGCAGGATGCTCTGCGACGGCTTCATGGCAGGCTGCAGGGAGTACGGAACGGACAGGGATGCAACGCTGTCGCTTGTCGATCTCAGCGAGATTCCCGACCTGAAGGTGCTCTACTACATGCTCGGCCTGGAGGCCGTTGCCTATGCGGTGGACCACGAGAGCTTCGAGCACACCTATGCCCGCCTGGCCAAGTCGTCGGAGAACTACGTCAATTCAAAATCCGAAGGCTTTTCGAACATGGTCGACATGGGGGCCTTCTACTCCCAGATGAAGGAGCAGCTGCCGGAGTTCAGCGGCCCGTTCCTCGACCAGCTGGCCAAGGCCGTCGTCTACAAGGTGCACGGCAAGTCCAGAAAGCCTTCTGGCCTTTCCTGCTACTATCCCTATGATCCGAGCAAGACCAAGTTCAACGCCATGATGGAGTCTGGGGTCGTGACGCCCTTCCTGCTGATGGCGGGCCTGAAGCTGGAATGTCTCAGCGAAGAGACGGTGATTCAGCGGCTCGAGGGCATAGTGGAGGAGATTGCCCGCTACGAGAAGGAACAGGAAGGGACGCAGGAAGCGGCTGTCCAGCCAGCCACGGCCGCCCCGCAGGGGCCTTCGGGCAGCCAGTCTCCGTTCGTTCCGCATGTGCCCGGCATTGCCCAGGGACCCTCGGGGAACTCTGGCGCTTCAGGCGGCCAGTCTCCGTTCGTTCCGCATGTGCCCGGCATTGTCCAGGCTCCGTCCCCCCGCCAGGAAGGGGGCGTGGCAGCCGCGGCTGGCGCCGTCGGCGCCCTCCTGAACCGCGTCGCTCCCGCCGGCGGAGGCGCTTCTGTTGAGCGTATCGCCTCCATGCTCTCCGGCTTCAACGTCAAGCCTGCCGAAGCCCTTGACATGGAAAAGCTCGAGGATTTCGAGGTCAGCGTCAACGCCGACGGCGACGCCGTGCTCGACCTTGGCGCCGACATCGCCCAGAAGCTGGAGAGCGTCCACTTCCGCCTCTGCTGCTACAGCGAAGAGCACGACATCATCCTGAACCTCGGCTCGGATGCCGACATGAAGGCCGACTGGGACCGCGGCGTGTTCAAGGACAATTTCCGCAACGTGTGGCCTGCGCTCAACGGTCATCTTGTCTATCTGGAGATCACCGAGGAGGGCGAGAACGTCAATCGCTACATGGTGCCCATCCGGCTCAACGGCGAACGCTGCAACCTTGTCGTCGACTACGACTTCGGCAAGTCGGCCTACGAAATCATCGGCGTGCGTCCCTCGTCCGAGCAGAAGGGCGTGCTGGTCGAACGCTCCCTTCTCCAGCTGAAGAAGGGCGACAGGGTTCAGACGCTCCTGCAGAAGATGACCATCGAGGGCGACGACCGCGAATTCGAGGAAGTGCCAGTAGACGATTTTGTCCTTGACGGCAAGGCCAAGATCGAGGACGAGGACATGGGCGACGGCAACTTCGTGTTCCTGTTCGAGATGACGAACCTCAAGAATGAGAGCGCCACGTCCCAGATAGTCTGCTTTGATGTCAAGGACGGCAAGATTACAACGAAGGTGCTGGACTAGCGCCTGCCGGGCAGGCACCCCAGCGCAAGGAGGATAGAAGAGTGAAGACATTCAGCAAACTGGTCCTGCTGTGCGCAGGGCTCATGCTGGCGGGCCAGGCCGCGGCCGCGGATCTGCAGTTTGGCAGGGACGCTTCCATGAAAGACGCGACCAAGGCAAGCATGGAGAAGAACCGGCAGGAGATCGCCGTGCTCGACTTCGGGCTGCAGGACGATTTTGCCGATGCCGAGCGCGGCTTCATCGCCCCTCTCCTGAATGGGGGCAAGGTCGTCGGCAAGGATGGCAAGGTGGTCTGGGATCTGGCGGCTTGGGACTTCGACAAGGAAGGCAAGGACATGACGAGCGCCTCGCAGGCGCCTGCCACCGTCAACCCCAGCCTGTGGCGCCAGTACAAGCTCAACATGAAGTCCGGCCTCTTCAAGGTAACGGACCGCATCTACCAGGTCAGGGGCGCCGACATCTCCAACCTGACCGTCATCGAGGGCGACACAGGCCTTATCGTTGCCGACCCCCTCATTTCCGAGGAGTGCGCGAAGGCTGCCCTTGACCTCTACTACGCCCACCGTCCCAAGAAGCCCGTCAAGTACGTCATCTACTCGCATAGCCACATCGACCACTACGGCGGCGTCAAGGGCATCGTCTCGCCCGAAGACGTCAAGGCGGGCAAGGTTCAGATCGTGGCGCCCGAAGGCTTCCTGCAGGCGGCCGTTTCGGAGAACGTCAATGCCGGCGTCGCCATGGGCCGTCGCGCGCACTACATGTACGGCGACTACCTCAAGCCCGGCCCCAAGGGCCACGTGGGCACGGGCCTCGGCATCATGAACTCCCTCGGCACCACCGGCATCATTCCGCCCACCATCGTCATTGAGAAGGACGGCCAGACCGTCAGCATGGACGGCCTCGACTTCGTCTTCCTGCTGGCCCCCAACACCGAAGCGCCGGCGGAGATGCACTGGTACATTCCTGCGCTCAAGGCCCTGACCTGCGCGGAGAACTGCTGCCACACCATGCACAACCTCTACACCCTCAGGGGTGCCAAGCTGCGCGACCCCCTGAGCTGGAGCCGCAGCATCGACAAGACCATAGCCGCCTTTGGCGCCGATGCCGAAGTCATGTACGGAATGCACCACTGGCCCGTCTGGGGTCGCGAGCGGGTCAACAAGATGCTGCACATGACGAGCGACCTCTACCGCTACATCAACGATCAGGTCCTCCATCTCGCCAACCAGGGCAAGACCATGATCGAGATAGCCGAGGAGTTCAGGCTCCCGAAGGATCTGGCCAAGTTCTTCGCCCTGCGTGGCTACTACGGATCCCTGAACCACAACGTCAAGGCCGTGTACAACTTCTACCTCGGCTGGTTCGACGGCAATCCCGCCCATCTGCACGTCCTCACCCCCGAAGCCTCGGCAAAGAAGTACGTCGAGTACATGGGCGGCGCCAAGAACGTCATCAAGCGGGCCCGCGAGGACATGGCTAAGGGCGAGTACCGCTGGGTGGCCCAGGTGCTTGACCACGTCGTCTTCGCCGATCCCTCCAACAAGGAGGCCCGGCTGCTCGAGGCCGACGCCCTGGAGCAGCTCGGCTACCAGGCCGAAAGTGGCCCGTGGCGCAACTTCTACCTCTCTGGCGCCATGGATCTGCGCACCGTGGGGGCGACTGCCACGGCGCCCGTCGGTGGCGCGCAGGGCCGTGCCGGCATGCCGGCAGACCTCTACTTCGGCTGGCTCGGCATCCGCCTCAACAGCGCCCGTGCGGAAGGCAGGAACGACCGCGTGTTGCTGAAGCTCGGCGAGGAAGGCACCTGGGTTCTGGAGCTTGCCAACAGCGTGCTGCATGCGTCGAAGGCCAAGGACAGCGCATCCGTCGATGCGGCTGTCACCCTTGAAGGGGCCTTGTCGCTGGTGCAGGGCGTGCTCGAAGGCGTCCTTCCTCTGGACAAGGCCAAGGAAAAGGGGCTCGCGATTTCGGACGAGGCCAAGCTTGCCAGCTTTGTCGCCCTGTTCGATAGGTTCTCCCCCAACTTCAATCTCGTCGAGCCTTAGGACTTGCTTTTCACGGCGTCTCGGTGCGCCGGTTGCAGACGGCGCACCGAGACGCCGTAGAGCCCGGGTGGCTGTCAGGCTGCGCTTCACGTCACTGGCAAAGCCTGCCGCGTCTGGAGGGGCAGGGCCTCGTGGCCCCCATCGGCTGGAGCGTCCCCGACCCTGAGGCCTGCACCAGGTCATGAAAAAGTTAGACTGCCGGAACTTCTCTGTGTATTCTGAAAGAGCATTCGTCCCTATCCATCTCTAACTCAAGGAGACTACCATGGCTTTTGAAGTCTTTATGGATGCACCCGCCCTTCCGCTGAGCAGCGCCGACGTGAAATTCGTTGTTCGTGAAGACGGCGAGAAGATTGGAGAGCTCCAGATTTCCAAGGGCGCCGTGGAGTGGTTCCCCAGGGGTGCCGCCGAAGGCTACAACATCGGCTGGAAGAAGCTCGGCGAACTCATCGCAGCTAACGGCCAGCTGGGCGCCAAGCGCTAGCTGACTGCGCCGTCCTAGGCCTTGGGCGGACCAGCTTTTCTGCTTGAGCGGAGGCGGAGGGAGAATCCTTCCGCTTCCGCTCCGTTTTTTTTGCCTGCTAGATTTCCGGCAGGAGCCTGTCCTTGCCTCCGTCGGGGGCGTCGTCAGGCCGGGATGTCGCTTCAGTATCCTCCCCGCTGCCGTCGCCGCCTGGATCTCCGCCGTGCTCCTCCTTGAGCCCGAACCACCAGACGTAGAGGGCGGGCAGAAAGAGGAGGGTCAGAATCGTTGCCACGGCGAGACCTCCCATGATGGCGTTGGCCATGGGGCCCCAGAAGACGGTGGGGGCGATGGGGAGCATGCCGAGTATGGCGGCTACGGCTGTCAACATGATGGGTCTGAAGCGCACGGTGGCCGCCTCCACCAGGGCATCCCAGTCGGAGATGCCGGGCTTCTTCTCGACCCCTATCTGGTGCACGAGGATGACCGAGTTGCGGATGATCATGCCTATGAGCGCCACGATGCCGAGCAGAGCCACGAAACCCATGGGGTTGCCCGAGAGCCCGAGCCCCAGCACCACGCCGATGAGGCCTGCCGGCGCGACCGCGACGACGAGGAAGAGGTGCCTGAAGTCCTGCAGCTGTATCATGAGGACAACGAGCATGAGCATGACCATGTAGGGGATGGTGGCCATGACCGAGGCCGAGGACTTGGCGCTTTCCTCGGTGCTGCCGGCAGGGTCGATGCGGTAGCCCTGCGGGAGGGTTCTGGCGAAGTCCGCAAGCTTCTTCCCGATCCGGGCAGCCGCGTCCTCGCCGAGGACGCCGGGCAGCACCTGGGACTTGATGGTGACGGTGGGCCTGCGGTCGCGCGACCACACCAGCGGGTAGTCCTGCACGTAGGTCGCGTCCGCGATGACGCTCATGGGCACCGAGGCGCCGTCCTTGAGCTGGATGTCCAGGTTGCGCACGGCCTCGATGCTGGTCCGGGTGTCCTTGTCGGCGCGGAAGATCACGTCGACGAGGTAGATGTCGTCGCGCACCTTGGTGACGGATGCGCCGGTGACGGCGGCATAGGCGAGCTGGGCCGCGGCCGAGCTGGAGAGCCCTAGGCGCCTTGCCTCCTCCTGGCGGATCTTGAGCACGAGCTTGCGCTGCCTCTCGCCCCAGTCGAAGCAGGTCTGGGCGATGTCGGGATCCCGGCGCACGATGTCGGCGGCCTTTCTGGCGAACTCCTGCACCTTGTCCGCATCGGGGCCGGTCAGCCTGAACTGCACGGGCCAGCCCACGGGTGGCCCCAGCTCCAGCGTGGACACCCGGCACACTGCTTCCGGAAATTCCCTGCCGAGGCGTTCGTTGAGACGGGCAATGACACGCTCGCGTTCCTTGTCGCCCTTGGTGACCACGACAGTCTGGGCAAAGAAGTCGTTGGCCAGCTGCTGGTCCAGTGGCAGGTAAAAGCGGATGGCGCCCTGGCCCACGTAGGAGGACCAGTGGTCCACGTCCCTGTCTTGGGCCAGGATTGCGTCTACGCGCTTGGAGACGCGGTCCGCATCGAAGATGGAGGCGTTTTGGGCCAGCGTCAGGTCCACGAGCACCTCGGGCCTGGTCGAGTGCGGGAAGAACTGCTGGGGAAGCCAGGTGAAGGCCTTCACGGAGAGGGCAAAGAGGAGGATGGTGGCGACCACCGTCGTCCTGCTGTGCCGCATGCACCAGAGCAGCATCCCGCGGAAGGCCCGGGCGGCTCGGCCGGGACCCTTGTGCGCGGCCTGCATGCGGTCGCTCAAGACCCGCATGCCGATGGCAGGGGCGAACAGCACGGCCACGAACCAGGAGACGACAAGGGCCATGGCGACCACGGCGAAGAGCGAGAAGCAGTACTCGCCGGCCATGCTCTTGGACATGCCGATGGGGATGAAGCCGATGATGGTCACCAGCGTGCCTGTCAGCATGGGAAAGGCCGTGTTGGTGTAGGCGTAGGTGGCCGCGCTCTCCTTGCTCCAGCCGTGCTCGAGCCGGCTCACCATGCTCTCCACGGTGATCATGGCGTCGTCCACCAGCAGGCCCAGGGAGATAATGAGGGCGCCCAGGGACACGCGCTGCAGGTCGATGCCGAAGAACTGCATGCCGAGGAAGACGAAGGCCAGCACGAAGGGGATGGAGAAGGCAACCACGGTGCCGGCCCGCATGCCGAGGCTGAGGAAGCTGATGCCGAGGACGATGGCCACGGCTTCGAAGAGGGCTTCCGTGAACTCGGAGACCGCATCGCGCACCACTTCGGGCTGGTTGGCGACGAGATGGGCCTCGATGCCGGCGGGAAGCTCAGCCACGAGGCGGGCCATGAGCGCCTCCAGTTCGCGCTGCAGCTGGAGGATGTTGCCGCCTTTTTCCATGTTGACGGCAAGGCCGATGGCGTCCCTGCCGTTGACCCGGAAGAGGGGGGAGGGCGGATCGGCGTAGCCGAGGTAGACCTGGGCGATGTCGCCGAGGCGGATCTTTTTCCCGCCTGCGGCGTAGATGGTGACGCCGGCAAGCTCCTCTGCCGTGAGGATGCGGCCCGTGCTTTCCACGAGGATGCGTTCGCGCTCCGTCTGCATGGTGCCGCCAGGCATGAGGGCGTTCTGTCGCTTCACGGCATCCATCACGTCCTGCTGGCTGACGCCGAACTTGGCGAGGATGCGGGGAGAGCACTCCACGTAGAGCTTCTCCTCCTGCAGTCCCAGCATTTCCACCTTGCCGACGCTCTTCACGCGCAGGATCTCAGTGCGGATGTTCTCCACGTAGTCCCGTAGCTCCCTGTGGGTGAAGCCTTCAGCCGTGAAGCCGTAGATGATGCCGTAGGTGTCGCCGAACTCGTCGTTGAAGAAGGGGCCGACAGTCTCTTCGGGCAGGGAGGAGCGCATGTCCCCCACCTTCTTGCGCACCTGGTACCAGACGTCGGGCACCTCGCTCTTGGGGGTCGAATCCCGCAGGTAGACGTAGATGGTGCACTGGCCTGGCTTGGTGTAGCTTTTGAGGTAGTCGAGGCAGGGCGTCTCCTGTAGCTTGCGCTCGATGCGGTCCGTGAGCTGCCTGCGGGTTTCTTCGACGTCGGCGCCGGGAAGGTAGGCCTGGACCACCATGGCCTTGATGGTGAAGGGCGGATCTTCGTCCTGCCCCAGCGCGAAGTAGGCGCGCAGGCCCGCCAGTGCTACGAAGATCATGAAGAAGAGCATGAGCGGGCGGTGGTGGATCGCCCACTCGGAGAGGTTAATCCTTCCCATGGCCGACCTCGCTTTCGTCAATGCGCTTCAGGGGCGGGACCGCCTCGACACGCTGTCCTTCCAGCAGTGCATGCCCGCCTTCCGCCACTAGGACGTCTCCCTTTTCCAGCCCCGAGGCAACGATGATCCTGTCCTCCTCGTAGCGTAGCACCGTGATTTCGCGCAGGGAAACCGTCTTGTCCCTGCCCACTATCCACACGGCGTCCCTGCCGTCCCGGCTTGCCAGAGCCTGTGCGGGAATGGCGAAGCTTGCCGGATTCCGGTGCCGGAAGCTGCCGGCAACCGTGCTTCCGAGCAGCATCTCCTTCGGTGGATCGAGGAGCCTTGCCTTGATGTGGTGGCTACGCAGGGCGCCCGCCTCAGGGGCGACTTCGTGCACTCTGGCTCTGGCGCAGACGTCCTTGTGGTCCGCCAGACAGACCTCGATTTCCTGGCCCTTGGCAAGGCCGGTCATGAGGGCAAAGGAGGGCAATTCGAAGACGGCGTCGAGCTCCGTTCCCAGCGCCAGCAGAAAGACGGGCTGCCCTGCCTGGACGTTCTCGCCGGCCTCGGCAAGGCGCTCTGCCACGAGACCGTCCGTGCCGGCGCAAAGCAGGGTGTAGCTTACAAGCTCCTTGGCCGAAGCAAGCTGGGCTTCGCCTGCCGCCAGCTGCTCCCTGGCCTGCCGCTCCTGGCGCAGGGCGTCGTCGAGCTCGTTGCGCGAGACGGCCCGGCTTGTGGCAAGCCGGGATGCTCTGGCTGCCTTGGCGCTGGTCTGGGCCAGCAGGGCGCGGGCCGCGTCCACCTGGGCCTGGGCGCTGGCGACCTGCTCCTGCTGGAGCGCATCGTCGAGTCGCGCCAGAAGCTGTCCCTGGCGCACGGCATCGCCAGCGGACGCAAAACGTTCGGCTATCTTTCCTGCGACTCGGAAGGAGGCCGCAACGCTGACGGCAGCCTCCACCTTGCCGGTAAAGCAGTCAATGGCCGTGTCTGGCGCAGGCATGGCCTCTGACACGCGTACTAGGCGCGGCGGAGCGGGGGCGCGCTGGTCACGTTCGCAGCCTGCCAGGCCTGCCAGCAGGGAGCAGAGGAGGATGTCGCAGATGATCAGAGGGAAAATTCGAAACATGGCAGTCGCTTGCCTCTTGCCGGAGGGGATGGCGGAGATGTCTTGAGTTTGCTGCATCTGGCAGGGCGAGGCAAGGCATGGCGCATCGCGTTGTGGACAGGGCGCCATGGGCGCCTGCCGACGAGTCCTCGTTCTTTTCCATTGCCGTCCGCTTTCGTGCGTCCCCGCAGGGTGGGCGTCCTTCGCCCTCAGCCCGCTCTCAGGTGGTTTCCGTTCCTGCTTCGACGGGCAGTCCGCGGTCCGCGCTGGCCAGGGAGCGGCATAGGGCATGCCCTCGAGAGGTCTGGCTCTGTCATTGCCAGTGGCCGCAGAAAAAAGGAAAAGCCCTCGCGAAGTCGCCTTCGCAAGGGCATTGCTTTCTTGGTTGCGGGGGCTAGATTTGAACTAACGACCTTCGGGTTATGAGCCCGACGAGCTACCGAACTGCTCCACCCCGCGACAACAGAGAGACTTATGCCTTGAATTGGCGCGAAGGTCAAGCACTTTTTTTGAGAAATTTTCAACTTTCTGGATCGGCTTCCCAGAACCAGGTCAGCTCGTGCCTGTTGCAGGAGAGGTGGCGCAGGCGCGAGCCCGGAATAGCGCCAAAGGCCCTGGCCGTCTCGTGGTCGGTGTCGGATTGGAACTTGAGGGTGCACAGGGCGCGGCGCATGCTCCCCTGGGCCATCCACTGGCGCACCAGGGCGAGGAGTCGGGCGGGATAGCAGATCATGTCCGAGAAGAGCCAGTCCACCTGCCCCACGGAAGAGGGATCGAGGCCAAAGCCGCTGCCAAGGCAGTGGCTGACGTTGGGACGCCGGGCTATGGCCTCGTCGAGCGGAGCCTTGTCGATGCTGAAGACGCGGGCTCCGAGGCCTGCCAGCACCCATGTCCAGCTGCCGGGGGCCGCGCCGAGGTCGATGCAGAGATCGCCAGGCCCGGGACGCCTGCGCAGCAGGGTGAAGCTCTCCCAGAGCTTGAGGTAGGCCCGGCCCGGCGGGTCGGTCTTGTTTTCTTCGAAGTGCACCTCGCCGTCGGGGAAGGGCGAGGTGGTCTTGCTTGCGGCCAGCATGAGGCTGGGCGTCCAGAGCGTGAAGGCGCCAAGGGGCGCCGTGGGCGCCGGATCGCCGAACTTGAGCGGCCGCTGGGAGAGGTGCGGCAGGGCCTCCTCGACGAGGGCCATGCGGCGGCTGCAGCCCTGGATGAGTTCCGGCCTGTGCGCCCGCCAGTTGCGCTGGATGGCGCTCAGCTGGGCAGCCGCGTCCTTGATGGACTTGACGGGCATCCAGCGGGGATTGAGCCAGGAGGTCTGCGCCCAGGTCGCAGGTTCCGTGCCTTCGGCGAGCACGAGCCTGCCGAAGACGGTGACGGTTCTATCGCCGAGCTCCTCGAGCAGGGTGCCGAGAAAGCCCCGCGGCGCCAGGTGGACGCTGAAGCCCTCATGGGGAAGCCTGGCTGGATCGCGCTCCCAGCTGTCAAGCGCCTCGGCGTCCGGCACGAAGCCCCGGTTGCGCCGGCCGTGGCCTGGAGCCTTGCGCGGCGTGTCTTCTCCTCTTGCCCGGAGTCTGGGCGCTCTTGCCGGCTGGCCTGAAAAGGCGCCCGCCTGCCCTGGCCTGCGTGCCGGAGCGGGGGGCGCCTTGGGAAACTTGCCGCCTTTTGCCATTAGGCCTGCCGCTGGTCGACCACGCGCTTGGACTTGCTGAAGGTGCGGGGCAGGGTGGCCGGATCGACGACAGCCACGTCCACGCGGGCAAAGAGCGAGGTGCGCAGCTCGTCGGCAACGCGCTTGGCAAGGCCCGTGTCGACGTCGCTGCTAAAGCCCTGGCCGCGTTCCACGGTGAGCAGCATGTGGTCTTTGGCCTCGTCGTCGCGGGTGAGCAGCACCTGGTACTCGCCGCCGAGCTCCTCGAACTTGTTGATGACTTCGCTGAGCTGGCCGGGGTAGATGTTCACGCCCCTGAAGATGATCATGTCGTCCGAGCGGCCGAGGATGGCGCTGTGGCGCGGCATGTTGAGCCCGCAGGGGCACTTGCCGGGCACGAGGCTCGCGAGATCGTGGGTGCGGTAGCGCACCAGCGGGACGGCTTCCTTCCGGAGGGTGGTGACCACCATTTCGCCCACCTCGCCTTCGGGAACGGGCTTGAGGGTCTTGGGATCGAGCACTTCGATGATGAAGAGGTCGGCCCAGTAGTGGAGGCCGGTGTGGCAGGAGCAGTCGATGGCGGTGCCGGGGCCGTACATCTCGGTCATGCCGCCGATGTCGAAGATGTCCTCGACGCCCAGCTTGGAGATGATGGCCTGGCGCATCTTCTCGCTGGCGGTCTCGGAGCCGCAGATGACCTTGCGTAGCTTGATCTTGTCGCGCAGACCCGCGCGCTCCACTTCTTCGCCCATGAGCAGGGCCATGGAGGCGGTGGCGCCGAAGCAGGTCGAGCCGAGGTCCTGCAGGAGCTGCAGGTGGATCTGCAGGTTGCCGGGGCCCACGGGCACGGTGAGCATGCCGAACTTCTCGCTGCCGCGCTGGAAGCCGGCGCCAGCGGTCCACAGGCCGTAGCCGACGGCGATCTGCATGATGTCGTTCGGGGTCAGGCCGGCCAGCTCGTAGCAGCGGGCAAACTGCAGGCAGAAGTCGTCGATGTCCTTCTGGGTGTAGGAGAGGATCTTGCGCTTGCCGGTCGTGCCGCTCGAGGCGTGGATGCGCACCACCTCTTCCTGGGGGACGCAGAGCAGCGGGAAGGGATAGCCCCTGCGCAGGTCTTCGGCATCGATGCAGGGCAGGCGCTGCAGGTCGTCCAGCGTGCGGATGTCGTCGGCGCACACGCCGTGCTCCTTGAAGAGCGCCCTGTACTGGGGCGACTTCTCGGCCTGGTGCATGGTCCAGCGAAGGCCTTCGGTCTGGATGTTCAGAAGCTCTTCGTCGGTATACTGCGGAATGAAGCGGCGGTTTTGCATGTCCATGGTGCATCGACCTCTCTCGGATGTGCCCTTCCTGCGCAAGCGCGGGGAAAAGGCCAACACTTGAGGTATGCCAAATGCAGCGGGATGACAAGAAGAACGTAAGCCTGCTCAAACGCCCAGGCAGGGCGCCTCAAGTACGGGGATTTCTCCCTGGAGCAGGACGCCTTCGGGGCAGACGCGCGCCCGCCAGGCATGCATCTCCACGCCCTGCGCCAGCGCCTCGTAGAAGAGTCTGGCGTACTCGGGATCGATGCAGTCCGCAGGGCCGAAGCAGGCGCCGTCGGCGCGCTGGACCAGATAGAACATGCAGGCCCGCTCGCCCTGGCGGACGATGTCCATGAGCTCGAGGAGGTGCTTGCGTCCCCGCTCGCTGGCAGCGTCCGGAAAGCAGGCCACGCCGTCTTCGACCATGGTCACGTTCTTGCACTCCACCCAGAGCGGCGGCAACTCAGGCCCGGCAAGGCAGGCATCGAGGCGGCTCGCCCCGCGCTTCACCTCCCTGGCGATCCGGTTGTAGCCCTGGGCGAAGGGGAGCCTGCCGGCATGGAAGGCGGCCTCGAGCATGCGGTTGGGGACGCTCGTGTTCACGCCCGTCCAGAAGCCCCTGCCCTCGACGGGACGGGCTCCTTCGGTTTCGCCAAGCCAGACAGCTTCCTGGGTGTAGTGAAGCTTGCGCTTGGGATTGGCTGCCCTGGAGGCGAGCACCGGGGAGCCCGGGCGCGTGAGTCCCAGCATGGAGCCTGAGTTGTTGCTGTGCACCCAGATGGTTTCCGCGCCGGTCTCGAGGGCCACGCTGAAGCGCTTGACGCGCTTGACAAAGGCGCCGGCTATGCAGGGGCCTTCAAAGGGAAGCAGAGGGCCTTCGCCGGACGGGAAAGCAGGGGAATCCTTCATTTACAAGTCGTTTTTCCGGTGGTAGCAGACAAGATACACCAAACAGCGGGAACACCCCGAGAGGAGCGAAACCATGCAGATTTCCGACCGCCTGATGAACATTCAGCCGTCGCTTACGCTCGCCATGAACGCTAAGGCTCTTGAGCTCAAAGAGCAAGGCGTCATGGTCACGAGCTTGGCCGTCGGCGAACCCGACTTCCCCACGCCCAAGCACATCTGCGAGGCCGCCAAGCAGGCCATTGACAGCAACTTCTGCCGCTACACCGCCGTGCCCGGCATCATGGAGCTGCGCAAGGCCGTCTGCGGCTACTACCAGAACCAGTACGACCTGAGCATCGAGCCCGCCAACGTCATCATCGGCGCTGGCGGCAAGCACGCCCTCTACAACTACATCATGACGGTCGTGAATCCCGGCGACGAGGTCATCATTCCCGCTCCCTACTGGGTGAGCTACCCCGACATGGTCAAGCTTGCCGAAGGCGTTCCGGTCTTCGTCAAGGCCGGCGCCGAGGCGAAGTTCAAGGTGACTGCCGAGCAGATCCGCGAGGCCATCACCCCCCGCACCAAGCTCCTCATCCTCAACTCGCCCTCCAATCCTACCGGCGCCGTGTACACGGCCGAAGAGCTCGAGGGCATCATGAAGGTGGCCATCGAGGCCGGCATTCTGGTCCTGGCCGACGAAATGTACGACCAGCTCGTCTTCGAACCCGCCGAGATGGCCAGCGTCAGCCCCTGGGTCGCCAAGTACCCCGAGCAGGTGAGCATACTCTGCGGCGTGTCCAAGAGCTTTGCCATGACCGGCTGGCGCTGCGGCTACCTGATCTCCCACAAGGAGATCATCAAGAAGTGCTCCACCCTGCAGGGCCAGTGCACCTCCAATATCTGCTCCATCACCCAGAAGGCCGCCTTGGCCGCCCTCACCGGCCCCATGGACTGCGTCGCCACCATGCGCGCCGCCTTCCAGCGTCGCCGCGACATGGCCCTCGAGATCATCGACGGCTGGAAGTTCGCCGTCTGTCCTCATCCCGACGGCGCCTTCTACCTCTTCGTGGACGTGCACAACTGCTACCGCAAGACCGTGCACAACTCCTTGGAGCTGAGCCAGCACCTGCTTGACAAGATCCATGTGGCCCTTACCCCTGGCGTGGCCTTTGGCGACGACAGTTGCATCCGCTTCTCCTACGCTGTCAGCGACGAGACGCTCAAGATGGCCGTGGCCAAGGTGGGCGACGTCCTCGCCGAACTGGCCGACGAATAAATTTTGCCAAAAAAACGTTGACAGGAACGCCCGACAAGCGTAGAAGCTCTTTCTGTCGATTGGGGTTGTAGCTCAGTTGGGAGAGCGCTTGAATGGCATTCAAGAGGCCAAGAGTTCAATTCTCTTCAGCTCCACCAGAAATTTCAGAGGCCTGCGAGAAATCGCAGGCCTCTTTCATTGTGCGCTTGCTGCCGTATTCGCGCATGGCCCCACGATGGCCCCACTGGCGCGCAGTACAGCGGGTGGGGCAGACAGCGAAGGCGACCTCGCGTCGTTTCTGTCGCTGTCTTCGGTTCGTCTTCGTCTAGACTCCTTGGTCTAGTCGGCTAGCGAACCGATTTTTCTGGCTTTGTCAAATCAGCAAAGAAAGTGTTTGACATTCGAGGCCGTTGGCGTAGGATAACTTCCGTTAGTGGGGTTGTAGCTCAGTTGGGAGAGCGCTTGAATGGCATTCAAGAGGCCAAGAGTTCAATTCTCTTCAGCTCCACCAGAAATTTCAGAGGCCTGCGAGAAATCGCAGGCCTCTTTCATTGTGTTCCGCTGCCGGGTCCCAGCTCAGCGCCTTGCTCTGGGGGCACCCGCCCCAACGCTTGGTGGCAGTGCCGTCCGAAAAACACCAGTTCGCCAGTCGCTGGGCCGTGATGGATGTGGCGGAA
>JAEEGG010001088.1_pt1 | contig 75486 bp, 54 predicted proteins | sample 9134161 | NCBI WGS metagenome assembly JAEEGG01 (sample SAMN16246543, study PRJNA631951) | gut metagenome | biome: gut microbiome; feature: rumen; material: CR-attached | host: Bos | place: Iran: Karaj | collected 2018-10
TGGTGGGGGAGTAGTTGTCCCAGAACAGGCCGTATCCCTTGATGGATTGGATTATGTTGCAGTAGTCATCGGTGTTGCCCTGTATCATGCGGCGGTAGGTTCCGCTCTTGGCCATCTTGCCGTCCTGCTGTATTCCTATGCCGTAGAGAGGCTCATCGGCATCAAGGCTGAATCCCTGGTCAACGGGTATATCGGCATACTCGGGGCGGGTCATGGCCACGTTGCCGTGACCGTAACCGTTCTCGGTCAGCAGAACCTTACCCTTGCTGTCCATGAATGTGACATCGTTTCCCGATACCTTAACCGTCAGAGCCGGACTCTTATAAACCTGGGCTCCGTTCTTATCGACCGATTGGGAAACCTTGACCTGCTGCGGCTGCATTGTAACGGACAGACTCTGTTTCTTGTCAGGATTGTCAGGTCCGGTCTTGTAGATTCTTACTATGGACGGGCTGAAGAATGTAACCTTTGTGGTCCAGTCGTCAGGCTCTTGTGCGCTGCAAACGGCGGACAGACCGGTAAGCGCAATGCAAAGGGTCAGTAATCTTTTCATTATTTCAATTCAATTAAGTGATCAGCTTTTTCAAATACGGGTATGCAGTCCTTTGAAACCTCAACATCAACGTAAGTGCCTCCCTTATAGACATAAGGTTTGACCATGATGCCACGCTCTGATGCATTAACCAAGGCGTTGAATGAAACCCATTCTTGTCCGTCACCCGGCAGATATACGCGCATTGTCTTTATACCGGGCTCAGTTACAGGACATACCAGCAGTGACGGACCGAACATGAATTCCGTCTGCTGCTTGAGAGCCTCAGTATCATCGGGATAATCAAATACCAGCGGACGCATCATGGTGTAGTTCTCCTCAGTTACCTTTTTTGCGCACTCCAGGATGTAAGGCTGGAGTTTGTAGCGCAGGTCTATCTGCTTGCGGAATATCTGTTGTGTCTCCTCTGAGTAGTTCCAGGGCTCGGTGCGGCTCATATAACCGTGTACACGCATGAACGGCAGATATACGGCAGTCTGTATCCAGCGCAGCATACGCTCCTGATAATCGGCATCGGTATATTGGTTACCGGGACGGAAGAATCCGCCTGCATCGTATGTCCACCAGGGCTGTCCTGTGGCCATCAGGCTGAGTCCGCCTGCTATCTGACGACGCAATGTTTCCCAGTCATTGCCTACATCGCCTGACCAGTTGATGGCACCGTAGCGCTGAATTCCGGTAAATCCGCTGCGGGTCAGAATCATCGGGTCACGGTCGGGCTGATCTTTGATAAGTCCGTTGTAAACAGTGTGGTTAACCATGTTGGGGTAGGCGTTACGGTAGAACTCACCGGGAATCTTACCGCCGGCTACCATACGGCCCTTCAGGTCATCGTTCTCAGGCTCGGTAGCATCCTGCCACCAGGCGTCTATACCTGTGGGGAGCAGACGCTCGCTGAAGTTCTTCCAGTAGGCTGCGGCTGCATCGGGATTGAAGAAATCTATCCAGTCGGTTCCTTTAATGTAATAGCCGGCGGTGTTCATCTGACGGCCCACCTCACTGTTCTTGTCTATCTTGGACCATACGGAGAGCATCAGTTTCATGTCCAAGCCGTGCAGCTCATCGGTCATGGCCTTGGGATTGGGGTACTTGCCCTCGTCAAACTGCATGGCGTTCCAGCCGTACTTGCCCCACCACTGCCAGTCCTGTACAATCACGCTGGTGTGGTAGCCCTCGTCCTTGAGACGGTGTGCGTTCTCAAGCAGCTCTTTCTGGCTGTCATAACGCTCACGGCAGTGAATGTAACCGAAAGCCCAGTCGGGCATCTGCGGAACCTTGCCTGTCAGGTTGCGGTATGAACTTATTATCTCATCGGCATTGCCGGCAAATACGGTGTAGTCAAGTGCCACTGCTACGGGCGAACTGAATGTGGTAACATCGGTAACCTTGCGTACGCCAACCGACGGTTTGTCACCGCGTGATCCGCTTACAAACACCTTATGTGTACCCTTGTCCAGATGGGTTATGGCCGATGATGTAGGCGGCAGCCAGGTGTTGTTGGCGTTGATTATGGTGTCGCCGTCAATTGAGAGCAGATGCTTGCGGGCCATCGACTGGCCTACGTCCAGCAGTATTGAGTAGTCACCGCTTTCCTTAACCTCGATTTCACCGCTGAAATCGTTGAATACGCGGCGTTCCCTTACGTTACCGGCAGTACCGGTGGCATTTACTGTCACTGCTGTACCGTCCGATCCGCCCTGCTGCAACTCAACCGTAAAGTCCGAGGGGTTGTAATCGGTCAGTCCGTAGTTGTTCCACAGGATTCCGTATCCCTTGTTGGATATTATCATGGGGATGGATATCTGGGTGTTGACCTGGGTAAGGCGACGGGTAAGTCCGCGTATGTTCAGGTAGCCGTCCTGGAACTGGCCGGTACCGAACAGAAACTCATCTTTAGGGGTTATGAATGACTGGCTAACTGCAAGTGAGTTCAGGTCTCCGGTCTTACCAATGGTCACGGATCTTGTATCAGGCGCCTCCTCAAGTATAACCTTACCGTCGGCACTGACAAATGAAATCTGTCCGTTGCGCTTCCTGATTCTGACCTGGCTGCCGCCTGAGGCCGAAGTAATAAGGAAACTGCCCTGCCGAGTATCAACTGAAACCTTCTCCCTATTACCTGTTTTCTCAGTATAGATAAGGTTTTCCAACTTAGGTAATCCGATACCGTCAGGTATGCACTGTACCCGCCAGGAATCACCTGCAAGAGCCGTTATGGTGACTGTACCCTGAGGAGCATTGAATGAAACTACGTCATCGGTGATGACAGGATCTGATACAGCAGTCTCTCCGCAACCAATCAATAGAAGGTATGGGAGAACTGATAAAACCGAATGAATTAATTTGCTCATAATAAGGTTAGTTTTCCTTTTGAATTAGGGCAAAATTAATACAATTACTAGTATTTTTGTGCTCTAATTAAAACAATCATGATAAAAACAAGGATTTCCGTTATTGCCTTATTGGTTTTACTGTTGCAGTCACTCTTTTTTTCTGTTTCCGCTCAGGTTGATTATCATGTCCCTCAGGTGCCTTCAGAGATGACTTTTGCCGGACAGACCATTAAGCTGGATAGAGCCGATTTAAGGGAACGTATGGACCGTGAACTGGTAGCGTTCACTTATTCCCATACCAACTCAACCCTTATGATAAAGAGGGCCAACAGGCTATTTCCGCAGATTGAACCTATACTCAAGCGTATGGGAGTACCCGATGACCTTAAGTACCTGATGGTGATTGAGAGCAACCTGGACCCTCAGGCTTCGTCAAGTGCCGGTGCCGCGGGTTTGTGGCAGTTCATCCAGTCAACCGGACGTTCTTACGGACTGGAGGTGAACGCAAACATTGACGAGCGTTATCATACCGTCAAGGCAACGGAGGCTGCATGCAGGTTCCTTAAGGAGGCGTATGATAAATACGGAAACTGGATGACGGTGGCTGCCAGTTATAACGGTGGCCAGCAGGGAATGGACCGTCGCATTGTTGAGCAACACCAGACCGATGCCATGGAGATGTGGCTGGTAACCGAGACATCTCGCTATATGTTCCGTCTCCTGGCAGCAAAGATGATGTTTGAGGATCCCTCCCAGTTTGGTTTCTATTTCACGAAGGAAGACCTGTATCCTTATATCCCGATAAAGGAACAGGTAAAAATAACGGATCCCATACCGGATCTTGTGGCTTTTGCTGAGGAGCATGGAATCTCATTTGCCGATCTCAAGAGAGCCAATCTCTGGCTTAGGGAATCCAAGTTGAACAACAACTCCCACCGCACCTATTACGTTGACATTCCTGACGTTAAGGCGGAACACTACGACCCTTCAAAAACCAAGGTACATTATCCCGCTTGGGTCAAATAGCAAAAAGGGGTCGTTTGAACGACCCCTTTTTGCTGTTATCAGAGCTTGAACGCCTCTTTGATTTTATCTACGTAGTCCAGCTTTTCCCAGGTGAAGAGTTCCACCGTGACGGTCTTGGCCGGGATGTAGTGTGATGTGAAGACCTTGGTTACGGTCTGGGGTTCACGGCCCATGTGTCCGTAGGCTGCGGTCTCGCTGTAGATGGGGTTGCGCAGTTTCAAACGGTTCTCGATGGCCTTGGGGCGCATATCGAAAATATCATTCACCTTAGCCGCAATTTCAGCATCGGTCAGTTTCACGTGGCTGGTCCCGTATGTGTTGACAAAGATGTTGATGGGCTTGGCAACACCGATGGCGTATGAAACCTGCACCAGGACCTCATCAGCCACGCCTGCAGCAACCAGGTTCTTGGCTATGTGACGTGTGGCGTATGCTGCGCTGCGGTCAACCTTGCTGGGATCCTTTCCGCTGAAAGCGCCGCCGCCGTGGGCTCCCTTGCCTCCGTAGGTATCGACTATTATCTTACGGCCGGTAAGACCGGAGTCTCCGTGCGGACCGCCGATAACGAACTTGCCTGTGGGATTCACAAAATACTTGATTTCACCGTTGAACAGAGCTTTGACCTTATCGGATGTAATGGTACTGATAACACGTGGGATAAGTATGTTCTTTACGTCCGATTCAATCTTTGCCAGCATCTTGCTGTCGGCCTCCAACTGGGCCTCGACGGTGGCGTTCTGGGGAGCGATGAACTCATCGTGCTGTGTAGAAACCACTATGGTATCAATGCGTACGGGTTTGCCGTTGTCGTTATACTCAACCGTTACCTGGCTCTTGGAGTCGGGACGCAGGTAGGTCATTACCTTACCTTCACGGCGTATCTCTGCAAGTACACGGAGTATGCGGTGAGAGAGGGCCAGTGATACGGGCAGATACTCATCGGTCTCGTTTGTGGCATAGCCGAACATCATTCCCTGGTCACCGGCACCCTGGTTCTCGGGATCCTCACGCTCCACGCCGCGGTTAATGTCGGGGCTTTGCTCATGTATGGCACTGAATACTCCGCAGGAGTCTCCGTCAAACTTGAACTCGGAGCGGGTATAGCCAATACGGTTGATTACTCGGCGGGCAGTCTCCTGAAGGTCAATGTATGCCTTGGATTTCACCTCACCTGCCAGTACCACCTGACCGGTGGTGACAAGAGTTTCACATGCTACCTTTGACTCAGGGTCAAAAGCCAACAATTCGTCTACGACGGCATCGGATATCTGATCCGCTACCTTGTCAGGGTGTCCCTCAGACACCGATTCGGATGTGAATAAATAAGCCATAGGGCTGCAAAGATACAAAAATGATACAAAAGGGGTCTGTCCCCTTTTGTACTTTTTTTAATCATCGTCATCTTCTGCAAAGTAGGAGTGACTCATGTCACCATCGGGGAAAATCCAGGAAGTACTCAAGTAATCAGGTTCGTAAACATACTTTTCGATAGTGGTATATGCGTTAGGACCGATGCTTGACATGCTTTCCGGTTCAACAGTGCCGCGGCATCCGACTATGAGAATTCGTGTAGATTTACTGATGATTGCATTACAGTTCTCCCGGCTGTCAAAATAGGGATTGGCTTTGTCAACGGTAATGTGTTTCAGATTGGGACAGTTAAAGAATGGATTCCTTTGACGCTTTTCATCGGGGTCTTCTTCCCAGGATGAAGCTCCCAAATATCTGACAGAGCTTGAAATAGTTACGGATTCAAGATCGGCACAATCCCAAAAAGCGTCATAACCTATCCTTTCAACAGAATTTGGAATGATAACAGACTTCAAACCGTGAACATGTTCGAAGGCATGACCGTCAATATATTTGACTGTTGAAGGAATTACGGTTTTCATGCAACCTATAATAAGATTGTCATCTTCTGTTTCAATTACTGCATTGCATTTGTCACGGCTGTCATAGACAGGATTTGCATCGGATACGATGATCTTTTCAAGATTCGGACAGTAGTCGGATTTTGCAAATTTGGTAACAGAAGCGGGAATGACCAATTCCTTCAAATCCGGACATTTGAGGAAAGCGTCATGTTCAACAGTCGTTACGGATTCCGGTATGACCATGCTTTCCAGTCCGTTGCAAAAAGCAAAGGAACGGTATCCGATAACGTTGGCCGATGACGGGATGACGGTATTGCGACATCCATGGATCAGTGTTGCGGGCCTTCGGTCCAAATATTTAAGCTCGTGGAAATAATCAAGCATTTCGGTAACCTCAACTTCTCTAATTACGCGGACATCATTTCCGTTAGAGATGATGGCATTGCTGCCAGCCGGACTTGAATAAACGGGATTGCCTTCCTGAACGGTAATGGACTCCACGTCTGAACAGCCAAGGAAAGGATTGTCATATAACAATGTAACCGAGGCAGGAATGCTTATCTTTTTGAGCGGACAGAATGCGAAAGCCCCCTCAAGAATGTAGCGGACAGACCTTGGTATATCCACAGTCTTGAATCCGGTGGCACCCGCAAATGCGTAAGGTCCGATGGCTATGATGCCCTGCGGTATCTTAGTGGTGTTGCAACCTTCCAGAAGGATGTTGGAATCAGTCTTTATTATGGCATTGCACCTGTTGCGGCTGTCAAAGACCTTGTTACCTGGATTGACAGACAGTGACTTAAGGTTCTTGCAGTCCAGAGTGATATTACGGCCCATTGACGTTACAGACTGGGGAATGTCAAGTGACTTGAGACCGCTTCGGGTAAAGGCAGCCTGGCCGATGTGTACAAGAGTTGACGGCAACTTGATGGTTTCAAGATTCCTGCAGTTGGCAAAGGCTTCATCCTGAATGTTTTTCAGCCCGTCTGCAAGTCTGACACTTTTGAGTTTATAGCATTCGGAGAAAGCCTTATTTCCGATAATCCTCACGGTAGCGGGAATAGAAATTGATTCTATCCCGGTATTCATACGGCAGACTTCAGCACCTATCTCAGTGACTGTGTACTCTTTCTCTTTATAAGTGAAGGTTGCCGGTATGGTAATGCTCTTAGGAGCATTTTCAGAGATATAATTCAGTATAGCCTCTTTTCCCTGCAGGTAGAAAGCCAGATATCCGTTTATGCTGTCGGCACGTTCTGTTCGGGTAAAGGCGCATCCGTCAAAAGCATCGTCGCTTTTAATGGTTACGTTTTCCAGGTTGATCTCCTCAAGATTGCTGCAGCGGTAAAAAGCGTATGGTTCAATTGCGGTTACCGATGGAGGTAGGGTCAATGATGTGAGTTTTGTATTGGAACTGAAAGCGCTTTTTCCTATTGTGGTCACGCCGTCCGGCACTATGGTATTGGCACTTCCAAGAATAAGAGTATTTGTTGATGTCTCTATGACAGCATTGCAGTCATTGCGGCTGTCATACTTCCTGTTGTTTGGACTGACCCATATATCTGTAATGTTCGTGCTGTAATTGAATCCCGGATGAATCATTTCTGTAAGACCGGCACCGATTGTAATCTTTTCCAGATTTGTGCATCCTGAGAAAGCATCGTCAAGTATTGTTGTGACTGCGTCGGGAATTGTTATCTCTGTCAGGTCATCCAGATTCATGAAAGCATTTTGACCTATGCAAGTGACGGAGGATGGAATAAAGGTTGACTTACAGGCCAGAACCAAAGTATTTGTGGATCTTTCTATGACAGCGTTACATCCCCCGCGGCTGTCATAGACAGGGTTGCCCGGATCAACTGTAATTACGGTCAGATCCTTACGATAGTTGCCATAGGTATTCATATTAAAATTAAAAATACCTTCAAAAAGATGTTGGCCGATATAGGTTACAGAAGCGGGGATGTGCAGTTCTGTTATATGACCGCCTGTGAAAGCATAATCCTGGATACTCTTTACGCTGCCGGGAATGACGGTGTTACGGCAGCCGAAGATAAGTTTGCCTGTTGCCGTTTCTATTATGGCATTGCAATTCTCACGACTGTCAAAAACAGGGTTCCCTTTTTCAACAACAATGGATTCAAGTTCCAGATTCCTTGAATCCTGGATATAATCAATTTTTCTCACGGTTGCGGGAATGAACAGTTTTTTAAGATTCCTGCAATTCAACGGGATATCAATTTCCGTCGCGCCAGGCCCGTAGGTTATGTTTTCCAAAGAATCACATCCTGTGAAAGCATATCTGGTCAGTTCGATATTTCCGTTGATTGTAACATTTTTAATACCTGATTCAGTGAAACAACCATAGTCAAGTTTCTTTACTGTTTCCGGAATTACAATTGATTTCAGTGCACTGCACCCTCTAAAGGCATAGTTTCCAATAGAGGTAACTTGCGGTGGTATAATGATTGATTTCAGCTTGCTGTTTCCGGAAAAAGCTGCGTTGGCTATTTCGGTAACGCCCGTTGGAATTACGGTTGAAGCGGAACCTATAATCAATGCACCGGACGATGTTTCTATAACGGCGTTGCAGTTTTCCCTGCTGTCATAAAACTGATTGTCAGGTTCTACTGTTATGGACTCCAGACCGCAACAGGAAAAAGCCATATCGCCAATCAGTTTTACATGTGCAGGAATATTGATTGATTTTAGGTTGTAGCAGTTGTAGAATGCCCTGTTTCCTATTTTTATTATTGACGCAGGTAAAGATACCTCCTCAAGGTGAGTACACTCATAAAAAGAATAGTCTTCTATTTCCTTTATGGTTGCAGGTATCTTGATTGATTTAATATCCTGGGCAAAGTTAAAGGCTCTGGTTCCGATTGATGTGACAGGATACTTTACATTCTTGTAGATAATGGTATCCGGTACGACAATGTGTTCAGGATAGGCATGCTCAGTCTTGCGGCTGACCACACGGACCTGATTTCCCTCCTTGAATTTGTACCAAAGGCCGTCAATCCTTACATAGTTGTCAACTTCAATGACCTCTGTCAGGTCATTGTCATAAACTTTCTCGGCAAACACGTTTAGTGCAAACAATAACAGGACCGGAATGTAAGCAAGTTTAAGAATGCTTGATCCTGATGATTTTTTCTTGTTGATCATATCTATTCTTCCTTCTAAAGTACTTTTTCTGAATGTATTGGCAGCGCGGAATTCCGTCTTGTCAGTAGCACAGTCCAGCAGCAGGTACTGGTACTGGCGGCGGTCATAGCCTTTGTCCAGAACGTCGGAATCGGCCTGATATTCATGTAATGAACTGAGGTCGTGACGGAACAGCAGCAGAGCCGGATTGAACCATTGAAGTGCAGACAGCAGGTCTGTCAGAAGCAGTTCTTCCGAGTGATGATGGGCCAGATGCGCTTTTTCATGGTCCATGATTTGGACCTGACCGGCCTCTGTGCCTTTCTCGGGCAATACAATGTATTTCATCCAACTGAATGAGTGCTCCGCTTGCGGGGTACTGATTACGGTACAGTCACGGTTCTCTTCTATTACGTTTCCTTTCCTTATTATACGTATTACTTTTGAGGTGGAAATGAGCCTGATGATAAGGACACAAAGCAGTCCTATGACATAAACGGCTCCAAGCAGTTTCCACCAGTTAATCCTGACCCGTTGTTTTTTGACTACGGGTTCTGCAGTCCGATCATTTCCGGTTACCTCTATAACCTGTGTCAGATTCTCTGCCGCAGCAGCGCTTTCACTGTTCACTTCCGGTTCCGATGCATATACGCTTCCCGTTGTTATGACGGGTTCAAAAGGCTCTTTCGTGATAGTTTTTTCATCTTGGATGTTCCTGCTTGCAATCGGTCGTGATGAGGGATTGCCCTGCCTGTGGACGGTTATTACGCACAGGGGCAGGATGTAGGACAGTACCAGCGATGAAACCAGTATTATCCGGTTTGTCCTGTGGAATGTCTCGCGTCTGAGCAACAGGTGGAAAAGCCCGATGAAAAGGGCCGACAGTATCGAGACCTTGAGCAGATATATAAAGAATGAGGTCATTGTCTCTGTTCGATTTTGTCAATAATCCTTTTAAGGTCATCAACAGACAGTTTCTCATTCTTTACGAATCCCATCACCACATTTGAATAGGAACTGTCAAGATACTCGTCAATTAGAGTGTGGATACCGCTGTTGCAGTATTCATGCGCGCTTACTATCGGAAAGTAACGGTAATTGCTTCCGAATGCTTCGCGGTCCAGGAATCCGTCAACCTGCAGGGTATGTACCTGTGTGGAAAGCGTACTGAAATTGGGTTCCTTCTCATAGCAGCCCTGAAGCTCCCTTATGAACATGGGTCCCCTGTTCCAGAAGAACTCCATTATCTCTTTTTCTTTCTTGGTCAGTTGCCTCATTTCGATGTTTTTGATAGATTTTCGAGGCAAATCTAAATAAATTAGATGTAACCGCAAAATTTTTAGAGAACTTTTTAGGGGTATCTGTATCTGAAACACCGCAGAACTATCAGTTTTGGGGAGACGACGTTCCGTGGCTACTCCGCCCCCCCCTCCAGACCCTAAACGTCGATCGCCTCCTTTTTAGTCCCCTGCGGGGCCTAACAGTCGTTGAACGCAGCGCCGTTCTTAACGGGATCTTCCAGGGGTCTCCGCTTAACGCCACTTCACTGACGCTCCCCAAAACTGATAGTTCTGCTACTGCAAATAGCAGGCTTCAGATACAGATACCCCTAAAAAGTTCTGTGCACAGAGGAAACTTTTCAAAGGTAGGCAGAGGAATTATTACAATGCGCCGTATTTCTTGCCGTAGTCAAGCTGCTGTTTCAGGTAATCGTCGTTATAGATCACCTTGTAGTCAACAATCTTGCCGTCCTTCTCAACCGGAACAATATCGGGATTGATGAATCCGCCGTAAGGCTTCAGGTTAAGGGCCTCATAGCGCTGCTTGACCTCCTTGTGCAGGGTGGGGTCGATGTTTACGGCGTATGTCTCAATGAGGTACTTGCCGGCCTCGTAGTCACCCTCTGACTTGATGCGCTGTATCTCGGCCAGCAGCTCAGCAAAGAGTGCACGCAGTTTTACGTAGTCATTGACCACAAAGTATGTCTTACCGTCGCGTACCTTTTTCTCTATTACGTTATCCTTCTTGCCCTTCTCATAGCACCACTCGGCAATAAGCTTGCGGTTCTGCATGTGGGCCTCGGTATTGGGACGTCCCAGCTCCACGCGGGTGAACTGAACCATCAGGCCGTTGCGGATGTAGTTGGCATATTCCGCCTTGTATGCATCCTTGTTGGGCATGATACCCAGTTCAACCATCTTGGGATCGGCGGTGAAGTAGAGTCCGAACAGGTCGGCGCGTGCCTCCTCCAGAGCCGATGCATACTCACCCATTGCGGTGGTGGCAACACCCGGAAGGAGCTGACCTGAACCGTGACCTAAGCACTCGTGAAGGTCGGTGTGGATTTCATCGGCCCAAGAACCCCACTCGCGGTAGAAAGCCTTCTCTGCCTCATCCCATGCAAACTCGTCAAGAGTGCTGGTGGGTGATTCCTGAGCGGCGTAGTCATATGCGTGTGTGATGTTGGCAATGGTTACTGACTTGCTGCCGTACATCTTGCGTATCCAGTCAGCGTTGGGCAGGTTGATGCCGATAGGTGTTGAAGGATATGAGTCACCTGCCAGGCAGACGGCGTTGATAACCTTGGCCGATATGCCCTTGCATTCCTTTTTCTTGAAGCGCGGGTCAACCGGTGAATTGTCTTCAAACCACTGTGCGTTGGCACTCAGTATCACTGAACGCTCCGATGCCTTGTGGTCCTTGATGTTTACGTAACCTTCCCATGCACCCTTGCGGCCAAGGGGATCATTGTAATCCTCAATGAATCCGTTGATGAAATCAACTGTTCCTATGGTATCCTTAACCCATTCGATGTTGAACTCATCCCATATCTTCAGGTCGCCGGTCTCGTAGTATTTGACCAGCAGTCCCAGGGCACGTTTCTGGATATCATTCTCGGCGCAGGCTGCTGCAAGCTTGAGTTCCTCACAGATCTTCTTGATGGCGGGACCGTACATGCCGTCAATCTTCCAGGGAATCTCCACGATATTGCCGTTGGCATCCTTTGTAACCTTGGTGTTGAGACCGTATGCAATGGGAGTCTCGTCGGTCTTATCCTCTATTGATTCATAGTAAGCCTCAACTTCGGCGCGGGTCACACCCTCATAGAAGTTACCTGCTGAAAGAACTACTATATCACCGTCGGTTGAAGTCGAGCGGCGCTGCTGCAGGGTATTGGGGTTATAGATTACATCCAGCAGTTCTGCGCACTTGGCACCTTCGCCGACAGCCTCCATGAGAGACTTGAAATATGCCTGTGAGCACTCCGGGAAGAACTTGTCCTCTGCATAGTGGTGATGAATGCCATTGGCAAAGAACAGACGCTTGGCATATACAACGAACTGCTCGAATTCCTTGCTGTTGCGGTCACCCTTGTAGTTTTCAAGTATGTTCTCAACCACGTGACGTATTGGAAGGTTGTACTTGCAGTTCTGGTCCCAATGGATATCACGGCCCCACTTGGCGGCTTCAGCCAGATGGTAAGCATACTCTTTCTGCTTCAGGGTAAGCTCATCCCAGCCGGGAATCTGGTAACGCATTACCTTAAGGTCGGCAAACTCATCAAGCAGATACTTGAAATCACTCTTTTTCTGTCCGCAGCCGGCTGTAATGGCCAGCACTCCAGTCATCATCATAACTTTAAAGATTGTTTTCATCATTTATTGTTTTTGTTTGTTCAGTCCTTTTCATCGTTTTTTTCACCCCGGACAATATGACACCGCCCAGTATCATGGCCGATCCTATGCCCGATGCCAGGGTCATCCTCTCATTAAGGATGATGACCGCGCTAATGAGCGTGAATACGGGGTTCAAATATACATAATTTGTAGCTGTTACATTGCCGATTGCCAGCATAACCCTGTTCCAGACCACGAAACATACCAGTGATGCTATGATTGAAAGGAATAGCAGGTTGCCCCATACCTGCACGTGCTCAAAATGAACCGTCATGAGGTTGGAGTTATCAGACAGCAGCAATACAGGCACTATTGTAAGCAGTCCGTAGAAGAATACCTTGCGGGTGGCAAACAGAGTGCCGTAACGGTCGGTCATCTGCCCCATGAACTGGCTGTAGAACGCCCAGCAGAGTGCGGCCATGAAAGCCAGTATATCACCTTTGGGAGAAATGCTCAGGCTGTTGCCGTCAAAAATGACCATTACCATTCCTGTAATGGCAATCAATGTGCCTGCCACGAGCGGGAACCCGACATGAACATCCTCAAGACCGTCTACCATCGGCCCCTTGAACATTTTCTTTATGGCTAAGGTCATAAGAACTGTAAGCAGGGGAGCAATGCACACTATGAATGACACGTTACAGGCCTGTGTATATGCCAGGGCCGTATTCTCTGTCAGGAAATAGAGTGAGCCTCCCGAAATGCCGGTTATGACAAACACAATCTCATGTCTTAGGGAGCGTGAGAAAGCTTTCCTGTCCCGTCCGCCACGGATAAAACATACGGAAAGCAGGCCCATATAGGCAATGATGAACCTTATGGTAAATATCTGTGCCGGGGTCAGGCCTTCATTTATGAGCGTCTTGGTGGAGACGAATGTGACTCCCCAAAGCGCCATGGTCAGGAATGCCAGAGCGTGGAACAGTAATCGGCCATTATGTTTGCTTCTATTCATTTTAAATGCTCAAGATGTCTTTCAAAGCCATAATCCACCCTTTCTTTAACATCATCAGATTGATTTCAAACCAGAAAGAACAATATAATCCTTTTTCCTTGCAATATTTTTTGTATGATCTCAGTGACTGTATCCTGTTTTTGTATCTGCTCCTGTCTTTCTTCCGGCTGACGGTGACAGGCAATATGTTATAATGGTATAAAGTACTGTTATCAGATGCTATCCTTAAGGCTGATATCAGGGAACAGGCCAGGAAACATGTGTCTTCGGCACTATGTGTATGAGGAAAGCGGATTCCGTTCCTGACAAGAAAATCCTTTTTGTAGATAAATGTTGTAAAGTATGATTTATAGTGTCTTAAGAATCTTTTCTTCTCTCCGGGGTTGAACTCACCACTCCGGGTTGACGGGTTGTATTTGATAATGCTGCTATTGTCAGGATAGTCAAATGAGATGTTACAATATGCCAGATCTGCATCATTCTGTTTTGCTGCATCATACAGCTTTTTGCAGAAATCAGGATCAATATGGTCATCGCTATCTACAAAAGCAATGTATTCACCGCTTGATTTTTGTATTCCAAGGTTACGGGCTTGGCCAGGCCCTTTGTTACTGCCGTTGTCGGCAAACACAATGCTCATTTGCCGATGTTCCTGTGCAAAAGCTTGTGCTTTACTTATGCTGTCATCATTTCCGTGGTCATCAACAAGAACGATTTCCAATTGATCAATGGTTTGCTTATGCAATGACTCCAAACAGGGGATAATATAATCCTCTGCATTATAAACCGGTATGATGACGGATACTTTCATTACGTTTTGCTTATTTGAATATTCTGACAAAGAGTTTTGTCATAATACGGTCAACCAATCCATTCAGCTTTTCCAGCCAGACAGGCCAGCGTTTGTGGTGTTTGTGCCAGTACTTCAATGCGTCGAGTCTCATGATCTTGTTGGCAGGATAAAGTTTGACGGGTCCAAAACCATATTGCTTGCATGCATCTGTCAGCTTTATGTCAATTGCGGTCATGTTATCAGTATTGAAAGAATCACGAGGTATGTCCAGCAGATAGGTCTTATACAAAATCCTTATCCGGTTGGTGTAATACTGTTTGACGAATTGCAGTCTGGTTTCAGACAGGGAGGTTATGTCATATCTTGAGTAGAAAGTTATTAGCTGCAATGTCATTTTCTCCAATTGGTCAAGACTCTTGGCGATAACCTTTGGATCCATGGTTTGTCCTTCGCGGGCCAGATTGTACTGATATACGTTGGTGTCCAGGAAAGTGATATCCTTTGCACGGAATACCGGATAACAAGACCATTCGGTATCGGTATATGAGATACCTTCAGTCTGACGGTAATTCATTTCTCGCAGCATCTGTGTGCGGTAAGTCAGTGAGTGCATAAGGAAAAATCTTATGTAACCGTCTTTAAGAATGTCATCCAATTGATATGCCCGTCCATATTCATATGGTTCTTTTCCATAGACGTTGTACTTGGTCACCTGACTGGAACCATCTTCCATTATGGTGTTGAAATGTGTTATGACCATATCGGTATCTGTGGATTCCAGAGAATTCAGGAAACATACCAGTGATTCGGAATCAAACCAGTCATCGGAATCCAGAATCTTGACATATTTGCCCTTTGCCACCGGCAATGCGGCGTTGATGGTAGAGCCGTAGTTGCCGTTGGGCTTGTCTATCACCGTAACAGAGTCCGGGTAAAGTTCTTTGTATTTGTTGGCTACTGCCAATGAGCCGTCCTTGCTGCCGTCATTCACCACCATGGCTTCAATGCGTTCAAGGGCATCCTTAACGAGCAGTGAATCCAGACAACGCGGAAGAAGGGCCTCCATGTTGTAGGTTGGTATAATTATGGATAACAGTTTGCTCATAATACCATCTTTAATACGTTTTCAACAATCTGGTGCATATCGTAGTATTTGTATTCAGCCAGACGTCCACCAAATATTATATTTTTCTCCTGCCGTGCCAACTCTGCATATTTGGAGTACAGCATGTTGTTGCGGTCATTGTTGATGGGATAATAGGGTGAGGCTCCTTTTTCCCATTTGCGTGAGTACTCGTAGGTGATGACAGTGTCGGGCTGCTGCCCGAATTCAAAGTGCTTGTGTTCTATGCAGCGGGTATAGGGAATCTCAGCTTCAGTGTAATTGACTACGGCGTTACCCTGGAAATCGCTGACGCCCTCCAGTATCTTGTGCTCAAAGCGGAGGGAGCGGAAATCAAGTTCACCGAATCTGTAGTTGTAGAAAGCATCGATTTGACCGGTAAAAACGGTCTTTCCGGCCAATCCGTCAAAATAGTCGCGGTTCTCGAAATAGTCAGTGTCAAGTCTTAACTCAATCCCTTCAAGCAGTTTTTCAAAGATTATGGTATAACCGCCTATGGGGATACCCTGATAGATGTCGTTGAAATAGTTGTTGTTGAATTCAAAACGGAACGGCAGGCGGCGTATCACGAATGCCGGAATCTCAGTGGCTTTCATGCCCCACTGTTTCTCTGAGTAACCTTTAACGAGAGTTTCATATATATCACGGCCAGCCAGCTTGAGGGCTTGTTCCTCAAGATTCTTTGGTTCCTGAATGTCGGCGTATTCCGCCCTTTGGCTCTCGATTATGGCTTTGGCCTCATCGGGTGTGTTTACTCCCCACAACTGATGAAATGTATTCATGTTGAAGGGCAGATTGTAGCGCTTGCCCTTGTAACATGCTATGGGCGAGTTTATGAAACCGTTGAACGAAACAAGGCTGCTCATGAAATCCCAAACCTCCTTGTTTGATGTATGGAAAATGTGCGGTCCGTATTTGTGGACATTAATTCCGTTCACCTGTTCAGTATAGCATCCTCCACCTATATGATTGTTGCGGTCTATCACAAGACATTTCTTGCCGGCTTTGTAGGCGCGATAGGCAAACATGCTGCCAAACAGGCCGGCTCCCACTATCAGATAATCGTACTGTTTCATAAGTTGACGTATTGTTCATGTGTATCCACACATATGAATTTGGCGTGGATACGTTGTTTTTCTTTAGGCGGGATGACCATATAATTCCCATATATATTTGTCAATCTGGAATGAGGGTTTTGGGGCGCAGAATACTTTTTACCCTCGAACACGACCTCTGAGGTAGGCAACATTTCTGACTGTAGGGTTGGATATCCGTATGAAAGTCTATAAATAGGAGTAAATTCGCGGTCTTTCTTTTTGAACAGGCATATCAGTTTCCAGAGGCCATAGAAGAAAGCAAATGACAATGGAAAAACAAAGAATGAAATTATATTCTTGAAATTGAGTTTGGGGTTATAATGAAAAAAGCCCCATGCCTTACTGATTCGTTTTCTGAAGAAAGAAAGAAGACCTTTGGAAATGGTAGGGTATGGTATATCGGCAAATACATCAATTGAAGCTCCCTTATGATAATTTTTTCTGAAATCATCGAAATCATTTATGAATATGGTGCCGTCCTTTCTGATCTTGAATAATCCATCTCCCATGTCAGAGTCAGGATCAGTCTCGTCAGTCTGCATGAAGAAACCTTTTTTCAACTTATTGCCTCCAATCTTCTTGAATCTCTCAAAATCAGCCAAAGGCATGGATACGTCAATGTCATCATCCCAAGGAACGAAGCCTTTATGTCGTATAGCACCAAGCAAAGTTCCGTAATCCAGCCAATAGGTAAAGCCGTTTTCTTTACATACGCGATCAAATTCATCCAGAATCTCAACAGAGAGAAGTTGGGCTTTACGCAGAGGAGTGCCGGGACCATTATATTCTGAAAAATCTTCCATATCATTTATTTTATTACATATTGTTGACCTTTTTTGCCGTTATCCTTTCTGGAACGGAATAACGTTTTAGGAAGCAAGCGTATCATCATTATAAAGTATCTGGGATTCTTAAGCAATGAATAAAGTGCTTTCCAAGACTCTTTACCCAGTTTTCCCATCCTGAAAATTTTCATATACATTGGAACGATTCTGTCGTCAACACAATTATATTTTTTACCGAAGACTTCCTTAATGGCTTCGTAATAGGTAATGAGTCGGTACAAATTCCTTGTTTTAAACAAAACACTCCCAGGGTTACGGCGATATGTAGCAGTAATTTCGCCGATACAATGAGCATAGCCTTTTTGTTGCATGTAAAGAATCAGAGGAAAGTCTCCGTATATGAATCTGGAGTCATATGGATAATCTTCCATGTCATTAATATGCAGAATAGTTGCAGTAGGTACAACCCATTTTTTTGCCAATTCAACCCCATTCCAATCCCTTGTTTCCTGCTGGGCAAAGGGAAGTTCATTGTTTTCGGGTATTCCTTTTTCGCAAATAACCTCAGCTGCAGTGAAGCACAAGGAACAGTCGGGATGGGATTCCATGTAATCAACCTGTTTCTGGAGTTTAAGAGGGTCTGTCCAAAAATCGTCTCCTTCACACAGAGCTACATATTTTCCTTTGCACAAATCGTTCATGATGCGCCGGAGTTGCACTTTATCTTTAGAATAGATGTTCTCCTTTTCATAGACGGGTTTTATTATATCAGGATATTTTTCTGCATATTCCTGAATGATATGTGCGCTGTTGTCTGTTGAAGCATCGTCATGTACCACAGCTTCAAAACGGAAGTTCGTTTGCTGCATAACGAATCCATCAAGACATTGACGTAAAAATGGCGCATGATTATATACCGTACATTTTATAGAAACCATCAAAGGCCTTTCATCTTTTTTACTGCTCATTTTTATTGTCTTTGTTTTTATAGATTAACTGCAAAACGGCATTTTTTGCTTTGAAATACTCATCCAACCCTTTCAGCTCGCAATAACCGAATACGATTGCAGCACCTATGATAATCTGTAAAATCAGGATAAAGATATCAGCCAAAGGAATCCAGGATATCAAGTACACAATAACAGCCATAATGGATGCCAGTAGGAATGATGGTAGGATATCTTTAATTTGCTCCTTCATGGAGTATCCAATGAATTTTCCCGAATAGAAAGAATTAAGGTAGTATGCAATCAGTCCTGTCACCACATTTCCCCAAAGCATTGCTTCAATGCTGATAAAGATACCCATCAGGATAGGTATGACAGCTATACATTTCTTTATAATCTCAAGTTTCAGGAACAGGTCACTACGACCTTCAACTTGAAGCATGTTAAGGTTTATGGCGCTCAAAGGATATAGCACCATGTTGAAACAGATTATTGGAAGCAGCGCTGCAGCAAAGGCCCACTTCTCACCTATCAGGACAAAAATAAGAGGTTTTGAAATCGCTGCGAGGCCGAGTAACAGCACGAATGAAATCAGCATTGTAACTTTAATGATGGTCTTGTAGGCGTTTTTGAGCCGTTCCTGGTCATCCTGAATGGCACTTAATGTGGGATAACTGACACGTTGTACAACCGTGGTCAGGTTTGTGGACAGCAGTTCGGCGAATTGCTTGCCTCGGGTATATTGTCCAAGAGCATCGGTATGATAAGTCTTTCCTATTACTATCTGATAAATCTCTTTCCACACAGTGTCAAGGATACTGCTGGCCGTCAGTTTCCAGCCAAAGTTGAACAGTTCCCTGAAACTCTCCCTTGAGAATCTGAATCCGGGGAAATAACGCACAAATGTCCATAGCAGGATTGAATTGAGTAAATGTGATGAAATCTGCTGTGCCACTAGAGCCCACACACCAAAGTCCATGAAGGCCATAGTGATACCAATAATGCCACTGGTGATATTTGCTATGAAGGATATCTTGGTCTGTGTCTTGAAATCTATCCTCTTGTTCAGGACAGTTCTTTGAATAATGGAGAATGCGTTGATTATCACTATTACACTCATTACCCTGGTTACGGGTGTGAGCTCCGGTTCTTTAAAGAATCTTGATATGATTGGTGCTATCAGGAACAGGGTTACGCTCAATACCAGACACAAAACCATGTTTATGGTAAATGTGGTGCTGTAGTCTACATCTTTGACATCCCTTTTCCTGATAAGTGCGTTTGAGAAGCCGCTGTTGACAATACAGTTGAACAGTGCTATGAAAATGGACACATAACCTATCAGTCCATATTCATGTGGTCCAAGTTTGTTGGCCAGGACCAATCCCACAATGAAATTGATTCCTTGTACAAGCAGGGCATCGGTTGCACTCCAACCTACACCTCTTACGGCTTTATTTTTCAGGTTATCCCCCATTGTTTACGACCTTATAGAAATTCAACAGCAGAATAATGAGGTTTCCTCTTCTCAACAGGAGGCATTTGCATAAAATCTCCATAGCAGCGCGTCAGCAATGCTTCGGGTTTGTTAGGTCCAAGGAACTCTGTATCCTCAAACCGGTATTGTTTTAGAGGAAATAATTCCTCAGGGTATAGCCTGTCATCATATACGATGCAGAAGGCATATATTTGCCTTTTGCTGGGTTCCGCGGATTCAAGTTGTTCGCCCTGAATCTCCTTTAAGGCTTTTTCAGCTCTTTCCTGATATTCTTTCTCTGTAAATAAACCGTGTGCGTATCTTCTTTTGAAATATGCCAGATGTTGTTCGGCACGGTACAACTTTTCTCTGTTTTCAGGAATTAATATGGTTCTGTAGAGGTCTATGCTTATTCCTTTGTGGGCATAGAGATTGTCTTGCGGGAACAAATCACACGTTGTTATGGAATTCATATCCTTCACATGTGCCCATCCATGGAAATACAGAGGCTCGGATTCCTGTGTTTCAAGGAACATGTCATCAGGAAGTCTTTCTTTGAGGACCTTCATAGCCTGATCATATGAATCGTCAAAAAGATAGATGTCAAAGTCATCATCCCATGGAATGAATCCTTTATGACGTACTGCGCCAAGAAGTGTGCCATATGTGATGAAATAAGGAATGTCAGCATATTCAAGTATGCTTTTTATCCTCTTGGCCATATATAGTAGCTTCTCCTGGACTTTTCTGACTTCTTGTAATGTGTACATATTTATCCCAATAAAACATCAATCATTTCCGGACCGAAGGCAGGAATGTTTCTGTAGTCAATAACCCTCTGTCTTTCGGCAAAAGAATCATCAATGAATACAGCGTTGATTTCAGTTACATAAACATATTTTTCCTGCCCTTCCTGTATGTGAATGATTTGATCAAACAATCCGGAAAGACGAAACCTTTTAAGATCAGTTGTAAGATTACCGTCATGTTTGGTTAACAGTATGAGTTTCTTTCCTTGGTTCAGACATTTATATAAGAATTGAACCAATTGGATGTTTACTGTCTTTTTATCAAGAATCAGGCAGTCGTCATAATCTACATAAACGGTATCGTATTCAATATCACATCTGTAACGATTTCCCAATGCTCTATCCAGTTCCACATAATAGTTTGCTTGTTGTATCTTAACCGGATAATCGAATGCATCAAAAAGAGTCATTAACGGTAAATTCACTCCGATAGCTTTGCAAAGTATGGATGAGCCTCCAAATCTTGCCGCTGTTTCGAGAAGGCATAATTGGCCGTCATTTGCGCGTTTAACCTGGAAGAACCATGCTCCACGGAAACTAATGGAAGAGTTTATGGCTTCAGCCATCCGTATGAATGGTTTCTGATCCTGTACGAAAGAGGTATTAACGCTGATGCCGTCCTTAATGCGGTTCCTTTGTCTGGCAGCGCAAAACAACAATGTACCATTCTTGTCTGTGAAACAGTCAACAGTATATTCTTCTCCTGGCAAATATTCCAGAATCAATAACCCAGGAGTTTCTGACAACGCTTTGTCAAGTGCATCCTGTGATTCTATCTTTTTTGCACCAATGGAACTGTGGCCAATTGCTGGTTTTACAAATACCGGGAAGGATACAGGTTTTGAATTGTAAACAGATGGTGTCCGGATTATATTTTGAAGTGCGTTGTATGTTTTCTGTTTTGAAAGACACAATTCAGTTGTCTCTAAAGATGATGTGATGATTGGACTGCCAATCTCTTTCTCTAGTCTTTTGAGACATGTTACTGCCATATCGGTTGCCGGAAAAATGGCATCAATTTTCTTCTCGGCGACAACTTTTGTCAGAGCGTTGCAAAAAGCAGAATCCGTTACGAAAGGGAGACCTCCCACATAATCACTGAATACGTATTTCCCGTGATCATCAACTGAGCTAGCGCCAATCAGATGGAAATAGGTGGAATATTTGACTCCATCATAGATGTCCAGCCCTATTTCGGAGCCGCATGGAAAAACAAGTATGTTTTTTTTCTGCATCTCAGGAAACAATAAGTTGAATTACTCTAGTTACGTCATCATCACTCATTGCGTGATGAATAGGCAGGCATATTACCTCGTTTGCCAGGCGTGTGGCTACCGGCAGGTTGGCGGGGTCCGATGACTCCAATCCCCTGTATGTGCTGAATGTGCTTATCAGAGGATAGAAGTAACGCCTTCCATAGACGTTATCCTCTTTCATCTTCTCGTAAAGAGCATCACGGCTAATACCATATTTCTTTTCATTCACAAAGATCGGGAAATAGCCGTAATTGTGCCTTACTCCCGGCATATCATCCATATAACGGATTCCTGGGACATTCTTGAGAGCCTCCCTGTATTTGAGTGCTATCTTTTTACGGGTCTCAATCGCTGAATCAACAATGTTCAGATTCAATAATCCGTATGCGGCCCGGACCTCATCCATCTTACTGTTGATACCGGGTGCAACGACTTCTGTCTCACCGGCAAATCCAAAATTCTTGAGGTAGTCAATATAGTTTTTGGTTCTTTCGTCAGCCATCACCATTGCTCCGCCCTCAACGGTGTTATAGACCTTGGTGGCATGGAAACTGAGAGTTGAAAGGTTTCCATATTTCAGGATGGACTCTCCGTCTTTTTCTACACCGAATGCATGTGCGGCATCATAAATAACCTTGAGATGATACTTATCGGCTATCTCCTGTATTCTTTTGACATCGCAAGGATTACCATAACAATGGACAGGCATGATAGCCGAAGTACGCGGGGTTATTGCTGCCTCTATCTTATCGGGATTGATGTTGCAGGTCTCAGGGTCAATATCTACGAATACAGGTTTCAGTCCGTTCCACCATATTGAATGGGTGGTTGCCACAAAACTGAAAGGAGTTGTAATGACTTCACCGGTTATGCGCAGTGCCTGAAGTGCGGTAATAAGAGGAAGCGTTCCGTTTGTGAAAACGCTGATAAATGGAATTTTAAGATAACTGCACAACTTGGCCTCCAACTGTTTTATGTAGACACCGTTGTTGGTTATCCATTTCCTGCTCCAGATGTCTTGCAGAAGTGTATTGAATTCTGCAAGGTCCGGCAGCAACGGGGAAGTTACGGTTATTCTCTCAAGTTCCATATTCATTTGATGATAGAATTGTACAGATTTAATAAAACTGGTTCAGAAAGCATGACCGGATTGTTTTTGAGCCGAACAGGATTGACAGACCCGGACAGCAGTTCCAACTCCTGTTCTCTTTTGTCAGCGACAGGATTCTTCATCTCCATCTCAGCCATCATCTTGCGGAAAAACAGGATGGACTCTTGCGGACAGTCTGTTCCTAGACTCTTTGAAATGGCATTGAAAATGTCCAGCATATATTGCTTACCTCTTTGGTCAATACAGTTGTCGGGATTTGTAATCATATACTCCCATATTTCAGGCAGGCATACAGCAACCGCATGTCCGTGAGGTAGGTTGTACAATGAAGTTATCTTATAACTCATGGCGTGGGCAGCAGTAGTAGCCGAAATGTTTATGGCACGGCCTGCAAAGTTTGCAGCCAGCATTATTTGTTTAGCCGCCTCGTCATCGTTGTCAAAGATATATTTGCGCCAATACTTTGTTATAAGCTCCACCGCTGTTTTGGAATAAACTTTGCTTTCATCGGTCGAATTCACGGACCACCAGCTTTCAATACCCTGACACAGGGCATCCATCATGGTGCACTTCTTCTGGTAAAGAGGCAGAGTCTTAAGGACCGATGGTTCCAACAGGGCATAATCGGGCAGGACTCCGTCATTGGTGACGGTCTGCTTGGAGCCTTGGTAGTACATTACGGCATTATGCGTGGATTCAGATCCGGTACCTGCTGTCGTAGGAATGGCTATGAAAGGAATCCTGCTACCGTCCATTTCAAGCCGCTTTGACACCAAAGGCGGAATCAAACCTTCACGTCCCTCTTTTGCAAGTACAGCCAGTTTGATGCATTTGGCTACATCGATAGAACTGCCTCCACCTACGGCAAGAATGACATCGCAACTTTCTTTTTTTAACAGGTCGATACCCTTGCAAACATCCTCATACAAAGGGTTCGGTTTGAAATCAGAAAACATGACTTTGGTCACGTCAGTCTTTTCTATCCTGTCTTTGATGTTAAGGAACGGATAAGAGGAGTCTGTTACCATAAAGAGCTTGCGGCACCCTATGGTTTCAAGAATCTCCTGCAGTTTGTCTATGCTTTGAATTACCTTTTGCATAACATCACTTCTTAAGGAACTGCATCAGCGCCTCCTTATTCTCAATGGGAGTCGTTGTGGGACGTCCCAGATCTTTGCGGTTGCCTTTTTTTACCTTCACTTCAATCAGTACGGGACCTTCAAAACTATGAACTTTTGATATGACTGAATCAAGGTCTTTCCTGTTGTCAACGCTAAAGACTGCCTTATAACCGACAGCTTTTGCTACGGCCGGAAGGTCAATCTCAAGTCCAACGGTGGGTTGGCCGCCTACACTGTCGTGGGCACCGTTGTTGAACACAACGTGTACATAGTTCTTGGGAGTCTTACTTGCAACTATTGCCATGGAGCCCATGTGCATGATTGTTGCACCGTCACCGTCAAAGCACCACATGCGACGTTCCGGCTGTGCCATTGCAATGCCAAGAGCAATCTGTGAGGCGTGTCCCATAGAACCTACGGTCAGGAAATCACGTTCATGACCCTGGTTCATGGCTGTACGGTACTCAAAGAGTTCACGGCTTATCATACCGGTGGTGGATACAATGCAGTCTTTCTCACCCAGTGCAGCAGCCACTGTCTGTATTGCTTCCTCACGAGACATAGAGAGATCATTTACCCGGATGTTCTGCAGTTTATAATCCTCAAATGTATCCTTCTCAATGACAAGAGCAAAAACGTCCTTGTTCTGCAGTGCCACGGCAGCTTTGCCTATCTGCAGGGCAGCCTTATCCTCTTCCTTTGACAGCACCTCGTAACCTATACCCATCACGTCCAGCAGGCTGGTTGTTACCTTACCCTGTTTTACGTGTTGCGGCTCATCGTGAACACCAGGGCGTCCACGCCAGCCAATCAGCAGAAGAACCGGTATGTTATATACCTCTTTGTCGGTCAGTGATGCCAAAGGGTTGATGGTATTGCCTTCGCCGCTGTTCTGCATATAAACGCAGGCAGGCTTGCCGGTTGCCAGATAATGACCTGCTGCCAGTCCTATGGCTGCACCTTCATTGGCTGTTATGATGTTGTGTGCTGCATCAAAATGGTCCGTTATATAGGCGCATATGTTCTTGAGCAGGCTGTCGGGTACGCCTGCAAAGCAGTCTATACCTTTCTCTCTGAGAGTCTCTATAAAGAATTCGGGTCTAATCATAATTTATTCCTCCGGAATGAGAGTTATAATCTCCTTTATTGACATACACTTGTCATCGCACTCCTTTGCGCGGTGATGTTCCAGTATGGTACGGGCAGCATCCTGCATAGCAGGGAAGCCGGTACGGGTAAGCTGGTTGGCATAAATCACCACATTGACGCCACGCTGTTTGAATTCCTGCTCGGTTACGGTGTTGAATGATGTGGGCACCACGACAATCGGGGTGACAGTGTTCTCCTTGCGGAACTTCTCCACGAATTCAAAAATCTCGGCGGGATCTTTCTTGCGTGAGTGAATCATGATGGCATCAGCTCCGGCGGCGGTGAATGCGAATGCACGTTTAAGCGCATCGTCCATGCCCTGTTCCAGGATCAGGCTTTCAATGCGAGCGCAAATCATGAACTCCTTTGTTTTCTGGGCCCGCTTGCCGGCTTTTATCTTCTCACAGAAGTTCTCTATCGTATCCTGTGTCTGTTTGACTTCGGTACCAAAGAGAGAGTTCTTCTTGAGTCCGGTCTTGTCTTCGATGATGACCATCGATACTCCCATACGCTCCAGAGAACGTACTGTATAGACAAAATGCTCGGTCAAACCACCGGTGTCACCGTCAAAGATGATAGGTTTGGTGGTTACCTCCATTATGTCGTCAATGGTACGGAAACGGCTGGTCATGTCAACCAGTTCAATATCGGGCTTACCTTTGGCTGTTGAATCACAGAGGGAACTTATCCACATGGCATCAAATTGATAGGTCTTGCCATCCTGAAGCACTGTGGTTTTCTCTACGATAAGGCCTGTAATGCCGCTGTGGGCTTCCATAGCAGTAACAAGGCCCTTCATGCCTATCAGTTTGCGCAGACGGCCGCGGCGCATGTCGGGCATGGCCAGTTCGGCACGTAAGGTTGAATCCAGCTGTTTGTATTTGGGGTCCGATGAGTACGGGTACTCAACAAGTTTTCCGCCGTATTCGTTCAGAACCTTGACAACCTCTTCACGGATGGGCTTCTGGAAACCGTCAACCCAATCATCTCCATGAACGACGTAGTTCGGTTTTAGAGCCCTGAGGTTGTCGGTATAACTTAAGTTCTTCTGTTCCACAACTTTCTCCACTCCGGCAATATTCTCAAACAGCGATTTGCGCTCATCGAAAGGCAAGAGCGGATAGCGTTTGTAACTGGCTACCGCTTCATCGGACAGCACGCCTATGGTGAGACGTCCCAGTCGGCAAGCCTTGTTTATGATTGCAATGTGCCCGCTGTGAATGTAATCGGTGGAGCAGCACATATATACTGTACGCTCATTGACTTCTTTGACACGTGCACTCACGACGGCCAGATCCTCGGGTGTATCAATTTCGGCACAGAGCATATCCTTGACATCGACCGGATAGATACGGCAACGGTCCGATACCTCGTTGAAGGCATTCTCGGCATAGCATTTGCGGTCATCGTTTTCACAGAAACGTTCAATGTTTTCAAGCCAGACAAGCCAATCCTCCTTAAGAATCTTGTAAAGAGGCTGTGCAGCCATGGCGTTGTCAAAGAACTCAATGCCTACCTTTTCAATGCATCCGTCTTTGATTACGGCTTTGAAATCCTTTTCGGGAAGTGGCAGTGTGCTGCTAACCGCCATGCAGCTCTGCTTGCTGTTGATTATGGCCTCGAGTACTAGCGGCTCAAATACCAGGTCCCCATGCATAAGGATAACGTCATCATCCTTGAGAAGGTTTTTTGCGCAGTATATGCTATATATGTAGTTGGTCTTGTCATAAATGGGATTGTTCACAAAGGAAAAACTGATGGGCAGGTGCAGTCCTTTGCAATACTCCTCAAGGATATTGTTGTAATATCCTGTAGTCATGACAACCTCATGTATTCCGAACGAAACCAGTTTTTTGAGCTGCCTGCTCAAAATGGTATTGTCCGATGAAATTTCGGTCATGCATTTTGGATGAGTGTCAGTGATGGCTCCCATCCTGTGTCCCAAACCTGAATTAAGTATGATAGCTTTCATATTCTGTGAATTATTATTCTAACGTATTATCTTCTACTATATTATAAAGGTTTCCGTCTGGTGAACCGCCCGTTGACCAGATACTGTCATAACTCCCGGAGTTTGTTTATCAGGGCCTGGTTGTCATTTCTGTCCCTAATGGCTATCCTTATGTAGTTGCCATTCCTGAAGGCACTCTTGCTGCTGCAGTCCTTTATAAGTATGTTAGCTTCGTTGAGCAGTCTTTCAGTCAGCTGGGCCGATGTGTACCGGTCTGTAACCTCGCAAAGGAAATAGTTGGCTTGTGAGGGAATGACTCTGAGGAAAGGAATGGATTGGAGCTCCTTAAAGAAGATGTTCCTTTCACGGACAAAACTGTCACAGGCGTCATCATAATCCTTCTGGTACTTGTTGAATATCTGCATGTAGAACTCAGCGAATGAGTTGATGTTCCAGATAGCCACCTCCTTGCGTATCTTCTCCATCTTGGCCATATCGCCTGATGCCGCAATGCCTAATCTGAGACCGGGTACGCCGTAAGATTTGCTTATGGATTTTACAACCGTGAGATGGGGGTTGGCCAGAAGCAGGTCATTCTTAAGCAGGGTGGCAGCGGAGTGGTTATCGGTAAAGTCCACGAAACTCTCATCGATAATGAGTGAGATGGAGTTATTTTTGGTCCACTCTATCAGGTCAAGCAGATTCTTGAGATGTATGTAATTACCTGATGGGTTGTCGGGATTAATAAGCAGCAGGTTGCTTATTCCCTTGTCCTTGAAGAAATCCTTGAGATCCTGTACAGTGTATCTGAAGTCGGGATTGGAAGGTGTGAAAGCTATTCTGTTGGCAGAGTCTGTACGGTTGTAATACTCCTCAAAGGTGGGGAGGACGAATCCGGTCTTGACCGGACAGTGGTCCTCCATTAGGCATTTGATAAGCTCAGACGCACCATTGCCTACACAAACCAGTTCCTGACGTATACCGAAATATTTGCCGGCAAGCAGGGAATTGACTTTCATTCCCGAAGGGTACTGTGTGAGCAGAGTATCAAAATTGGCACGGAGCTCATTTTTCAACCTTTCAGTGGGGAAATAGGGATTGACAAGATAGCAGAAATCCTTCATCTGAGGAAACCTCCAGTATCCGCCGTAGCACTGATGTAAACGCTTGAGCATGTCGTCATCCCTGGAGAATAGGGTCTCGGCAATATCTTTGTCCTGTATGTCATCAATCTCATACCACTTCTCATCAGTTATGGGCAGAGCTTTGAGAGTAGTCTTGTCAAGCGCGGTGATGACACGGATTACCTGCTCATAGTATTCATTGTTTCCCATCACCTTGCTGTAGGCTTCCAGGAAAGGTACGTACTGATGACTTGAGAAATCCTTGCTGAACTTGTATATATTGCAAGTCTTGTAATAGTAGGGGGTGTCGCTATAACGGAAGGTCTTTTTTGGAACAAAACTGACTATGTTGTTGTCATTGTCTATTCGTACCATAGTGCCGTCCATCCAGGTCTGATATTTTGCTACTAGAGCCAGGTTGGGATAGGGGTTGTCCATAAGGAGCTTGAGCATACTGTCCTCAAATATGAGGTCGCTTTCCAACAACAGGGTATCATCTTCCTGAAGTTTCTCCTTTGCAAGGGCAAGAGAGTAGATATTGTTGGTCTTGTCATAGATGTCATTCCTGATGAACTCTATATTAAGCAAGCCGTCATAGCGGTTGCCTAAATGGTTTATAAGATTGTCCGCCTGGTATCCGACCACGATGATGACTCTGTTCAGGTTCAGCTTGGCAAGCTGTGAAAGCATCCTGTCAATCAGGGTCTGGCCACAGACGTTAATCATACACTTGGTGTTGCCTTTGGTCAGTTCACCAAGTCTTTTTCCCATTCCGGCGGCTAGTATTATTGCTTGCATATAGTCTAACTTTAAATTCCCAAACGTATTATCTACAGAGTTTCGTCATCCGGCTGTTCCGGAACTGATGGCTTTGATTTAATACCACGCTTACGCGATTTCTCCCACGCGGCTTTGCGTTTGAGGTAGTCCTCGTAATGCTTCTCCAGATAGTTGTCAGCCATAATCACTGAATTTCATTAAGCAATTGCCTTATTGTGGTATGAAGGACCGGGTGCTCCAGTTCCGGCGCAATCTCTGCAAGCGGCTCAAGCACGAACCTGCGTTTATGCATGAGCCTGTGCGGGATAGTCAGTTCAGGTGATTCCATTACCAGTTCATCATACAACAGAATGTCAATGTCAATTATCCTGTCCTGATAGCCATTGGTGCCGGTTTTGGATGTACGTCCCAAACTTTTTTCAATCTTTTTGGTTGTTTTCAGTACATCAAGAGGCTTAAGTCCTGTTTTTATCTTTGCCGCCAGGTTCAGGAAACTGTTGGGGCTGTCATAGCCCCACGGTTCTGTTTCCACTATATCTGATACAGACTCTATTATACCTATCCTTTGGCCTATGAGTGTCAGGGCGGTTTCCAGATTGGACCGCCTGTCACCCAGGTTGGTGCCTAATGACAGATACAACGCGGCCATCAGAGTCAGTCTGTTATCAGCATTGCGTCACCATAGCAGCCAAAGCGGTAACCTTCCTTTACCGCCAGGTTGTATGCCGCCATGACCTTTTCATAACCGCCGTATGCGCATGTAAGCATCAGTTGGACGGATTCAGGCAACTGGAAGTTGCTTACCATGCTGTCTGCTACACTGAAATCGTATGGGGGGAATATGAACTTGTTGGTCCAGCCGTCAAAAGGCTTGATAAGGTGGTCTGTTCCAACCACTGTCTCAAGTGCGCGGTTTACTGTATTGCCTATGGCGCATATCTTGTGGCCGCCCAGCTTTGCGCGGTTCACTATTTCCGTACACTCCTCAGTCACATACATCTCTTCCGATTCCATCTTGTGCTTGGTCAGGTCCTCCACATCTATCTCACGGAAATTGCCCAGACCGCAGTGCATGGTTATGAAGGCCCTGTCAATACCCTTAATCTCCATGCGTTTCATCAGTTCCCGGCTGAAATGGAGACCGGCGGTGGGAGCTGTCACAGCACCCTCATTGGTTGCATAGATTGTCTGGAAACTGTCCTCATCGCAGAAATCGCCGTCTTCTTTCTGAGCCATAGGTTTTTCGGTAACATTACCCTGCTCATCATATGTCCATGCGCAAGCCTTGCGTTTCAAGTAAGTGGGGATTGGGGCTTCGCCTAAGGCATAAAGTGCTTTCTTGAACTCATCATGAGGTCCGTCGTAGAGGAAACGCAGCACACGTCCGCGTGAGGTGGTATTGTCAATAACCTCGGCCACCATCGAGTTGTCCTCGCCAAAGTAAAGCTTGTTTCCTATGCGGATCTTTCGTGCAGGATCTACCTGTACGTCCCACAGCAGATTCTCTTCACGCAGCTCACGCAGCAGGAAGACCTCAATGCAGGCACCGGTCTTCTCCTTGTTGCCGTACATGCGGGCGGGGAATACGCGGGTGTCATTGAATACGAAAACGTCCTTTTCATCAAAATAGTTCAGGATGTCCTTGAACAGCACGTGTTCAATCTCATCCGATTTCTTGTGCACGACCATCAGTCTTGATTCGTCGCGATGTTCAACAGGATACTGTGCAATCCTGTCTTCGGGGAGTTTGAATTTGAATTGTGATAGTTTCATTCCCTTTCTTGTTTTGTTATACTTGTTTTATTGTCCTATATCTATCGGGGCGGAATCCAGCCACTCGCTGAACTTTTCCGGATTCAGACAATCCTCAACCTTGAATTCACCTACCCGGGTGCGCCTCAATGCAATCAGGTGTCCTCCACTCTCAAGAGCCTGGCCTATATCGCGGGCCAGGGCCCTTATGTATGTTCCCTTGCTGCATACAACCCTGATAGTAATATCCGGGATATTGCAGTCTGTCAGTTCTATATCGTCTATGACCAGCGTCTTGGGCTTGAGTTCCACCTCATCGCCTTTGCGGGCCATCTTGTAGGCACGCTTGCCATCTATCTTGCAGGCCGAGAATGTGGGCGGTATCTGCTCTATCGTGCCCTTGAACCGTTCCAGAACATGCTCTACCATATCACGGGTAATGTGTTCCGTTGGGTATGTGGCATCTATCGGTTTCTCCAGGTCATACGATGGCGTTGTGGCTCCCAGCCTTATGGTGGCGTAGTACTCTTTTGTTCCGGATTGAAGTTCCTCTATGCGTTTTGTGGCCTTGCCTGTGCATACAATCAGGACGCCTGTTGCCAGCGGGTCCAATGTACCTGCATGTCCTACCTTGAGTTTCTTTATCCCCAGGCGGCGGCAGATAAGCCAGCGAACTTTACCTACCACATCAAACGATGTCCAGCGGTAAGGCTTGTCAAACGCCAGTATGACTCCTTCCTGAAAATCCATTCTTTACAGGAACAAAAGAGTAATAAGTCCTACTACAGCGCAGTATATGCCAAACCAGATAAGTTTGCCCTTGCGCACGATTGATATCATCCATTTGCATGCGGCACAGCCTGACAGGAACGCAGCCAGGAAACCTATCAGCAGCACTCCGAATCCGGCTTCGTTTCCTGTTGCGCCGGCACCGGCCGATTCAATCAGGTCATTCATATCCAGCAGAGCCTCGCCCAATATAGGTGGTATCACCATCAGGAACGAGAACTGCGCAAGCTTCTCTTTCTTGTCGCCCAGCAGAAGTCCGGTTGCAATGGTGGAGCCGGAACGTGAAAGGCCGGGCAGTACGGCTATGGCCTGAGCTATGCCAATCACAAATGCGTGTACTCCTGTTATCTGTTCTTTCTGGCGGGGCTTGGCAAAGTAGGCGAACATGAGAAGGGCAGCGGTCACCAGTAGGCAGCATCCTACCACGGTGGTTCCGGAGCCGAAGATATCCTCAATCCTCTCCTTGAAGAACAGTCCCACGATTGCCACAGGAATCATGGATATGATTATGTTGATGGCATAGCGGGTTCCTTCATTCAGTCCGCTGTAGCTTTTCCAGCTCTGGCGTGTGAACAGGTCCTGTAAAATCCATACTATCTCTTTCCACAGAATTACCACCGTACTCAATACGGTTGCCACATGCACTATCACGGTGAATGCCAGATTCTGTTCTCCGTCTATCCCGAAAAGAGACGATGCGATGGCCAGATGGCCGCTGCTGCTTATGGGCAGATACTCTGTCAGTCCTTGGAGCAGTCCCAGAATAAGTGACTCAAACCAGTTCATTCCTTATTTTCATCAAGTTCATTCTTGGGTTTGTATGCAATGGCCACAATTATGGTTATGAAACCTATGAGAGTGACCACAGGAGCCACTTTGATACGTCGTACGCTGAAAATGTCGGTCTCAAAAACCTGGCTGGTGCAGTTGGGGCCGGTCATAAGAAGCAGTCCGATGATGATGATAGCCATTCCGACAGCAGTCAGAATGTAGTTTGTCTTGGTGAAAGCGAATTTTTTCTTGTCCATATCTTGAAATTTTATGTCTATACGTAATGGAGTTCCCCTGATTTCATTCTGAGGAAACGGTTCACGGAATGCAGGGCGCAAAGTCCGGTTATGAGCAGTCCGATTAGCGTCACTACTATGAAAACAGGAATTATTATCCTGGGTTCGGAGAGCATGTTGAGCCAGGGCTCGTACTTGAGCCCAATCTTGAGCCCGTACCAGATCATCAGGCAGGTGAGCAGGGCCGATACCAGACCTATCCACAGGTTCCGGCTTATGAAAGGCTTGCGTATGAATGACCACTTGGCACCCACCAGTTTCATGGAGTAGAGAATAAAACGTTGGGCATATATGGTCAGTTTAATGGTGTTGTTTATGAGCGTAAACGATACAAGGGAAAGTATAGCCGCCAGAATCAGCAATATGCCCGCCACCTTGCGTATGTTGCTGTTTATTATGTCCAGAAGGTCTTTCTGCCAGGTCACCTCACGCACACCTTCCTTGGCTTCAATGTTCTTTTCTATCACCTTCAGGCTGTCGCTGCATGCGTATTCGGCTTCAAGACGGATGTTAAGCGATGCGTAGAAAGGATTGTACTCGAGGAACTGCGACGGGTCTGTACCCATGGCCTTTGTCATGTCCTTCAGAGCGTCTTCTTTAGATATGTACTGGCACACCGCACAATAGGGTGCGGCTTCTATGCTGTGTCTAAGGGCGGTGAACTGCGTCTCGGTAATACCTTCCTTCAGTATCACCTCTACAGTCATCTCCTGCTTAAGGTGGCGTGACAGGTCATTGGCCGTGAGCAGCAGCAAAGCTACTATGCCTATCAGCAGCAGTACTAGTGATGTACTGATGCACGCTGTTATGAACAGCAGGTCAATCTTTCTCTTTTTCTTCTGTTTATTCATCGTGTCATCGTCTTTTTCTGAAAACGTAAACCAATGAGCTGCTTTTGTCAAGTTTTGTCAATGAAACAAGCCAACAGTGCAGTCCGAAAAATAATCCGCGCAATAGAGCCATCTTATGATTCTTATATCTCTCTGTCAGGACTGATATGTAGAAGCAGTCAAAGTCCAGTCTTTCCCTGTGCATCATTGTAAAACCGTGTTTATGTACCAGAGCATTCAGGGATGTAGGAGTGAAGTGCCATAGATGACGGGGTACATCGTATGCCGCCCAATCTGCTCCGTAATGCATGGCATCGGTGGAACAGATGTTTGGACAAGCCATAATCAGAATGCCGTTTGGACGCAACAGGTTGTAGAACCTTTCCAAAAGTCCGTAAGGGTCATGGCTGTGTTCAAACACATGCCAAAGTGTAATGACGTCAAATGTCTCCGGGTTCAGCCGTTCCATTTCTTGTACATCAAACATACGGTGGTGGAACATCTCGAGTGAGAAAAGCCTCTCCTCATGGTACTTTTCAATCGAGGTGACTTTCCATCCGCGTTTCTCCATGAAATTTGAAAAGAACCCTGTCTTGGCTCCGTAGTTCAGAAGCGTGCCTCCTGTGCGGTAAGACTGGCCCTCTACAATGTGTGCTTTTTTACGAAGCATCCTGTGCCTTACATAGTAATACAATTTGTTTGTGATACCCTTTGGATCATCACCTAACATCAGTTTCAGGTTAAGCTTGTCATATCGTTTCATCTCATCTTCCGATGGAGGGTCCAGGGTATATACCATTCCGCATGACGGACAACGCATAAGAGAAAAAGACTCTTTGCTGACCGCAAAGTCAGTACAGCTTGCGTACGGCATCTGTCCCGTAGCTCCACATAATGGACAAGGCTTGAAATCCTGATATTTCATTTTGCAAAATCCCGTACGCCTTATACGCGTACGCGTTGCGCGCAAAGCGACTGCAAAGATAATACCCCTAAATACCCCTTGTCAAGTGTTTTAAGTTTTTTTTGCGGGTTTTACCGTATAAAAATACGGTCCGCGACAAAATGCCGCGGACCGTAATCAATGGATAAGGTTTTTATCAATAGTATCTGTTCTTGGTGGGAACAATCTCCTCAAAGCGGGATCCATAAGTGCGTACAGGAGCAGCCGAACGCTCTCTGCCGGTAAGTTCACCTACAATAGCTTCCAGTATATATTCAAAGTCACCAAAACTGCTGCTGTTGTAACCCTCATGGATAACATTCTTCCAATCATCGAATACATTCCATGAACCGGCATTCAGTTCACCGTAAAAGTATGATTCGTCCTCTATGGGAGCAAACAGGATAAGGCGCTTGCCGGTAGGCATTGCATCCCATTTTCTCTTCAAAAATTCAGGTGTAAGAGTTGTATATTTGTACGGGTTGCTAATATCATAGTTTTGGTTATATTTATAGTAATACTCCAATCCGTACTTCATATAGAAGTAATCGGTAAATGTTGTGTCTGTGCGTATTACTATATAGGAACTGTCAGCTTCTTCATCATATTCCCAATCTTCCCAAGTATAGATTTCATAGAAACAAACAGAATCCTCCCAGAATGTTCCGTCTCCATAATCATACCTGTAAAGTCCGTATTGCGGGATTGTGTCAAAATCCAACTCCGGCAAGTTACTGTAGTCCGTCAAAACTTTCAGGTATGGGGCGTCGGTCCATAGTATAATAATCTGGCGATGGTATCCGTCATCCGGGCACCAGTTATCCTTGGAGAATGCAATGTCAAGGGCTTCAAGTCCGCTTTCTGCCCAATCGCCTCCATCATCAGCATAAAGCTGTCCTACAAATTCATCGAATTCACTCTGCTGAGTGCTCATTTCATAAAGAGGACTGCGATATAGCCAGTTGGAAAGGTTATCGGCACTGTCCTGGAAAGCGATTACCTCAGAACGCATCTGGCGGAGTTCAATACCGTTCTTTACACAGCACGCGTTAAACTGGTCATAGAATGACATTGCGTTTTGTTTTACTGTCTCAATGATGCCACCCATGGAACCAGTTATGTCAATACACATCACAACATCCACACTCAGATAGTTGTCGCCGGTATTGAACAGCTTGTAGTCTGCATACATAACTTCTGCTGCGGCTGTAGCATCAGACTTGAATGCAAAAGGACCATGGTCACTGGAATTGAACTTGAAGTATGTGGTATAATAATAGGTTGTGTTAGGCAGGAAGCCGCGGAAATTGACCTCAAAACTGGTCTTGTCATCGGCTTGCAGACCTTCTTCCTTGTATGATGCCTTTTCCAATGTCAGGTTGGCAGGGTCGGTGTCAACAATGATACCGTATGTGCCGTAGTCGTTGAATCCGGCAGCATCACAGATTACTGATCCGTCAAGAGAACCTGATGAACCGCCCACTTTGAACTTGGCCTGTCCGGTCCACAGGCTTATTTTGAAGAATTCAGGCATGACATTGCTTTCCACCCAGGTGTCAGCCTGGTCTGCAAAAACGTATGTGCCGTCACCCGATACAGGCAACTGTAGGTTGTTGAACTCCTCGTTGTCAGAAGATACAGTAACCACTTTGTATTCAATAAGTTTGGCAATCATCTCGCAAATGGCTCTTGCTTCCGGATGATCTTTCATGGCATCCTTGAGCAGTTCCTTGGCGTATGCGGCAAACTGCTGCAAAGAGTTGCTATAGGCAGCGGTGATTGTCTTGATAAGCAGGGCACGGTTGTAGAAAATGCTGTCAGACATGGTGCTTACACCATCCTTTGTCTCGTGGACAAGTTCCAGGATAGAGTCGTTCAGGAACACGAAATTGAAAATGTCCTTATCTGTCACTAGCTTGACGGGGAGTTTTGTCTCCTTGTCCATGGTGAATGTGGCATGATATTTACCGTCAGGACTCTGCCAGTTCAGGACAGAAAGATTAGATTCCTCATCAGCCGTACCGCGTGTTGAGATTTTCTTTGCCTTGGAGTAGGTGTAATTTTCCTGATAGCAGTAGTATCCTTCCGGAGCAATGTAAGCAAAATCCCAATCACCAATATTTTCCGTGATTTTGAGAATGCTTGTAACATTAATCTTAGATTCCTCGGATTGACCTTCGACTTTTTCTTTGTCGCAGGACAGGAAGATCAAAAATGCACCCATAAGCAGGGTTCCAATCATTCCAATCTTTTTCATAAATGTCATGTGCGGGATTGAAAAATAATGGCAGTTATACTGACAATCCTGCTTAAACCAGTAAACTGTCTTATAGGATAATCTTAGCGGCAAAGTTAATTAAAGTCTTTTAACTTTTGTCTCCTTTTTCAAAAAAAATGGAATCAGCTTTGGATTTCTGTACCTAATAAGGTAGCTGATGTGGCTTCCGTTATGCGTACTGTAACGTAATCTCCGGGATGGTGGGCACCCTTGTCAAAGACTACGGTGCGGTTCTGTTCCGTCCGGCCGTAGAGCTGCTGGCGGGAACGCTTGGAGTAGCCTTCGGCAAGTACCTCATATTTATGCCCGATGCATGCACGGTTGCACTCAAGTGAAAGTTGGTTCTGCAACTCAATCATTTCGTTCAGACGGTGTATTTTGATATCCTCAGGTACATTGTCGGGCAGATGCTTGCTGGCATATGTGCCTGGACGCTCCGAGTAGCGGAACATGAACGAGGCGTCAAAACGGCATTCACGCATCAAGGACAGGCTTTCCTGATGATCCTCTTCAGTTTCAGAATGATACCCCGTGAACATATCGGTGGTAAGACCGCAATCGGGGATGATGCGCCTGATAGCGTCAACACGCTCCAGATACCATTCACGGGTATATTTGCGGTTCATCAGTTTCAGGATCCGGGAGCTCCCGCTCTGCACCGGCAGATGTATGTGACGGCAGATATTGGGAACGTCGGCAATCACAAGCAAGGTCTCGTCACTCATATCCTTGGGGTGAGATGTCGTGAACCTGACTCTCATGTCAGGTACAGCCTCTGCAACCATACGTAGAAGTTGGGGGAATCCTACGGTGGACCCGTCGTTTTCAAATCTGTAGGAGTTGACATTCTGGCCCAGAAGAGTTACCTCTTTGTAACCTTTTTTCTTAAGGTCAAGCACCTCGTTCAATATGCTCTGCGGATCACGGCTGCGCTCACGGCCGCGGGTATAGGGTACAATGCAGTAGTGGCAGAAATTGTTGCAGCCGCGCATTATCGATACGAATCCGCTTATGTGGTTGCCGCAGATGCGTTCCGGAATAATATCCTTGTAGGTCTCTGTAGTGGAGAGTTCCACATCCATAGCCTTGTGTCCGGCCTCAACCTGCGCCATCAGGTCCGGAAGAGACAGATATGCATCGGGACCGCACACCACATCCACATGATGGTTCTCTGTAAGGTCCTCCCTGGTACGCTCGGCCATGCAGCCCATAACCCCGATGAAAAGGCCTTTTTTCTTCTTTTTCATGGCGTTCAGGGTCTCCAGCCGGTTCCATATCTTCTGCTCGGCGTTCTCTCGTATGGAACAGGTGTTCAGGAATATGGCGTCGGCCTCATCAATGTCTTCTGTGGGCTCGTATCCGGCCATACGCATGATTGATGCAATAACCTCGCTGTCGGCTACATTCATCTGGCAACCGTAGGTTTCAATGAACAGTTTCTTGTTGTTCTCTTCCATATCCCTTTGTATAATCGGGTGCGAATTTACTCATTTTCCGCAACATGCCGAATTCCGGTGCTTCAGTCTTGTTTTTATTTAAGGTATTGTTTACTTTTGCGCGGTTTATACTAAAGAACGTCAAACAAGTAATAAAACATATAACAATGGCTTTCAAAAAAATGACTGCTGCCGAGGCAGCGCGTTTCGTAAAGAACGGTGACAATGTAGGTCTGAGTGGTTTTACCCCTGCCGGTACACCTAAGGCTGTCACCCATGAGATAGGTTTAATGGCCCACGAGCTTCATGAGAAGGGTCAGGAGTTTCAGATAAGCATTTTTACAGGTGCTTCTACCGGTGATTCATGCGACGGTATCCTGTCACGTGAACATGCCATCCGCTATCGCGCTCCATATACTACAAACAAGGACTTCCGTACAGCCGTAAACAATGGTGAGATAGCATATAATGACATCAACCTGAGCCAGATGGCACAGGAAATGCGTTATGGATTCTACGGCAAGCTCAACATCGGCATCATGGAGGCTTTTGATGTAAGTGATGACGGCAAGATCTGGGTAACCGCAGGTGTCGGTATCGCTCCCACCGTAGCCCGTCTGGCCGACAAACTTATTATAGAGCTCAATGCCGCTCACGCACGTTGCGCAAAGGGCCTTCATGACATTTATGAGCCCGCCGATCCCCCTTACCGCCGCGAGATACCCGTATATCAACCAAGCGACCATATAGGTAAGGACTACATCCAGGTGGATCCCGCCAAGATAATAGGTATTGTAGAGGTTAACATCCCCGATGAGGCACGCGGATTCACCGCTCCCGATGAGACTACACTCCAGATAGGTCACAACGTAGCCCAGTTCCTTATAAGCGACCTTAAGCGCGGCATCATCCCTTCAACTTTCCTGCCTCTGCAGAGCGGTGTGGGTAATGTGGCAAACGCTGTTTTGGGGGCTCTGGGTGAGGATCCTTCGGTTCCCGCATTCCAGATGTACACCGAGGTTATCCAGGATTCGGTTATCGACCTGATGCGTGAGGGTCACTGCAAGTTCGGCTCCAGCTCATCACTGAGTGTGAGCAACGAGACTCTGCAGAGTGTCTATGATGATATGGATTTCTTCAAGGACAAATTGGTGCTCCGTCCCACAGAGATATCCAACAGCCCTGAGGTTGCACGCCGTCTCGGACTTATCGCAATGAATACCGCTCTTGAGGCCGATATCTACGGAAACGTTAACTCAACCCACGTAAGCGGTGTAAAGATGATGAACGGTGTGGGCGGTTCGGCCGATTTCACCCGTAATGCATTCATCTCAATCTTCAGCTGCCCGTCGGTAGCTAAGGGTGGTAAGATCAGTGCCATAGTTCCCATGTGCTCGCATGTGGACCACAACGAGCACAGCGTAAAGGTGCTCATCACCGAGCAGGGTATAGCCGACCTTCGCGGCAAGTCACCCGCCGAGCGTGCCAAGTGCATCATTGAGAACTGCGTTCACCCCGACTACAAGCAGCTCATGTGGGATTACCTCAAGATAGCCCAGAAGGGTCAGACCAGCCACGCCCTGGACAAAGCCTTTGCCCTGCACAAAGCTCTTGCCGAGAAGGGCGATATGCATCTGGCCGAGTTCTAATACTCAATTGTGGCATAAAATGGACGGTTCTTGGCCCAAGAACCGTCCATTTTGTGTTATTCGGCCTAAATACTTATATTTGCAGATATGAATTATGAAATACACTAAAAACTAAACCAATGAACAAAGATCACTTGTTTGAACTGGCCGAGAAATACATCTCTGAAACGGGAATATCCGTCTTTCTTACCGGTAGGGCCGGGACTGGTAAAACCACCTTTTTGAAATACATTGTCGAGAACACGCCTAAACGCTGTGTCGTGCTGGCACCAACCGGTGTGGCGGCAATCAATGCCGGTGGCGTAACAATCCATTCCTTTTTCCAATTACCATTATGCCCCTATCTGCCCGATGTAAAGGAGCTTGTTACTGAGTATCAGATGCCGGAGGCACACCGTCAGTTGCGTAAAGAGAAGGTCAAGATTATCAAGACTCTGGATTTGCTCATAATAGATGAGATATCAATGGTCAGGGCTGACCTGATGGACTCCATTGATGCGGTTATGCGCCGATACAGAAAGAATGACCAACCTTTTGGAGGCGTGCAGGTGCTTATGATTGGCGATGCACATCAGTTGCCTCCGGTTGTCACGGAGCAGGATGAGCCTTGGCTCAGGAAGGTCTATAAATCACCTTTCTTCTTTCATTCCAAGGTGATGCAACGCCTCAAATATGTAACCATTGAATTGGAAAAGGTCTATCGCCAATCGGACTCCGGATTTCTGGATATCCTTAACAATATCCGTGGCGGAGTGATGGATAACAACACATACCGTTTGCTGAACAGCCGTTTGGATCCGCGTTTCAACCCCGATGATTCCTTTGCAGCACAGAATCAAAGATGGATTAGGCTTACCACTCACAATCGCCAGGCTGATACCATAAATCAGGAAAAGATGAGTGCTTTGAAAACCAGACTATATACTTTCTATGCAGAGATTGAAGGAAACTTTCCTGAGAATACCCTTCCTGCCGAAAAGACCCTGCAACTTAAGGAGGGGGCACAGGTTATGTTCCTTAGGAACGACTCCCGTGAAGGACGATACTATAATGGTATGATTGCCACCGTGACCGAACTTGATTATGACGGTATTACGGTGACCGATGAAAACGGCGATGAGATTAACGTTCCACTGGAAAAATGGGAGAATATCCAGTATGAAATAGATAAGGAGACAAAAGAGATAACGCCGGTAGTTGAAGGTACCTTCACTCAATATCCGCTGCGTGCCGCTTGGGCAGTTACCATTCACAAGAGCCAGGGACTGACGTTTGACCACGTCATCATTGATGCCGCATCGGCTTTCAGTTTCGGACAGGTGTACGTGGCTCTTTCCAGATGCCGCACTCTTGAAGGCATAGTATTGAGCAGCCCCATCTCCCAATCGTGCTTGTACAACAACAGCGACGTGTCCGGATTCCACGATGATTTCATGCCCGTAAGTGAGATGGAAAGAGGACTCCAGAATGCTCGTGAAACTTACTACATGAATACGCTGAAGGATTGTTTCACATTTAAAGAACTGGTTAGGCTTGTGGGATGGACAGGCGGCATATTCAATAACCATCTCAAGAATACCTATCCTGAACAGACTCAGACGCTGGAGAACAACCGCAGGCGTATCCGTGATCTGGAGGATATTTCGGAAAAGTTCCGTAGGGAATTGGACAGGATAGGCTGTAACAACCGTGAACACCTTGACGAAAGGGTATTGAAAGCTGCCGGTTACTTTATGCCGTTATTGGCTGAATGTGCATCGGAGATAACTCCGGTATTGTCTGTGTCGGTCGATAACAAGGATGTGAAAAAGACATTGACTGAGGCATCGGGCGAACTGATACCTGAACTTTCATTCAGGATCCAGTCCATGAAGAAGATTCTTGAAAGCGGATTCAGCATAGAGTCATTCCTTCAGATAAGGAACGATGTCATGCTCTCCACACCGTCTGAACTTAAAAAGAAGCGTCAGAAAGAAGCCAAAACCGTGGTTGAAAAGGAAGTCAAAAGTAAACCAGATATTTCTCAGATATACTCCAACAATCGTCATCCGGAACTCATTGAGCCTCTCACAGAGTGGCGTACGGAGCAGTACATTTCCCAAAACATCCGCGCTTACTGGGTTCTCACCCAACGTACACTCCTGGAAATTGCCGACACCTGTCCCTCAACAAAGGAAGAACTCCTGGCAGTAAACGGTTTTGGTCCCGCCAAGTGGAAACAGTACGGCGAGGAGATACTGGCACTCATTGCAAAGCACAAAAAATAAGCCATTGTTAAAGTGTGTTAATTGTATTGCACATAAAAAAAGAGGCCTTATCTTTGCAGTGTCTTAGTGAAGTAATACACCAATAAACGATTCAAACTTACAAAAACAGACAATATGATCAAGATTGAGAAACTAGCATTCAGTTACGGCAGCAATGCTGTACTGAAGGACATTTCGATGGAGCTCCAGGAAGGACGCATATACGGCCTTCTGGGAGAGAACGGAGTGGGTAAGACCACTCTTCTGACATTGCTTGCAGGTCTTAAGGAGCCACAGGCAGGCTCTATTACGGTTGACGGCCAGAAGCCTTTTGACCGTACGCCCTCTTTCCTTACAAGCATCTACTATCTTCCTGATGAGGTTCCCGCAGCCCGCATGACAGCTGAACGTTTTGCGCAGGATCGCGGTCAGTTCTGGGTGAATTTCAATATGGACAAGTTCAGTGAAATCATGAAGGTTCTGGAGAATGACGCCTCAATGCGCATGGACCAGATGTCATACGGCCAGCTCAAGAAAACATATATCAGTTTTGCCCTTGCATGCAACACGCAATATATTTTCATGGATGAACCAACCAACGGCCTTGACATTCCTTCAAAGTCACAGTTCCGCAAAGCTGTTTCCAAATACACCTCCGATGAAAGTACGCTGCTCATCTCCACTCATCAGGTGCGTGACTTGGAAACCATTATCGATCCAATCATAATCCTGGACCGCAAGGATGTGCTGATGAATGCATCTCTCGATGAAATCACTCAGAAACTCTTCTTTGATTATTCAACTACAATAGATCCTGAGGCTCTTTATTCGGAGTTGATACCGGGCGGATGCATACAGGTTCTCGAGAACAGGAGCGGTCAGGAGAGCAAGGTCAACCTGGAGGCTCTCTTCAATGCTGTGCACAAGCACAAAGAGCTTATAAAAGGAATGTTCAACTCTAAAAACGCATGATTATGGAAAGCACTGTTTCTGCCAACAACGGTTTTGGACGTTATTTCCGTTCAGACCTTAGTGCCGCAATATCAAATTTTGGCATTTCACTTCTGGTGTTCAGTACCATGGCTGTAACCACTGAACTGTTCAATGGTCTCTTCACACTGATGCTTTCGGGCAAGTGGCAAGGTATGATAGCAGGTTTAAGGATTCCTCTTTTCTTTATATTCGGAATAATAATGCTTTTAAGTTCACCGGCCAAGCTTTACGGTCATCTTACAGACCGTAAAGAAGGAACGGCGTTCCTTATGCTTCCTGTTTCAGGTTTTAACAAGTTCCTTTCCATGGTTCTCATAACCTGTATCATAGTACCTTTGTTCTTCGGTGTGGTCTATTTGTCTCTTGACGCTTTGGTTTGTCTCCTGGATCCAACTGCCGGTGAGTCACTGTTCAGCATGATCTTATTGAGCTTCCACATTGACTTCAATGAATTCTTTGCCAACACTTTACCGATATTAAACTATAAAGCCATAATGTCTCCCTGGCTTTATATGGATGATTTGGTACAGACATCGCTGTTATTCCTGCTCGGTGCCCTTATATTCAAGAAATCAAAGGTGGGTAAGACATTGGGTTGCCTCATATTGATAGCCCTTTCGCTGCAGATGATCACAACTCCGATAATGTCATTGGCCATGTTTGACAAGATTCACATGCTAAGTGAGATGGATAATATAGATTTCAACGGTGAATTCTTCAATACCACATTCCCGTTGCTGTCATGGATGTTAAGACATCTTGTGCTTTTAGATACGATACAGGACACACTGGTGAACTGCCTGCTGCTGTTCCTTGTCTGGCTCAGACTCAAGAAAATGAAACATTGACCGTTAATAATAAAAAAGGACTGATATGGAATTTGATCAGAATAAACCAATATATCTCCAGATAGCCGACGGAATTTCCGAGAAGATTCTGAGCGGAGAGCTTAAGGAGGGTGACAGGATACTGTCAGTGCGTGAATTGGGCGGTGAGTTGGGCGTGAACCCCAACACGGCAATGCGCAGTTATGAGAAACTTACTATGGACGGCATCATCTACAATCAGCGCGGCATAGGTTACTTTGTAGCCCAGGGTGCCAGAGCCATCGCATTGGAAAAGATGAGGACCGATTTCCTTGAGAACGAACTCCCGCAGATTCTTCGTAAGATGCGTCTGCTGGAACTCAAGGCCGAGGACTACCTGAAGCCATAACATAATCTTCTCTCCTCATAAGGGGCACAAAAGGGACGGTTCTTTTTGTGCCCCTTCTGTACGTATTTTAGCGAGCCATTGGGGCACAAAAAGAACCGTCCCTTTTGTGCCCCTTCCCTTTGTGTTTCCGTTTTGTTTTTGTATCTTCGTGACAGGATAAACATTACCACTATGGGAAGATCATTTAAAGGAGGTGTCCGCCTTAACCGAAGGACTATGACGGACCTTGTTACGGACTGGTTCCGTGACAATCAGGACAGCAGTATAAGTGTAAAACGCCTGTATGATGAGCTCAAGCTGAAGACTCACCCCATGCGCAGCATGTGTCTGGACATAGTTCTTGACCTGGTAGAGGACGGCTTCCTCAAGGAGAAGGACGGACAGTTCCAGCTCATGCAGAAGAGCAAGTTCGTTGAGGGTGTCCTGCAGCGCCGTGTGGGCGGCAAGAACTTCCTTGTGCCCGATGACGGCGGTGACCCTGTATTTGTTGCTGAGCGGAATTCGGCCGGAGCATTGAACGGTGACCGGGTTAAGTTGGTACTGTTTGCCCGTCGCCCCCATGCCGGGCTTGAAGGTGAGGTGACTGAGATTCTCAAGCGCGCCAAGGATACATTCGTGGGTACGCTTCAGGTCAAGGGCAAGTTTGCATATCTGGTCACTCCCGATAAATCAGACCGTGACATATTCATCCCTCTGTCAAGCCTTAAGAAAGGCCGTGACGGTGAGAAAGCCGTGGTAAAGGTGGTGGAATGGCCCGATACCCCGGACCGTAATCCCGTAGGTAAGGTCATTGACATACTTGGCGCGGCAGGTGAGAACAACACCGAGATGCATGCCATATTGGCCGAGTACGGATTGCCCTACAGCTATCCGGAGAACGTTGAGCAGGCAGCCGAGCAGATTTCATCGGACATTTCTGATGCCGCATTGGCAGGCCGTGAGGATTTCCGCAATGTGGTGACCTTCACCATCGACCCGCATGATGCCAAGGACTTTGACGATGCTCTCTCCATCCGTCCCATCAAGAAAGGACTTTGGGAGGTGGGCGTCCATATAGCCGATGTCAGCTATTACGTACAGGAGGGCAGTATCATTGACAAAGAGGCTTACAAGCGCGCCACATCAATATATCTGGTGGACCGCACCATACCTATGTTGCCGGAGAAACTCTGCAACAACCTCTGCTCCTTGCGGCAGGATGAGGACAAGCTCACCTACTCCGTGATAATGGAGATGACAGATGCCGGTGTGGTAAAGCGTTCCCGCATAGCCCGAACAGTGATTCGCAGCAACCGCCGTTTTGCTTATGAGGAAGTGCAGGCCATCATAGAGCGTGAGCAGCAGGGTGGCAAGGAACCGCTTCCCGGCGATGAGTTCAAGAATGAGATAATGACTCTTGACCGTCTGGCCAAGATACTGCGTGACAAGCGTTTTGCGGATGGTGCACTCAGTTTTGACCGCGTGGAGGTCAGGTTTGACATTGATGAGAAGGGACATCCTGTAAGCGTCTATTTCAAGGAATCAAAGGATGCCAACAAACTGGTCGAGGAATTCATGCTGCTGGCCAACCGTATCGTGGCCGAGTCCATTGGCGCAGTCAAGGGAGGAAATCCCAAGACATTCGTATATCGTGTGCATGACGAGCCGGATCCCGAGCGTATGGAAAACCTGCAGAACTTTGTGGCCAAGTTCGGTTACAAGCTCAAGGCTACGGGAGATCCCACGGAAATGGCCAAGTCCATGAACCGTATGCTTGCAGAGGTCAAGGGAAAGAAGGAGCAGGAACTCATAGAGACCATATCCATACGCTCTATGCAGAAGGCCTGCTACACCACCGATAACATCGGGCATTACGGTCTTGCATTCAAATACTACACTCACTTTACATCACCCATTCGCCGTTACCCGGACCTGATGGTACACCGCCTGCTTACCCGGTACATGAGCGGTGGCCGCAGCGTGAGTCAGCCCAAGTATGAGGAGTACTGCGAACACTGCTCCGGTCAGGAACAGCTTGCCGAGCAGGCCGAACGCGCCAGCATCAAGTACAAGCAGGTGGAATACATGGCAGACCGCATGGGCCAGGTATTCGATGCCGTCATCAGTGGCGTGACGGAGTGGGGAATCTACGCTGAAATCATAGAAAACAAGTGCGAGGGCATGATAGGTATCCGCTCACTTGGCGGTGACTACTTTGAGTTTGATGAGAAGAACTACTGCATCATAGGCCAGCGTACCCGCAAACGTTACCGGCTGGGTGACCACGTTAAAGTCAAAGTGGTACGCTGCAACCTTGAAAAGAAACAGATGGATTATGAATTGGTTTCGACTGATTTTTTGGAGCAGTGAGAGTAGGATCAAGCTCGCTTGAATTCTACCGAGTCGCGACAAAAATCATGGCACGAAGTGACATAAGAGTTAAATGAAAAACAAGTTATTTATATATGTGTTATTGCTGATTATTTCAGCCCCTTTAAATTCCCAGGATCAGACCCTGCGAGTGAACTACACCTTTTCCGGCAACAGCAAGGAGTCGCGGATATACCTGGATGACCTGAACGTGATTGACGGATGGGCGGGTCGTCGGGTGAACCTGAAGGACCTGTATCTGGCAGGAAACGGTCAGATTACTATGACCGATGCAGCCACGGGTGATACCCTGTTCCGCAATTCTTTCAGCACCCTGTTCCAGGAGTGGCAGAATACAGAGGAGGCTACCCAGGTGGACCGCAGCTTTGAGAACGTTTATCTATTGCCCATGCCAACAGATAAAGCGGTTGTTGAGGTCAAGCTTACCGACAACTATAACAAGGTTGTGGCAACCATGCGGCATACAGTAGATCCGGAGGACATCCTGATACGCCGCATAGGGCAGAACCCGCCCAAGTGGAAATACCTGCATCAGGGAGGCAGTCCCGAGGATTGCATTGACGTAGTCATAGTTCCGGAAGGCTATACCGCCGATGAAATGGAGCTTTTCTATAAGGATGCCGGCATTGCCGTGAACAGTCTGCTGTCACATGAGCCATTCAAGACCATGCAGGAAAAGTTCAATATCCTGGCCGTGGAACTGGCATCAAAAGACGGCGTAGTGAGCGATCCCAAAAATAGACTCTGGACAGAGACGGCTCTAAGTTCCCATTTCAGCACCTTCTATTCGGACCGCTATCTTACCACATTGAGGTTACGTCAGTTGCATGACAGGTTGGCCGGTGTCCCATACGAGCACATTATCATTCTGGCCAACACTGATGTTTATGGCGGCGGTGGCATATACAACTCTTATACGCTGACTACTGCCCATCATGCCCAGTTTGCCCCGGTTGTGGTACACGAATTCGGACACAGTTTTGGCGGATTGGCCGATGAGTATTATTATGATGACCAGTATGAGCAGTTCTATAATTCCGTGACCGAGCCTTGGGAGCCTAACTTGACTACCCGGGTTGATTTTGACAGCAAATGGAAGGATATGATTCCCGCCAATGTTGGGCAACCCACACCGGTTCCGGTAAATGACCCGCGTTCTCCCATGACCGATAAACAGCGTAAGGATGTAAAGAAACTTCCGCCGGTGGGTCTGTATGAGGGCGGAGGTTATATGTCAAAGGGTGTGTGGCGCGGATCGTTTGACTGCCGTATGCATACCAATACCTATCCGGAGTTCTGTCCGGTATGCCGCCGCTCGCTGGAGCGTCTGATCAGGTTTTATACAGAAGAGTCCAGATAAGTTATTTGGCGCAGTCAAGTACCGCCTGGGTCATCTTGCCCCAGGAGTATTTCTTTTTCTCGTCAAGGATTCCGCGGGTAAACTCCTCCTGCCGATTGTTGGTAAAGAAATCCACCAATCCATCGGCTATCCGGGCAGGTTCAGGCTCTACGGCATAGCCGGCTTTGCCATCGGGTACAATCTCAGCAAGTCCGCCCACATTGGTTACCAGCATGGTTTTTCCAAAATGATAAGCTATCTGTGAGACTCCGCTCTGTGTAGCGGTCTTGTAAGGCTGGGCAATGATATCTGCCGCTCCAAAGTAATACCTGACTTCATCGGATGGAACGAACTCGTTTTTCCAGATTACCAGTCTTTCCAACCCAAGTTTCTTTTCCAGTTCAAAGTATTTGTCAGAACTTCCGTAAAACTCTCCTGCCACCAGAAGTCGTACGTTAAGGTTACGCAAGCGACTGTCAGAGTATGCCTCAAGAAGCAGGTCCAGTCCTTTATAGTCACGGATAAGACCAAAGAACAGGATATATCTGTAGGCAGGGTCAAGCCCCAGATGACTGAGTGATTCATCCCGTGTAGCGGGTTTGCCGAAATGGTCATAGAGGGGATGCGGACTGAAAACGCGTGGCTTTTTCTTGTCAAAGAGGTCTATATCAGCAAGAACTGACTCTGAAAGAGCTACATATCCGTCAACTGACTTGATAAAGTATCGGGACAGGATTTTGTCTCCCGGTTTGTGCTCATGGGGTATCAGGTTGTGCAGGATAGCCACACGCCTGGCTCCGCATCTTCTTGCCATGCGTGAAACCGCACCTGTAGATGCGCCCATGAATGGCATCCAGAAAGGAACAATCAGTAAATCAGGCTTTTCAAGTCGTATATCGCGTGCCACACCGATCCAATTTAAGGGGTTCACAGAGTTTAGTCGTCTTACAATGTCCAAACCTTCAGGTTGGGGATCGGGCGAATACTGGGTCTTGCCCGGGAACAGGAAAGAAGGATACTGCAGAGTGAACGTATATATCTTTACATCTTCACCCTCATTTATGAATTCCTGTGCCAGACGGTTGTTGAAATCGGCTATTCCTCCGCGATAAGGCCATGCGGTTCCAAGAATTACAATCTTCATATCCTTTAATTAAAATTATGCTTCAAGTGACAAACTTACATAAAAAACGCCCTGAATGGCAGAATTGGGGATAAAAATCGTATTTTCGCATTCCAAACATATTTTGTCATGAACAAGAATCTTTTGCAAAAGTATTTGCCATACGTGGTAGCTGTTGTGGTGTTTGCCGTCCTCTCATGTATCTATTGCTCGCCTGTCTTTCAGGGAAAACAGATTTATGCGGGCGATAACATGCGTTACAAGGAGGCTGTCCATGAGTCTGTCAAGTATCATGAAGATACCGGCAACTATACATGGTGGACAGGGTCCATGTTTGCGGGAATGCCCAATTATCAGATAGGAGGCGGTCACTACAAGTCAGGTGATCTTATGAAACCGTTGCTCAAGCTGCTTCATCCGTCTCACAATACCAGGCTTCCCATGGTTCTTATGCTTTATTTCTGCTGTTTCTTTGTCCTTTTGCGCTCTGTAGGTGTTGACAGATGGCTTGCTATCATAGGCGCGCTTGCCACCGGATTCTCATCATATTTCTACATAATAGAACCTGCGGGTCATCATACCAAAGCCTGGTCCATAGCGCTTATGGCTGTGGTGGTAGCAGGATTCTTCTTTATTTTCCGCAAGAAATACGGTTTGGGCGTATCTCTCACAATGTTATTCACGGCAATGGGATTCTCGCCGCATCCACAGATGGCATACTATATGTTCCTGCTTATAGGTGTACTTTTCCTGGCCGAACTCTATATTCACATCAGGGAGAAAAGGTATAAGGACCTTATTGTGGCATCCGCTCTCTTTGCCGTATCAGTGTTGATAGGTCTGGGCACAGGCACATCAAATGTATTTGCCAACAAGGAGTATGTAAAAGAGACCATGCGAGGCGGTCATTCCGATCTTGTTGCCGATAATGCCGGTGCTTCCAAAGGCCTTAGCCTGGACTATGTAACAGCCTGGAGCTACGGCATTGATGAGACTCTCACTTTCATGATTCCCGGCTATATGGGTAATGCATCGGGGTATGATGTCGGAACGGATTCAGAACTCTACAAGCAGCTTATCGGGCAAGGAATACCCAGGCAGAACGCCAAGGAGATATGCCAGTCTGCTCCTACATATTGGGGAGAACAGCCTTTCACATCCGGTCCGGTTTATGCAGGTGCGGCAGTATGTTTCCTATTCATTTTAGGCTTGCTGTTGGTCAAGGGACCTTATAAATGGGCTATTCTGGTTGCCACCCTGATGTCTTTCGCTCTTTCATGGGGCAAGAATCTGATGTGGCTTACCGAGTTGTTCTACAATTGGTTCCCCATGTACAGCAAATTCCGGTCGGTATCATCTATCCTGATTGTGGCCGAGGTGACAATCCCGTTGCTGGGCTTTATGGCGGTCAAGCAGATAATGGATGGTAAGATAGAGCACAGTGAACTTAACAGGTCAATCTATGTATCAGCCGGTATTACAGGCGGATTGTGTTTGTTGTTGGCTCTGTTTGGCGGATCCATGTTCCCGTTCACATCTTCTTATGATTCATTCCCTGACTGGTTCGTTCCTGCAATCATTGCCGAGCGCATATCAATTTTGCGCAGTGATTCGTTCCGATCTTTCCTGTTCATTATGTTAGCAGCAGGTGTCATATGGCTGTTTGCCAATCAAAAGCTCAAGAAACAATGGATGATAGCCGCTCTTGGAATTATTGTAGTGGCTGATATGTGGCCTGTTGACAAGCGTTTCTTCAATGACAGCAATTTTGTGTCGCCCAAACAGCTTCAGGGTAATTTTACCATGCAGCCTTATGAGAAGGCCATACTTACCGATACAGACCCGCATTTCAGGGTACTCAATGCCGCCACAAATACTTTCAATGATTCCCGTACATCATATTATCTCAAGTCATTGGGCGGATACAGTGCAGCTAAACTACGCCGTTATCAGGATATTATAGACGAGTACCTCTCCAAGGGTAATCTGGCGGTGGTCAGCATGCTTAACGGCAAATACATAATCTCAAAAGGTGAGGACGGTAATCCTACACCTATGCGTAACCCCTCAGCTCTTGGAAATGCCTGGTATGTACATTCTGTTTCCAAAGTCAAAAATGCTACTGAAGAGTGTGCGGCGCTTGGAAAGGTGGACCTGGCAAGTACTATTGTGGTAGGCGATGATTTCAAACAGTATGTGGAAGGATTCAAACCGGCTGCAGAGGGCAGTTCCATCAAGCTCACTAGTTATGCGCCCGATGTACTTACCTATCAGTCCCAGTCATTGGCCGACGGTACGGTGGTCTTCTCTGAGATTTACTATCCCTATGGCTGGAAGGCATACATAGACGGCAAACCTGCCGATATTTTCCGTGCCAATTATCTGTTGCGCGCCATGAACATACCTGCCGGCCGGCATGAGATACGTATGGAGTTCCGTCCTGACAGTATCAGGAAGGGTAATACAATTGCTACAATCTGTATTATGATTATGTATGCTACCGTTCTGGGCGTGATAGCAGGAACTCTAGTAAGGCGAGGTCGTCAGCGTAAGTCAGCTTAACGTTCCGTTCATTTCCGCGTACAATGCCTACCTTCTCCTGCGGGAGGTAGCGGAGTACCGTACCGCAGTCATCGGTTGCGGTAAAACCGGGGTCTTTCAAGGCAATACGGTAAGCCTCCTGGATAGTCTTCTGGCGGAAGCCCTGCGGGGTCTGCATCCTCCACAGCAGACTGCGGTCCTGGATGGAGGTCATATAGGTGCCCTCTTTGTTACACTGGACTATGGTATCCACTGCAGGTATTGCCACATCCACGGCATTGAATGTCTCCATTGCCTTAAGTGTATCGGTTATGATACGTTCCGATACCAGCGGACGTGCCGCATCATGGAACAGCATGACTGTGTCAGGCTTGTCGGCATAATGGCGCACAGCAGCCAGGCTGGAGTCAAAACGCTCCTTTCCACCGGGCAATACAGCCGTGACTTTGGCCCAATTGTTAGCCTTGACCATATCCTTTACCTTATCAATGAATTCATGTGCTGTTACAATAACCGCCTCATCTATTCCCGGATGGTTATGGAAAGTCTGGACGGAGTGTTCCAAAACAGTCTTTCCACCCAAAGGCAGGAACTGCTTAGGGGTGGAAAGGCCGGTCCTTGAACCGGAGCCTGCGGCTAAAATTACTGCAACAGTCTCCATACGGTGTTTTAGCAGACTTCGCTTCCCGGTTTGACGGGGCGTTGTACTGTAGTTACACTAAGTGTGCCGTCGGCATCCAGTGCACTCAGTATCATACCCTGGCTCTCACGGCCAAGTATCTTGCGCGGTGCAAGGTTGGCAATGAAACATACCTGCTTGCCTACCAGATCCTCAGGCTTGTAGTAATTGGCAATACCTGAAAGGATGGTACGTCCGCCCAGACCGTCATCGATCTTGAACTGCAACAGTTTGTCAGACTTGGGAACCTTGATGCACTCAAGGACTGTACCTACGCGGATATCCAGCTTCTCAAACTCCGGGAACTGTATGTTCTCCTTGATGGGTTTGGCAGGCTGAGCTGCTGCTGCAGCTTTCTCATTCTCCTCCTTGCGCTTGAGCAGCTTCTGAATTTGAGCCTCAATGACATCGTCCTCAATCTTCTCGAACAAGAGCTCAGGCTTATTAAGCTTATGCCCGGCTGCCAGCAGGTCAATGGAACCCAGACGGTCCCATTGTGCGCCCTCCAGAGCAATCATCCCGCGCAGTTTCTCGCTTGAGAACGGCAGGAACGGCTCGAATGCGATAGCCAGGTTGGCAACCAGCTGAAGTGATATGTTCAGGATGGTCTCAACGCGCTTCATATCGGTCTTGGCCAACTTCCAGGGCTCTGTATCGGCCAGGTACTTGTTTCCTATGCGGGCCAGGTTCATAGCCTCCTTCTGGGCCTCACGGAACTTGAAGTTGTCAAGCAGAGACTCAAGCTGCTGCTTAACATCGGCAAACTCCTTAAGGGTCTCGCGGTCATAGTCTGTAAGCTCACCGCACTCAGGAACAACGCCGTCAAAATACTTCTGTGTCAGAACCAGGGCACGGTTCACGAAGTTACCGTATATGGCCACCAACTCGTTGTTGTTGCGTGCCTGGAAATCCTTCCATGTAAAGTTGTTGTCCTTGGTCTCAGGAGCATTGGCGGTAAGCACGTAACGCATTACATCGGCCTTGCCGGGGAAATCCTCCAGATACTCATGTACCCATACGGCCCAGTTGCGAGAGGTCGATATCTTGTCATCCTCCAGGTTCAGGAACTCATTGCTGGGTACGTTGTCGGGCAGTATGAATGAGCCCTCGGCCTTAAGCATTGAGGGGAACACTATACAGTGGAACACTATGTTGTCCTTACCTATAAAGTGGATAAGGCGTGTTTCGGGGTCCTTCCACCAGGTCTCCCAACTGCCGCGCTCGGGATGTGCGTCGCAGTACTCCTTGGTGTTGCTTATGTAACCTATGGGAGCGTCAAACCAAACATAGAGAACCTTACCCTCGGCTCCCTCAACGGGAACGGGGATACCCCAATCCAGGTCACGGCTCACGGCACGGGGCTGCAGGCCCATGTCAAGCCAACTCTTGCACTGACCATAGACATTGGGACGCCACTCCTTGTGCTCCTGCAGGATCCACTTTTCAAGCCACTCCTGATACTGCTCCAAAGGCAGATACCAGTGGGTGGTCTCCTTCATCACAGGTTTGCTTCCGCTTACGGTACTTACCGGATTGATAAGTTCAGTGGGTGAGAGCGATGTACCGCACTTTTCGCACTGGTCACCGTATGCGTGATCGTAGTGGCAGTGGGGGCACTCACCGGTAATATAGCGGTCGGCCAGGAACATATGGGCCTCCTCATCGTAGTACTGCTCGCTGGTCTTCTGGATGAACTTGCCGGTATCGTAAAGCTTACGGAAAAAGTCCGATGCAACCTTATGGTGAGTGGGGGAACTGGTACGTCCGTAGATATCGTAAGATATGCCCATACCCTTGAAGGTATCCTTCATCTGATAGTGGTAACGGTCGATGATCTCCTTAGGGGTCACGCCCTCTTTCTTGGCGCGGATGGTGATGGGCACTCCGTGCTCATCACTGCCTCCTATGAACATCACGTCCACCTTCTTGAGACGTTGGTAACGGACATAAATATCGGCCGGAACGTAAGCGCCTGCCAAATGGCCTATATGCAACGGGCCGTTGGCGTAGGGCAGGGCCGATGTAACCAGAATCCTCTTGTAATCTTTCATTTGTATATCAAGTTTCTTGTTTCAGATTGCAAAGGTAATAAAAAATGATACAATTGGGGTCAGACCCCTTTTGCACGTGTTTAATTTATCCAAAATCGCAAAATTTAGCATGTGCAAAAGGGGTCTGACCCCAATTGTATCATTTTCCCCAAGATGCGCGGTCCAAACTGCGATACCCGATAGCCTCGGCTATGTGATGGGGTTGGATTGTGGCTGAACTGTCCATATCGGCAATGGTTCTTGCTACTTTGAGGATGCGGTCGTATGCACGGGCAGACAGGTTCAGGCGGTTCATGGCCTCGCCCAGCAAATGTATGGAGGCAGGTTCAGACTTGGCGTAACAGCGTAGCATGCGGGAATCCATCTGCGAATTGCAATAAATGCCCTTTTCATCGGCAAATCTGGCGGCTTGAACCTCTCTTGTCCTGATTACCCGTTCACGAATCGCTGCGCTTGGCTCACCGCGCCTGCCCGATGACATGTCATTGAATCCTACCGGCAGGATTTCACACTGAAGGTCAAAGCGGTCCATTAGTGGTCCTGATACTCTTCCCAGGTATCGTTCTATGGTAGCAGGTGAGCAGTGACACTCCTTTACAGGGTGGTTATAATACCCGCACGGACAGGGATTCATTGATGCCACAAGCATGAACGATGCAGGGTATTCCACGCGGTATTTGGCACGTGATATCACTATGGTCCTGTCCTCAAGCGGTTGTCGCAGCACCTCTAGGGCAGAACGGTTGAATTCCGGGAGCTCGTCAAGCAACAATGATAATTAACCATTATTAGCTATCACATATATAAATACATTGTCCATCAATTACATACACCATATCATGGTAGTAATTATTTCACGTAACTTAGGCATTTATTCAGTCCATAATACTATATTATTACTACATATTATCTGAAAATTACTACCCCTGAATAACACTTTCCATCTCCTTTAGCTAAAGATTATTAATACCCCATATTCTCCAGGCTCCTCCTGCCGTGCTTCCGACAGGTGTTATTATCTTTGTATTGTACTGAACTATAGGTAATTAGTATGTCGGAAATATCAAATCATCGCTTCATCGACCTGGGTCTGTCAGTGCTCTGGTCGGCATCAAACCTGAGGGCTACATCCTCCCGAGAGAGGGGCGTTTTCCATGCCCTCGCTTTACCTAACGAAATAGCAAATATGGGCATTCCACCGCAAAATCAGCACGGACAACAAGTACAGGAGCTGGCCTGGCGCAAACCCACAAGAGAAGAGTTCGAGGAGCTCTTCCTGTGTTGCGACCTGTTCTGGGGTGAATATCTTGGTGTAACAGGGCTGACCGCCGTTAGCCGTGTATACCCAAACAAGTATATATTCTTTCCTTCTACCGGATGGAGGGACCTGGATGGCAGTATCCATGACGAGGATATATGCTACTACTGGACCGGAGAACCTTACAAGTACGACAACCACTTTGCCTGGGGGTTCCAGTTCGACGAAAAGCAAAAGCAGTGTATCTATAAATACACTGGATACGGGTACTGCATACGCCCGGTACTCGAAAGAAACAACATCAACAATGAATAACCCATCAGTTACAGGAGACCCCATTCCCCGAAGAAAGGAGGTTAACATCTTAGAGGATATGGCTGACATTGCACAGGCTGTCAAAGGTTCTGGCCTTCCGGAAGTGTTCTTTACAGAGCAGAGCGGCGTTTGGGAGCAACTACAAGCTCTCAGCACTTATATGAACCTTACACCTCGCCAGGTGACCATCCTTGCTGTCATCCTGGAATTCAACGGGTATGCATCACTTAGAGATATGGCAGAGTATCTTGGTTGTCCAGTTTGCCGATTACATTCGATGCACTGGGACATTGAATTGCTCCGTCATATAGAATACCTCAAGGAGGGAGAGAAGTTGTATGAGTTTATCATAGAGCCAGACCTTATCGCTGGATGGGCGGGCAACCGGCTATATCGGGCATTCCAGGACCCCCAAGAGGCTGTGTGTAATCACTTGCTTGGCCGGGTAGGATTCGAGGTAACACACTTTGGTGCGTATATCATGGTCAAGGAAAATCTCAGCGATACCATAGACCATTACCTAGAAACCTATTCCGGATGCCAACTGCTGGCCTACATCCAAAGTCTGGTTGTTACTTCCCCCTCACCGGAACTGACTACCCGGATACTCCTCATGTTATTGGCAAAGAACTATAAATCGATATTTTACGAGAACAAGGTTAGTGAGAATGAGTTGCTCCGGTTTATAAAGAAAGTAGTGCCAACGGCTGAGGATTCCCAGATACGGGAGAGCATAGGATACCTCGTAGCTGTTGGTACCTTGGCAACGAGTGAGCCTGAAACATACAGTCTGTCAGAGGCCGTAACCAAGGAGGTCGCGAAGATGATCAAGTTCGATGATGCGTTCGAAATTAACCCATAGTCATCATCATGCGGGGAGTTCGTAGTTCAATACCACTTCATCCTCTGGACCCCATAGTGGCACACTGGTAGCCTTTTCCTTGCTTGCAACCTTCCTCCTGCTGGTAGCCTTCTTCGTTTTAACAGGCTTTTCTCTTCCTAGCAGAGTTCTGTAAATCTGGTCTATCTTCTCTCTTAAATCTTGTTTATCTTCATCGGTCATCTTCTTCGTATATATCGCATCATGAACGGTGATTGACTTGATATTATATTTCTGGTACAGTTCACGGCAGATGCCAAGACTTATCAACTTCAACTCGTAGGGAGTTATATCCCTCTGAAGGTTGGATACACCTTTGGGCTGAATGAAATCGATGCGCCGTGGACCTTCTACTTTCACCGAATATACGTTAGAATTATCATCCTTCCTGACTAATTTCTTGCGCCTAGGGTAGTCCAGAAAGAAGTCTCTTATATGAGGGTACTTTTCCTCAAAATACGAATCTACGATATGCAGGTCCTGAACATCCTTATAGCTAGTGCGAGTGCCGTTCTTCTTCAGCAAACGATTCCGAGAAACGCCGCGATATCTGTTACACAAAACCTTAGCCTTTTCTCTGTCGATGCAAATCCCATTTTTCTTATGATATGTTATTATATCAGCGTAAAGCTTATTCTCCAGAGTCAAATCAATGAAAGCGTTGGCTTCCTTCATCACCACCTCCTTATCATTGCCATTATAAACCTGTTTTATATGGTACCCGATGAAGGCAAAGAATGCGCTATGGGCATCCCATACCTCCTCGACGTTCTTGTTGTCCCATAGGACCTGGGTTTTTCTTTGCTCCTTGGAGAGTTTGTGAAACATGTGATATAACCGCCCGTCTCTCGTAATGCCCGCTTTCCTGGCGACATGCTGTCCATCAAGGACCAACTCATCATACCAGGACTTGAAAGTCGATAAGAATTTCATCTCATTGGGACTCGCAACCCCCTCAACGTTTGCCTTGCCCATCGGGTCAGGTTCCTCCTTATAGTTATAAATCATCTTCTGGACCCACTCTTCACCTGACTCGTATTCTTTCTTCTTGAACTGGATGTACAGCGATGGGGGGCCGATTTTGTCGAATTCGACGGGTACATATACAAAGGACTTGTCATATATCGGAGCATAGAGGTCAACAAGGCCATTTCTTTGCGATGTAGGCGAGGCAATCTGTCCCTGGGATACACAGCCAGACGAAGGGGGAGAACTCGTCTGCGGGGCAGGAAAGAACTTCTGCATGCGTGCAAAGGATATGTCCGGAAGCATAAACTCATACGAAACGAGCTCTTCCTTCACGGGTATCTCTATTGCTATATACGAGTTGAACCTATGCCCGGTACCCTTGTTCGTCGGTTTATCTACCATAATCAACCCAGCATCCTTCAAAGTCCTAACCGCTTTCGTCAGCCGTTCCATATGTCCGGAGAACATCATATCGGCCAGGTCCTGGTACGGGAAATTTGTAAAACGGAAACCGTTCACTGCCCGTATAAGGCAGTACAACTTCGTAAGGTTTGGAATCGACTGTGCTGGTATCCCGCGAGCCCGCATTACGTTACCGGCGTTCGTTACCACCTGCTGCGGAACCTGGAACCGGAGGGTCTTGTCTTCATGTCCGAAATAGATGTCTTTGTTGTTATCCATGTCCTTCTTCTTTTTCTCCTTTACATATTATATACATAAAAAAGGAAAAGTGCTAGGGCTATAACCAACTTTCTTGGATAAATTTTTCTACGAGGGTAACCCTCAACCGAAGACCCACCCAACCGAAGGCCCCCTTACCTCCATTATAATATCTGTAGTATCTTAAGAACTATAGAGTAAGGACTTCTGAGTTGCCAGATATCTATAAAGAGTGTAACTGTATATATACCAGTTTGTGGGAGAAGTGGGGGAAAACTGGGGGAGAATCCGGACGGTATTATGCGAGAGGACTATGGTCTTTGGGTGCTGGACAGTTTCCCCCGCAACTCCTCGATTGTGTATGGCGGGTTCTTCCTGTGGAGCATATAATGACAGTTAGGGCATACCGGAACCAGGTCTGTATCCACGTTCAGTTTGTACTCTTTGCCTATAGAAGATATGGGTGTCAGATGATGTACATGAATAAAGCCCTTACCTATCTCGCCGTATGTTGCTTCGAAGTCGCAACCACAGACCAAGCATTTGTAACCTTTCTTTTCCACACACTCTCTGCGTGCCTTCTGGTTACGTTCATACTTGTTCGCCTTGACAGTTATCAGTGCCCCTTCATATAGCTGCTCCTCAGCCTCTGGATAGTCAACACCATAAACATTATCGTTCACCAATTGGTATGGGTGTAACACGTAACTCAGTAACCCTTCATCCTTGAGCTCCCTGACACCTTGGAGAAAGCCAAGCAATCCATGTTCGTGCAGACGTTCCAAGGATAAGGCATCGTCATCATACTCCTCTATGAGTCTGAAACGAGCATAGGAGGTCATAATACCGCTGTAGTAGATGTCCATGTCGGTCCAGAAATCTACCTGGTCCTGGATGTCATCATATGTCAGCTTGACCGCTATGACTTCCATTTTGTAACGGATACGCTGTTCGGGTTTAGCCTTATAGATGAACACAATGTCTCCTATGGAGAACTTGTCCGTCCTCCAGTAGACCAACCCATCTTGAGCCTTTAACGCATCCCCTATCCTGAAGATGTGGTCATTGCTTGGAACTATCCAGTATTTCATATCATTTGGTCACTACATTACCAGCACCTTCGTTGATTCCTCACCGAACTGTGATACTACACGGACGGCAACCTTCTTGCCTTTCTCGTAGGGGATGGATTCACTCTTGAATCCATAGAGTGTATCCCATATGTCTTCGTTGAATTCCAGACGCAAGGTACGCTCTGCACGCTGTTTGGCAAGGTCCTTAGCAATGGTATCAAGACCCTTGCGCCAATCGGCAAAGTCTTTCTTATCACCACCACAGAAATGAATGCTGCGTACCTTGAAGAGACCACCTGTATAGTTGTCATCCATTTCCCAGTAGGCGATGTCATTCACATTGCGGGCCTTCACCTCGTCCTGTATGGGGTCATACATGTCCATACCATTAATCTCCACATGACAGTTGCCATCACCATCATTAACGAGGCTAACATCAGGTTCTCCGATGATGATAAACGAGCCTGCCTTCTTGTCCTTTTTCAGCAAGCCGTCTTGCAGCAGGTCATCACTCATGCGTACCTTCGAAACCTGGAATGTGCCAAAGTTATAGTCTTTGTTCTCCCCGCTCTCTATGCTGTCCTCGAATGAGAAACCAAGAATGACGAGCCAGTTAGATTCGCTTAGATGTCCACGGAAAGCGCGAATGGCTTCGTTGACTGCATATTTGCTGACAGTTCCGAACTTAGGACCTATCATGAAGTAGACGCAATGCTCCTTTCCATCCTCTGTCTTATAATAGCCCTTGGCATTCAGGTAGGGCTCATCCAGGTGCTCCATTGAATACATGACAGCCTGTTGCTGCTTCACGCCATTACGAATTCCATTAGCTTTCAGGTTATTGAAGATACGTTCTGTAAACGTAGCGTATTCATCGAAATCGTTCTGTTTGTCATTCAAGCTGTCCGGGGAACTGACATCAAGACTCTGTAGGGTCTCTACTGTGAATGGACCACTCACACGGATACGCTTCTTATCCTCCTCTGGCTGGTCGTAGAGAGTTTCTTCATCATATGGCAAATCATTTGCCAAAGCCTTCAAAGTGATATGTGGCACTTTCTTATAGACAAAGCCTCTGCGGATGTTAGGGTTCTCGCTATTGTCGTGAGTCTTGTAATAAGGGAATAATGCTGTTGTCAGCCTCTTCTTGGCAATATTCAAAGCAATTCGGCTAGTATCAATCGTAATCCATCTACGTCCCCATTGTTCTGCTACGTATGCAGTAGTTCCACTGCCACAGGTCGGGTCAAGAACGAGGTCGCCAGGGTCAGACGCCATCAGTATGCAACGTTGAATAGGTTTAACAGAGGTTTGACAAACATATTGAATGTCTGTTGCTCCTCCTGTGTCGTTCCATAAATTCGTAAGGGATACGAAAGGGAAATCATTGTAATAGAGAACGTAACTTGGAACTTTTCCAGGAACAGCAACTCTATTTAATTGCATTAACTTCTTTACTCCCTGTTGATTTGTTTTCCAACTCCTTTTGCCACATTTATAAGTAACTCCATCTATCTCGATATCAAACATACATGAGGGAGTATATCCACTTGATTCTAGTTTGTCGTAGCGGAATATTTTATAATCTGAGGGTATCAAAAAGGGCCTATCTTTTTCTTCTTTTGTCATCGAACGCCTTGATCCATCCGGCAACTCAACATAATTATACATTGAACCGCTACCTGTTCCTAATGGCTTAGGTTCATACAATGCTCTAAACTTTATTTGCTCAATGTCTTTAGCGTACCATAATATATAATCTGTAATTCCAGTCACTCCAGAACTACCCAATGAACCTGATTTTCTGAAAGTTATCTGGGAGAAGAAGTTCTCGCTACCAAAGACTTCGTCCAAAACGGAGCGAACAAGATGGAGGTTCTCATCGGATATCTGCACAAACACAGAACCACTTTCTGTAAGCAATTCTCTTGCCACCACCAATCTGTCTCTCAAATAAGATAGATAGCTATGTATACCCAATTCCCATGTATCGCGGAAAGCCTTAATCATTTCAGGTTCGCCTGTGATGTTGGAGTCGTTGTCCTTCACATCACGGCTATTAAGTTTCATCTGCCAGTTTGAAGCATACTTGATTCCATACGGAGGGTCGAAGTATATGCATTGAACCTGACCTTTCATGCCCTCACGATTCAGTAGGGAGTTCATCACGAGCAAACTATCACCCTGAATCAGTCGGTTCTGCCAGTTGTCGCTATGTTTATAGTAACCAGCCAAACGCTCTAATTCATCCTCATCACCTTCTGACAAATCACCAAAGAGGTCGAGCTGCAACTTAGCACTCTCGCTCTTATGTTCATGCAGTTCATAAAGATTGTCAATGATAGCCTCCGGACGGATATCCTCATGCTTGTACAGACTGCGAATGTCTGTTCTCAATTGGGGCATATAGTCCGGGTTGTCCTCATCGTCATTCTTGTACTTGCCTAACCAGTAGAGTTCGGGGTCGCGTCCACGCTGGAACTCATGGCGGAACACCTGGTACTCGCTAACTTCCGGCTGTCCGCTAATGGCCATCTGCTCCTCACCCTGATGGGCACTATCAGGAATGGCAGCACGCTTATCGTCATGTTTGATACTGCTGACCGGTCTATTCTTATCGTTTGTCATAGTTTCTGTATTTTATCGGTGATGAGGTTTTCTAACTTGTCTATGTCTCTTATTTCCAGCAAATCCCACTGACCATATGTCTTCAAATTGTTTGCAGCGGGTATCCAGTAGTCTTTCAGATAATGACGTTTGGCATCTTTGTTGCCCGATTTGTCGCTGTCAAAATCCTCGCACTCAACAATAAGGTTTACTATGTTGCCCCCTGGTGTCTTGACCCGGACAATAAAAGAAGGCTGATACTCCCGATTATCATCTGCCACTGTATACGGTATGCGGAAGCCAAGGTAGGTATTCTTTACCCAGCACAAGACACATTCCATACCATCCAATGTCTTGGATGCTATATGTTGCCAACTATTATCTTCGCATATAACATAGTTTACATGGCTGTGTATTGTTGGGTATACAGGTTTGTTCGTTGGACGGTATACATTGCGAGTGCTGCCCTCTGGGTTGTAATAGTTCAGTACAGCAGAGATTATCTCTTTGTCAGCATTTGCCTTATGGATGCCCTCATTGATGTCGTCAAGTACGGCTTTGTAGTTCCATAACATAACCAATCTCTTCTGTTCCGGACTACCATCGCCACCTTTAATTTCCAACTGGTTGTTATACCAAGTTTCAACGATAGTCTTTATATCCGGGAACTTCTGGAACTGCTGACCATGTTCGCGACTCGTATAGTATTCACGAATCATCAGATGGGCAAAGTAGTATATGACCTGGGAGTCGCGCATCTCCTTATAGTCTGACTTGAGCATCTTCTGGTCTCCGTTAACCACAGTCTGCAATACCGTCCACTGTGGGATTTTGTTGAAGTCAAGCACGAACTTGGGCAGGCCGGTATAATCTGCGGTAAGCGTTCCCTCAATGTTATCGGAACGATAGCCTGTAATAACGGGGAATCGTATCTCCATCGAGGATTGTCGCTCAGGCAGTGGACGTATAATAGTCTTGGGTTTCTGGGGCTTTGTTACCACCGTTTTTCCGCCCTTGAAGGTATTGAACGGTACACCAATGATACGGGCATATTCCGGCGGGAACTTAAACGTGATATTCTCTTTCTTGTACTTATAAAGTTCTTTACGCTCTATCTCCTGGCCATCTTTGTTGTAGGGTATCAGGTCGTAACTCTGTCTACGCAAAGCACGGCCGACCACCTGTTCACAAAGCAACTGACTGCCAAATGCACGGATACCACAAACATGAGTTACTGTGTTTGCATCCCATCCCTCCGTCAGCATAGATACGCTGACCACACATTTGATATCACCACCCAACTTACCAGGCTTACCAACCGTATTTACAACCTCACGCAAGATGTCTGCGTCTGTCAGAGTATCAGCAGATCCGGCCCCATGTTGGTTGGCATATTCATGCCTGAACTCCTCAATCTCCCTTGCGTATGCTTTCTTGAAGTTCTCATCTATACGTGTAGATGCTTCATCCAGTGCGGTAGAATCAATAAGCAGGGTAGGGAATTTATCTTTTGGTGACCCCATCATGTCGTAATTTGAGAACACCTCGTATCTCCCATGGCGATAACGTGGTTCACCATCCTCATTGACACCGTCCTGGTAACCGGCGATATCCCGGTACACCTCATGTGAAACAGTTGTGTTGTTACATACAACTATCAACACTGGTGGAGCTGAATAGATTGTGCCCATTTCCTCGTATGCTTCACGCATACCTTTATCGTAATCAACGTAGTCTTTGACAAACTGTTCCAATGCGGTGTTCAGCAAGGTAGGCAGGTTAGGAGCCTGCACAGGTAGGTTGCTCGTATCAACATTATCCTCCTTGTCTTGTTTCCGTTGTCCGCGAATACCGCGTTTCGGTAGTTTATCCTTGATGGACTCATAGATGTTCCGCAGCTTCGGTTCATCCAAGACTGATGTGTTATCATATGATGGCAAGAAAGGAATCTTTACCAAACCACTCTCAATGGCATCTACCAACCCAAAGTCACTTACCACCCAGGGGAACAACGAGTATTCAGGATAACCTGAACCTTTCAAATAGTAGGGTGTTGCCGAAAGGTCATAAACGTGTTGCAGTTTGTAGCCTAACAGTTTCATCTGACGAAGACCTTCGTACCAAACCATAGCGGTTTCGTTTTCTTGTTTCAGGTCTGTCTTCTCGTCGTCGGTCAGAGTCTTATCTTTATTCGTTTTTGGCAGATAGCAGTGATGTGCCTCATCGTTAATCACCACGATACGCTTGCCTTTGACACCTTTCTCCAGTACTCTGCTCAATAGTACGCTGTAGTCCTCAGTTTCCTTTTGTTGCACCATCTCTCCGTTCCGATACACAATCTTACCATCAAGAGGAGAAGCATGTTTTCCGGAGAATACACGGGGGAGAAATTGCTGATAGTTTACAATGGTGATGCTGGAGTTCAGACCACCCAACTCTTTCTCAAATTGAGGTGGTATAAGTCCACGCTGGTGGTAGTAATCTGTACGCTCAAAGTTATTGCTACGTTGATTATTATCCAGTTGAAGTACACCTAAGCGGTCACGGATAGTGATACCGGGGGCACATAACAGGAAGTGGTCAGCATAGTGGGTGTCCATCGGATTGGCTCGCTTGTTCAAGTAGTTGTACAGAATCAGCATAGCCATCACCACCGTCTTTCCTGTACCAGTTGCCATTTTGAATGCTGTGCGAGGCAATACATATGCATCATCAGCAGATACCGTATGTCTGCGTTCTGATAATAGGTTCAGGATGTAGTTGCCGGTATTTGGGTCGCGCTCTGCTATCTCATTAAGCCAGATGGCTGTTTCCACAGCCTCGCGTTGACAGAAGAATAACCGTAGGTTTGCCCTGCGTTCAGGATTGTTGAACCAGAAGTCAAGGAGTTCCTTTGTAATTCTCGAAGACTTGGGGTACCCTGCCTCTCGCCAGGTCTTTACCTCCTTGCGAATTCCGTTGATAAACTCTGCATTTGGGTCAGCTGATGCAAATTCTCCCTGAGAGAAAATGCCTTTGTCACCTCTCTTTTTCGGAACGATGTTTACATCATAACCAAACGAACGACGCCCGTTGATGATGGTTTCGTAGTCTATGTTACCGTTCAAGTCAGTATCATAGTAGAACTGCGGTTCCTCATACGGGTTATTCAATACGGGATTATCGCTTTGGGTCATATTGCAATAACGGTTAGTACTAATTTTACAAAGATAAGAAAAGGTTCATGAACATATGAACAGATTCTGTCTGATTTCTCGGAGGAATTCATTCACGCTACGGTTCAGGATGATATCAGTGTCATTTCTTTGGTATTATTTCCCAGATAAAAGTGAAAAGAATAATCGTGAAAATTTCTATCAATATTTCTCCCCGGATGGCAGATATATTTCTATGTAAGTGCTTGAGAATGTGACCAAAACCATGTATCTTTGTATAGAGTTGTAATTGATAAAACTATGAGCAAAGTTGTGCTGTTATGTAGAGTGTCGACCAACAGGCAGGACTATAATCGTCAGGTCGCGGAACTGACACAGTTCTGCACTCAGATGGGGTGGACCATCGTGAAGGTATTCGCAAATAAAGTTTCAGGAGCGAAGACCGTAGAAGAACGACCGGAGATTCTGGACATGATAGATTACGTAAAAGGCAATCATGTTGACAAGGTGGTATGCCTTGAAATATCACGCTTGGGTAGGAATACGCTCGAAGCACTCAAGGTGATTCAGATTCTCAACGACAACGGCATAGCCCTGTTTGTAAAGAACTACAACTTGTGCACGCTGAATCCGGACGGTACGGTAAACCCGGTTGCAAGCCTCATATGTACAATACTTCTTGAGATAGCATCGATGGAGAGGTTGACTATTATTGAACGCATGGCGAGTGGCCGAAAACAGTACATTGAAAGATGTCGTGCTGAAGGAATCAAAATGGGACGTCCATCTACATACAGAAAGTCGGAGGAAGAGTACAGGGCGCAGTACACAAGGGAGATATCATTACTCCGAAAGGGCATCAGTCTTCGAAACGTTTGTTCGCTAACCGGAACGTCAGTGAATACATTGAGGAGGTTGAATGCGTTCGTCTGATGGTATGTCATGAAATGAAATGTGGGGCGGCCGTTGGTCGCCCTATTTTGTGTCCTTCCTGCATCTGAAGCGGTTTTGTATCACTTTAAAGTTGAGCGATTACGGGCACATGATTCACTGCTGTATCACTTACGTTTCTTGATATAAATTGACCGTTGGCCTCCTCCTGATGGGGGAACTGGGGACCTAAGGTTTTATCCCCGTCACCTAGACATGATGACTGTTCCGGGCTGCCAGCCGGCGTCCCTGTAGGAGCTGGATCCAGGGTGAAATCCCGGTGACGGGTACGTGTAGGCTCGTTTCCTGTAGCTGCAGAGCTGTCGGGTTGATGTCTGCTGTTCTGGAGGCGGCTTCACCAGATGACGCTCTGTTGCGTTCGGGCCGTCACGTGGACACAAATCGAGCTCAGAGTCTCTTCTGGGTGCGACTGGAGATGGTGAGTCTCCAGTCTGGGGGCCTGTGTAGCGTTCTCGTCACGGGGATGTTTATGGTTCGCGATGGTGAAGGATGCTGGTAAGGGGGAAGACCTCGTAGAAACTGTGTATGACATACCAGGCCTTATACATAGTGGTGTCAATGACCGAAGGCATTAGGTTTCACACCTGATTAAGGACTGGAACCTATGCAACATCCTTGCTAATCAGTATGTTGTATAATGCCATGATAGCGTAATCCCGTGCTCATGAAGCATCGTTCTGAATGAAAACACCATGGAAAAACGTTATATATTCACTTCATGACGTATCATATTTATATTTTCGTATCTTTGCCATGTCTGCAAGGGAAGAGACATGCCCGTAAGCAGACGAGGCATTCAGACTTTATCCGTTCACGAAACTGGAAATTTTGCTGAGATGAAGTGCGGAATGACCAAGCCTTGATATGTATCGACCATTGTCGGTCCATATAGGGGCAAGGTATTCTTCAACTATATTCAGCGAGGGTTTTCCAGGCCTGTGAACGGTATAGGAGGAGAGTTCCTTGCCTTTTTTTTTGTGTGTCTGGGTCTGACGGACATTGTTTGGAATAAAAAGCGACTATTTAATAACTAAACAATTGCAATTATGAAGAAATCCATTTTATTGCTGTATTCGGCAATGCTAGTGGCACTGTCATTACCACAAAGTGCATACTCAAAGATGATCAGGCTCTCGGATAACATCATTTACGATGGCGAGATAATGAAAGTAAACAAACAGAAGGTTCCACATGGACAAGGTGTATTGATGGCATACTATAGTAATCCAGAAGGAATTCAATGTACGATAAAAGGAATCTTCGATAATGGAGAGGTTGAAGATGCCGTGATATCTGTAAAAGCAAAAGTAATCGAAAGAGTTTTTGAACGCGAATTTACTACAAAAGGTAAGTTGTCATATTCTATTTCAGGAAATGAGTTAGCCTTTTCCATGTCCGATTATGATTGGCAGACAATAATAGAGGCTCTAAAGAAGGATAAACTATTTAACAAAGATCAGACCATAGAAAAGATGGGAGATTTGTCAGCCAAAATAAACGGTACAAATGAATCTGCTATTATTTTTACCGCGATTACAAAAGAGACGAACAAATCCAAGTTATTTGGTGATGTACCACAAGCAAAAATAAATGAAGTTACAATATTATGGCCAAGGAGTTATGATTTACATCCTCAAACGGGTTATGATTACGCCTCTAATCCATATGATGTAGAGTCAAAAATAATTGGATATGAAATAGATGGTGTTCAAGCCTACCATATTATTACCGACGGAAAATATATTCATGCATATTATAATGATAATGATTATTTCACTAGTTGGGGAGGTTTGTTCAAAATAAATGAAGATACATATGCCATAACTGATGACAGTTATTATTCATTTTGTCTATGCAAGAATTTGCCCGATGAGGTTATCAGCGTTATCAAAGACTGTATTAAGGAATCAAAAGATATCCCAAGAGAATCAATTGCGCCATATTGCTATTATCATGGCGAATTAATAAATACGATTACGGAGGATTCTATCACATCGAAAATAAATAGGATTTCATCCCCAAGTAAAAATGCAGATGTTTTTGAACATGTATTGTTAGGCTGGACAGATGTTCAAGGGGTATTTTTTGATAATCTGAAAAAAGAATTTCCACCTATCAAACAAGAATTGATAATGATACCTTATGAAAAGAGATCCAATTCTGTTATGATGGGAATCCCCGAATTTAGGAAATACGGGGATAGAGATGCAACTTATATGGAATGGGCCGGCGGTAAGCCTTTATTGATATTCGGACGAACTGTGGATGAATTGGTCTCGCCACTACGTATGGCATACAATGAATACGTAGAGCGTGTTGAAGCAAACGATAAAGCAAAACAAGCAGAGAAAGCCGCTTATTTTAAGAAACATGGATATGATGCTATATACGAAGATGTCGCTAAAAAGCATGGCAGTGATTGGGTAAAGAAATATTTCAGTTCGAGCGATTACGTTATAATCGGTTTCCCTATGCAGTGTATGCTGGATATAATAAAGACACACAACCGAAATAATAGTTTCATCAACCAGTGGTACAACCCCGATTTTGAAAGCGAGTGGACTGATGCTGGTGGTTCATGGGAAGTATTCACTAGTTATGACGGTGTGTACGATTACAGAATCTGGGTTAAAGACGGAAAGATACATGATTATATAAAGACTAAAAGCGATAGACGGTTATAAATAGAGTGGTGGCCTAGTAGCCACCACTTCTGTTTCTTTCTCCCCCTGATCTAATTTAGTGTGTTCCCTTCTTCTTCCGTTCATGCCCTTCGATATACGGCACCTGTGCCGATAGTATATCAAGCTGGTACTTTATTTCATCAAGCATCTCCCTCTTCTCGTTTTCGGAAAGGGACTTGTTATTCTTTATTTTATATCGCCTATTATATAGATGCTTACGCTTGAGGCATAGCTCCTCATAGTTTTGATTGTGGAGTACATAGGGTTCACTAGAAGGTCTTCCTGTGTTGTACTTCTTGCGCCATTCCCTATAATGTTCCCTTTGTTTAAGCCCAAGTTCATCAATATCTTCCAGCCTTGTATATGATGGAATCCCATTGTATGATGCCAATGATTTCAAGTGAAGTACGTAATCTCTTACCGTGAATACTGTATCCTCGTCTATACGTATCGTTCCTTCCTCTTTGCACGCATTCACTAACGTATTTCTGTAACTCTGGGGGTTGTCATCTTTTTCGAATCTCTCGATGAATGATTGCGTAATGGGTGCCCCATCGCTGATATATACCGGGTATTCCTTTGACTTTATTCTGTTTGTTTTTTCATCGTAATATAGAGGGTTTACCAACGGGAAGCATTTATCTGGCATAGCCTGGGGGGCATACATGAATTCTGTCGCTTTGCCGGTTTTGAAGCAAATGCGCACGATGTCATTTCTACCTCCGGCGTTATATACAAACACCTTGTCGATGACTGTTCGGAAGAACAGCTTTATGTCTGATAAGTCTCTTGTACTCCGAATATTTCTGATAAGGTTTTTTGCGTTGTTGCTTGTAATGAGTAACCTCTTATTCTTCGATATATGCGCTCTCTCCTTTGTAATCTTGTCTCTTAATTTCTGGATATCATTGTACCTCTGATTAATGTGGTTAGAGTATTGCCTGTGCAGCTCCTGATTGCCATCATTTTCTGCCTGTAAGTTGATAAGGTTTTGAATTTGCCTGTCCTTATCTTTTATTTGGCCTTCACAATCTGCTATTATTGATTCGCTGTTCTTGATATCGTTCTTGATGGCCTTTTCATGTTCTCTATTCAACTTGAAATAGTTACTGAATGCATCATCTTCCCCACTGATAACACTAAGAATGGCGTTGCTGGTACAGCATTCATACACGAAAGCTTCAACGTTCTCCTTCTTTATTCCTCTTAACCCACACTTACTACCATTTTCAATACTGGAGCAGAAATAGTGGTTGTTGAGTCCAGTGTAGTGGCCGTACATTTTGCATCCGCATTTTCCACAAAACATAAGGCCTTGTAGAAGGTACACGTGTTTCTTGGTCTCTCTATTGCTACGGAAGGTTAATGACCGTTCCGTTCGAATGGTTTGTGCTTCATTCCAATCATCTTCTGAGATGATAGCTTCATGGTGATGTTCAATCCCCTGATAGTGCCGAATGCCCTTATACCATTCGTTATGAAGGATCCTTGATACTAGACTACCAGACCATTTTGCTTCTGTTCGATTCTTTGTGCTATCATCTAAGGACGGTGTTTTGTATTTTATTCTATGACCGAACTTTTCGTGGTGTTCGCATCTATATCTGTTTGTGGTGGGGATATCCTTTGCGTTAAGGATATCTGCAATCTTGTCGGTTGATGAACCATTTATGAAAAGCGAGTATATCTGTTCAATAACGTTGCGCCTCTCTTCATCGATAATGATGGTTTTAAGTTTTCTTCTATGTCCATCTTCCCACAACCCCCATTCTTCCTTGACTGTATATCCATCGGAGAGATGCCCGATATAGTAACCCTCAGCAGCAACCTTCTCTCGCATGGGAGTCGTACGTGCTACAATATTCTCTCTTTCTTTTTGAGGAGTGGTGTCGGATGCCAATTCAGCGAGGAAATCATTGTCAATCTCTCCAGAATCTGGGTTTATCGTCCATCGGTTCTTTCTGGTAAAATATATGGGTATCTTGGGAATAACACTGAATTCATTAAGGTATGCACCCTGTTTGTAAGTTGTGCGGGTCATGCGGTCAATCCAATAGCAAAAGATTGCATCGGGCTTCCTTTCGTGTATTGCTTTGCGTAGTTTAACAATAAATTCGCTGTCCTGGCCGTCGTTCTTTGTAACATCACCGGATACATTTTCACCGAATTCACCGATGATTTTATATCCCATTGATTGCGCTGCCTTACGGATTCCGTCGTACTGATTCTGCAGAGTTTTGTCGTCTGCTGATTCTCGCGCTATAGCGTATGCTACCTTCTCCCTCATATAGTCCTGATGTGTGTTAACAACAAAGATAGCGATGGGTAGTAATATTTGCAAATAACTACTGAATTATTTTATTCAGATAGAGCACTCCGTTGTGGGCCAGACTTATCTCGCCGGGCTGTGCATTGGCGCCTCCGCCGGTAAGCGCCACATTGGTAATTGTATGGTGCGGATGACGGAACGGTCTTCCGGTTATTAGGGTGGCACCATGTCCGGTAAATCCAGCCACCGAGTGTATGCGTGTGGTTTCAATGCTCTCCTCTTTTGTCAAGGGAGGCAGAATGGAAGGTAATGCCCTGGCCATCATAGACTTGCCGCTACCGGGCGGACCTATCATAATCAGATTGTGACTGCCACTGGCCGCCACCTCAATGGCGCGTTTCACTGAATCCTGTCCCTTGACATCGGCAAAATCAACGCCCGAATACTCCTGTCGTGGGTTTTTGGTATCATCATGCCTGACCAACGGCTGTATATGTCCGGGAGTGCTATTCAGTAAATCAACTACTTCACGTATGTTGCCTGCCCCATATACCTCCAGTCCGTCTATGACAGTCGCCTCAGGGGCGTTCTGTGCAGGCAGAATTATGCCTCTAAAACCCTCGTTACGGGCTTTGATTGCCATAGACAAAGCGCCTTTTACAGGTTGTAGTGTGCCGTCTAGTCCCATCTCACCCATAATGACATAATCGTCCAGCATAGAGGTTGACAGTTCTCCCACCGATGCCATGATACCCACCGCAAGCGGAAGGTCGTATGCTGCTCCCTCCTTGCGGATATCGGCAGGAGCCATGTTGATGATGATCTGGCATGACGGGAATTTGTAACCGTTCACCTGGAAAGCCGAAACAATACGTTCATGACTTTCCTTGACTGCGCTGTCAGGCAGTCCTACAAGAAAAAACCTGATGCCGCGTGATGTACTCGCTTCGATTGTAACAATGTATGCGTCTATCCCTTGGACAGCCGCACCGAAAACCTTGATAAGCATGGTCAGATAGATTATTGGTTGTAAACATTAGGAGATACATGGAAAAAGGAAGTAATCTTTATAATTGGAAAGGTTATTCAAGTTTTAAATTCAGTTTCTTGGGCTTGTCGTCTTTCTTGTCGGCATTCTTCACGGTCTTGGGCTTTTCTTTCTTTACTTTTGGTAATGTCTTGTCAAGCTCTTTGTCAATATCCTGGAAAGAGTTGGTCACATACATCACTTTTTTTGCACTGTTCAATAAAATGTACACCGGGATAGACGTGACATTTGTATTTTGTACAATCCTGCTCTGCCATCCGTTGGTATCAATGTATGAGAACCAGCTTAAGGTATCGTTTGAGATGGTCTCTTTCCAGCGTTCTGCATTCACATCAATTGAGATATCCGCCACAGTCAGATTCCTCTCACTGTACTTATCTAACAGCAGTCCCAGTGATTTGCGGGCGTTCAAACCCTCAATGCCGTTCCATGAAGCCCATACGCAGAGCAGAAGGTCGTTCCTGTTGCCGCTTGACTGGGCCATTTGAATCCTGTATCCTGCCGAATCCCGGAGCGTAGGAGTTAGATAGACGTTATTGGGAAGATCTTCCTTGAATTCTGTCTTAAGCGAAGTGATATATGGCGCATCCTGCATATTGCCGCTCATCTTGTTTATGATTCGGGTAACAGTCTTCTGTTCAGCATGATTCTTTAGAACCATATTGTCATATATCAGGTAAGGTGTTACTTCCGAGAAAGGATCCCTGGCTATGAATGAGTCTATCCTGTTGACTGTCTGCTCTAAAGTGGTGTCATTGAGCGATGCAAGATAGAATGACTGGTATGAATCATTGTATAATCCGCCCGATACGCTGAACAGACCTGAGTCCGAAGGAATTACAATGACTGACTCCAGGTCCTTTTGGGCAAAAACCGGATGATGACGGCCGTCGGGCAAAAAAAGGATGAGTGTTGTGGTCGTATCCGGACGGAAAGACCATTTGAACTGTCCGTTATTGCAGAATATGGTGTCGATCCTGTCAAAACGGGAGTCAAGTCCCACTACGATAATGGAGTCGATATCTCCCTCTACGGTTCCATGCAATATGAACCTGCCTTTCTTTCCGCATGAAGCGGACAGAAGCATAAGCATAGCCATTATGACAGGAACCAGTCTTTTCATGACGATGTTATTTTGCGGCGCGCTTGCGCTCCAGCTCGTTCAGTATTATCTTGCGCATGCGCATGCTCTTGGGAGTAACCTCTACGTACTCATCGTTCTTGATATACTCCAGAGCCTCCTCAAGTGAGAAAATAACAGGAGGAGCAATATGAGCCTTTTCATCGGCACCGCTGGCACGCATGTTGGTGAGCTGCTTGCTCTTGGTAACGTTTATAACCAGATCCTTTTCATGTACATGTTCACCAACTACCTGACCTGCATAAACCTGATCCTGCGGGTTCACAAAGAACTTGCCGCGGTCCTGAAGCTTGTCAAGAGCGTATGCGAATACGGTGCCTGTCTCCATTGCAACCATCGACCCGTTGGTGCGGCGTTCAATGTCACCCTTGTAAGGCTGATACTCCTTAAAACGGTGTGCCATCACGGCTTCACCCTGTGAGGCGGTAAGCACGTTGGTTCTGAGACCGATGATACCGCGTGAAGGGATATCAAAGACAATCACTACACGGTCACCCTGGGTGTCCATCGATGTCATCTCGCCCTTGCGCTTGGTTGCCAGGTCTATCATCTTGCTTGCAAACTCCTCAGGGACGCTGATGGTCAGTTCCTCAATAGGCTCACAAGTCTTGCCGTCAATCTGCTTCATTATAACCTGCGGCTGGCCTACCTGAAGTTCATAACCTTCTCGGCGCATGGTCTCTATAAGAATTGAAAGGTGTAGTACACCTCGGCCCGATACAATCCACTTGCCATCCTCCTCCGTACGTTTTACGCGCAGAGCCAGGTTCTTGTCCAGCTCCAGATTCAGACGGTCCTGGATGTGTCGTGAGGTGACATATTTTCCTTCCTTACCAAAGAAAGGTGAGTCATTTATGGAGAAGAGCATACTCATGGTAGGCTCGTCAATTGCGATAGGTGGCAGAGGATCGGGGTTCTCGGCATCGCAGATGGTATCGCCTATCTCGAATTTGTCAAGACCTACTATGGCGCATATGTCACCGGCCTCAACAGAGGGAACGCGCTTGCGGCCCATACCCTCAAATGTATGCAGCTCCTTGATTTTTACCTTCTCATTGCTGCCGTCACGGTGTGCCAGCGTGCAGGTCATACCCTCGTTCAGGGTTCCGCGGTTGACGCGACCCACTGCTATACGTCCTGTGTATGATGAGTAATCAAGTGATGTAATGAGCATCTGCAGTGTACCCTCCTCCTGTTTGGGTGCCGGAATGTATTTTACTATTGCATCCAGCAAGGGCAATATGTTATCGGTGGGCTCTTTCCAATCGGTACTCATCCAGTTTTGCTTGGCAGAGCCGTAAAGCACCGGGAAATCCAGCTGATCCTCGGTTGCATCCAGTGCAAACATCAGGTCAAAAACCATTTCATAGACTTCCTCGGGACGGCAGTTGGGCTTATCCACCTTGTTTACTACAACGATAGGTTTAAGTCCAATCTGCAATGCCTTCTGCAGAACGAAACGTGTCTGAGGCATGGGGCCCTCAAAGGCATCTACCAGAAGTATGCAGCCGTCGGCCATGTTGAGCACGCGCTCAACCTCACCTCCAAAATCGGAGTGTCCCGGTGTGTCAATAATGTTAATCTTGGTATCCTTATATACTATTGACACGTTCTTTGACAGGATGGTTATGCCGCGCTCGCGCTCCAGGTCATTGTTGTCGAGCATGAGTTCCCCCTTGGCCTGGTTGTCGCGGAACAGGTGTCCGGCCAGCATCATCTTGTCAACCAATGTCGTCTTACCGTGGTCAACGTGTGCAATGATTGCGATGTTTCTTATGTTCATCTTTGTAGTTAAGTGTTTCCTATTAAATGTGTCTAAGATTTATTGGTTTCAAATTCTGTCAGGATAAGAAACATAAGGCCTTATCCAACCTTTTCCCCTCCGCCCCTTTCCCAAGAAAGGGGGACTTCGCCTTCGGCTCAAGGTCAAAATGGAACCTTTATCAAATCTTGGTTACTGGGTGCAAAGTTACGGTAAAAATGTCAGATTTTTCATTGTGTATTGAAAAAGAAGCTCTATCTTTGCGCCCGCTAAACGAGTTTTCACATTATTTTTAAGAAAATGTATTTAGACAAAGAGAAAAAAC
>JAEEGG010001089.1_pt1 | contig 75399 bp, 71 predicted proteins | sample 9134161 | NCBI WGS metagenome assembly JAEEGG01 (sample SAMN16246543, study PRJNA631951) | gut metagenome | biome: gut microbiome; feature: rumen; material: CR-attached | host: Bos | place: Iran: Karaj | collected 2018-10
CATAGTCGAACTCATGATTACCCAGCGTCAGAGCGTGGTAGTCCATCAAGCGCATAATGTCAGCGATATACTGTCCCTTCGAGATGGCGCCTGTGGTATTGCCCTGCAGGAAGTCGCCTACGCAGACAGCACCGACATAAGCCGTATCCGAACTGCAGATCGCATCGCGCAGACCAGCCATCTTAGTATAGCCGTCGATACCGCAATGTACGTCGTTCTCATAGAGAATCACAATGCTCTTCTGAGCCATCATTACTGAGGAGCCCATCATCAGGGACATCACACCTAATAAGATCTTCTTCATCATGGGTTATACATATCTTTACAATAATAGTCAAGGATATCGTCGAGCATACGCTTGGCTTCGACTGCAGGACTATCTGGGTCGAGGTCGATGGCCTGGATGTAGTAGTTGATGGCCTCATGCCACGCACCACGTTTCCGGGCTTTGTTGCCAAGTTGGTAATACTCTTCTGCCGTCATCTTAAACTGCAAACAGTAAACTACTTATAGTACTCCTTTTTGCCGGCAGCGAGGGTATTCTTCATCAGCGAGCAAATAGTCATCGGCCCTACTCCACCAGGAACGGGGGTGATATAGGAGCACTTAGGACTGACCTCGTCGAACTTCACGTCGCCATTCAGACGGAAACCGCTCTTCTTCGTTGCATCGGGCACACGAGTGGTTCCTACGTCGACAATGACAGCACCCTCCTTCACCATGTCGGCCGTCACGAAGTCCGGCTGTCCGATGGCGGCGATAATGATGTCGGCCTGACGACACTCTTCCTTCAAAGTCTTTGAATGTGAGTGACATACAGTCACAGTAGCATCGCCATACTGCTTCTGCATCATGAGCTGGGCCATGGGCTTACCGACGATGTTTGAACGCCCGAGGACGACACACTTCTTACCGCTGGTCTCAATGCCATAGCGCTTCAGCAAGGTGATGATACCCAGGGGAGTAGCAGAGATGAAACAGGGCAGACCGATGGCCATGCGGCCTACGTTGATGGGATGGAAGCCGTCGACATCCTTACGGTAGTCGATAGCCTCGATGATCTTCTGCTCATCGATATGCTTGGGCAAAGGAAGTTGAACGATGAAACCATCGACATCATCATCCTTATTAAGTTTATCGACACAATCCAAGAGTTCTTCTTCCGTGATATCTGCCTCGAAACGAATCAAGGAGCTCTTAAAGCCACAGGCCTCACAGGCCAGCACCTTATTCTTCACATAGGTCTCCGAACCACCGTCATGACCTACCAAAACGGCAGCCAGGTGGGGCTGTTTGCCTCCACGGGCCATGATTTCTTTCACCTCCTCGGCTATCTCAGCCTTAATGGCTGCTGCCGTTGCTTTTCCATCTATCAATTGCATCTCTATAAACTATAAACTGTAAACTATAAACTAAAACTTGGGAATTCCACCCTTCATGGCTTTCATGGCGTTAGCCATCTGAGCCATCTTCGACGAATTCATACCCGTCACCATCTTCATCATCTTACGCGTCTGGTCGAACTGCTTCATCAGACGGTTCACATCGTCGAGCTTCGTGCCTGATCCGGCAGCGATACGACGACGACGGCTTTGGTTAATGATATCAGGATTCTGGCGCTCCTTCGGTGTCATCGAGTTAATGATGGCTTCAATTCCCTTGAAGGCATCATCGTCGATGTCAAGGTCTTTGATCTGCTTGCCCACACCGGGAATCATGGCTGCCAGATCCTTGATATTACCCATCTTCTTGATCTGCTGGATCTGGCCCATGAAGTCGTCGAAGTCGAACTTGTTCTTACGAATCTTCTTCTCCAGACGCTTGGCTTCCTCCTCATCGAACTGCTGCTGGGCACGTTCCACCAGAGAGACGATATCACCCATGCCGAGGATACGGTCGGCCATACGTTCCGGGTGGAACACGTCGATGGCCTCCATTTTCTCACCTGTACCAACGAACTTGATGGGCTTCGTCACCACCGTACGGATACTCAAAGCAGCACCACCACGGGTATCACCGTCGAGCTTGGTCAGCACCACACCGTCGAAGTCCAGACGGTCGTTGAACTCCTTAGCGGTATTCACAGCATCCTGACCTGTCATCGAGTCAACGACGAAGAGAGTCTCATTAGGATTCACGGCACGCTTCAGCGTCTCGATCTCCTGCATCATCTCCTCATCGACAGCCAGTCGACCGGCGGTATCGATAATCACCACATCATTGGCTTTAGCCTTGGCCTCCTGGATGGCGTGGTTGGCAATCTCCACCACATTCTTATTGTCAGGCTCCGTATAGACGGGCACGCCTACGCTCTCACCCACCACTTTCAACTGCTCAATGGCAGCAGGACGGTACACGTCGCAGGCCACCAACAGAGGCTTCTTGTGGTTACGGGTCTTCAGCAGGTTGGCGAGTTTTCCACTGAACGTGGTCTTACCAGAACCCTGCAGACCAGACATCAGAATGATGGCAGGTGCTCCAGCACGGCCCTCTACCTTCAGTTCTGAAGCTGTGCCGCCCATCAGTTCGGCCAGTTCGTCGTGAACGATCTTCACCATCAACTGACTGGGTTTCACGGCGGTGAGCACGTTTTGGCCTAAAGCTTTCTGTTTCACCGTATCGGTGAACTGCTTAGCAACCTTATAGTTAACGTCGGCATCGAGCAGGGCCCGACGCACGTCCTTCAGGGTCTCGGCCACATTGATCTCAGTGATCTTTCCCTCACCCTTCAGGATCTTAAACGATCTCTCAAGTCTGTCGCTTAAATTCTCAAACATCTCTTTTACTTTTTTACCTTTTTACCTTTTATCATTCCACCACGATACCAAGTTCCTCACAGAGCTTCAGACTCATCTCCTTCAACTTGAACTTCTGAATCTTACCTGAACCTGTCAGTGGGAATTCCTTGATGAAGAACACATACTTCGGAATCTTATAACGGGCAATCTTGCCTCGGCAGAACTCCTGTACGTCCTCCGGTTCCATCTTCACGCCTTCTTCAAGGATAATGAATGCACCTACAGCCTCACCGTATTTCTTTGAAGGAACGGCAGCCACCTGTACATCGCGGATTCCCGGCATGTGATAGAGGAACTCTTCAATCTCACGGGGATAAATATTCTCACCGCCACGGATAATCATGTCCTTAATACGGCCCGTGATCTTATAGAAGCCATCCTCATCCTTCACACCGAGGTCGCCAGAGTGCAAATAACCGTTCTTGTCGATGACCTCAGCCGTAGCCTCGGGGTTCTTATAGTAACCCTTCATCACGTTGAAGCCCTTACAGCACATCTCACCTTGAACGCCGACGAGACACTCCTCTCCCGTCTCAGGATCAAGCACTTTTACATCCACAAAGGGATAGTCGCGGCCTACGGTCGTACAACGCTGCTCAAAGGTGTCATTCAGACAAGTCTGCGTCATGCCTGGCGACGACTCCGTCAGTCCATACACGCTGGTAATGGTCATATACATCTTCTCCGACACTTGCTTCATCAGTTCCACAGGACAAAGCGAACCTGCCATGATACCTGTTCTTAAGCAGCTCATGTCGAACATCGAGAACATCGGGTGGTTCAGCTCGGCAATAAACATCGTGGGCACGCCATAGAGAGCCGTACAACGCTCCTTATGTACTGATGCCAGCACTACCAACGGGTCGAATTTCTCGACCATTACCTCTGTACATCCGTGAGTCAGACAGTTCATCGTGGCCAGCACTACACCGAAGCAGTGGAACAGCGGCACACAGACACAGAGCTTATCGTCTTGTGTAAAGCCCATGTTCTCACCGGTGAAGTATCCGTCATTGGCGATATTGTAGTGCGTCAGCATCACACCCTTGGGGAATCCTGTAGTACCACTGGTGTACTGCATATTCACCGTGTCATGACAACTCACGTTCTTCTTCATCTCGAGAAGTTCCTCGTCTTCAATGTTCTGTCCCAAGAGCAGCAACTCTGCAGTGTTGTACATACCACGATACTTTTCCATGCCGATGAACACCACGTTCTTCATGTGAGGGAACCTTTCTGAGTTCAGGTGACCACGCTCGCAGTTCTTCAACTCTGGCAGCATCGTATAGGTCATATCCACATAGTTACAATCCCACGTACCATCGGTGATACAAAGGGTATGCATATCGGAGTCCTTACAGAGATACTCCAATTCGTTCTGCTTGTAGTTGGTGTTGACGGTTACCAGTACGGCTCCGATCTTCGCTGTGGCATAGAGGAACGTCAGCCAATCGGGCACGTTCGTGGCCCAGATACCGACATTCGACCCTTTCTTCACGCCAATAGCAATCAAGCCCTTGGCAAGGTTATCGACACGCTCGTTGAACTTACTCCAGGTAAAACGGAGATCACGATCACTGTAGACGATATATTCTTTATCCGGGGTTGTCTCAGCCCAGTATTCGAGCCACTGACCGAGTGTACGCTCAGAGAGCTGATAGCCTGCACTACCAGTCTCGGCAGGGTATGTTCTGTCTGGCAGCGGTCTGCCTGCCATATCTAATTTCACATTCTTCTCCATCTCTTAAAAATCTGTGTAATCTGTGGCTCAGAAGGGGATATAAATCAGTGCGAGAATCTTGGCCGACTTACCGGGAGCGCCATGCAGATGGTGCTTCACGATAGAGTCATAGTAGATACTGTCACCTTCCTTCAGCAAATACTTCTCCTTTCCGTATTCCACTTCCACTTCTCCCTCCATCACATAGATGAACTCTTCACCCTCATGGGCAGAGAGCTTATAGTCGGGCGATGTCTCGGGATTGATGTCGATGATGAACGGCTCCATGTGGCGACCGGCTTTCTGCTGGGCCAGAGGATGGTATTCCATATGCTTACGAGCATCGGTGGCTCCGTTCGAGAAGCTGATGCTGCTATCACGCTCACGGTCCTCAGCTCGGCACACCACAGGTCCCAGAGCATCGTTGTCATCCATAAAGGTGCCTAGTCGCACACCCAGTGCTCTGGCTATCTTGATCAGCGGCCCCAGTGAGGGCAGGTTCTGGTCGTTCTCAATGCTGTTGATCTGCTCTACTGACAGACCTGTACTCTCAGCCACTTCCTCGATACTGAGGTTTTTCGTCTCTCTGAGTCCCTTGATTTTGGAACCGACATAAGTGTTAGTGTTGGACATAAATCTCTATATAAATTAAGTACATTATTCATTTTAGGGCGCAAAATTACAACAAAAAAATGAGACTCGCAAACTTTGAGCCTCATTTTTTAACCTTTTCACTTTTTCACCTCTTTACCTTTTTACCTTTTTGAATACTCACAACCACAATACTGTTGGTTATAGAAGTCAAATTCTTTCAACAACTGATTCCGTCGTTCATAAAGTCCTCCCTTGCGCCAGTTCTGTGCCCAAAAAGTGACACCATCAACGGTCTGTTCTGCCTGATGGCCAGCACGCTCTATCTGCTCCAGACTTTTCCAACGAGAGGAAGCTAGCGTAGTAGTAAAATACTTGATACCGAGCTCTTTGGCTTTCCTTGCAGCAACAGTCAGACGGAGCGTAAAACACAGTTCACAACGTCTTCCACGCTCTGGTTCTCCTTCCAGTCCATAGACGTCCTGACGCCACTGCTCATGGCCGTAGTCGCCATCAATCCAAGTGAGTCCAAGGCTTTTTGCATGACGTTTACTCTCGTTCTTCCGGATCTCGTATTCCTCACGTGGCCAGATATTCGGATTGTAATAGAATATCGTAGGACGTACATCGTGCTGTACCAACCACTCGACGATGGCAGACGAGCATGGAGCACAACAGGCATGCAGCAACACCTCCTTTAATCCTTCTGGAACAATAATCGCCGGTCTCTTCATCAAATCTATTATATTTTGCCTGCAAAGATAATCATTTTTCTCTATTTGAGTGTTAATCTTCCCAAAAATCATGCTCATTCCATTTATATTTCGTATCTTTGTCAAATAATAATTCATTTCAACTAAAAACTTTACACGATGAATCTGAATCTGACAGCCAACATCAAGATGCCTGACCATCAGTTAAGGCGACAGGTCATTGACCTCTGTAACAAGACAGGCAAGCCCCTGTTGAAACTCTCCACCAAGGATTATGTGGACAACGGACTGGGCCACCTCGTCGAGCAATTCGACGGACAAGCAGGCCTGGTGAATATCGAAGTGTTCAACGAACTGCAGCACACCATCACCGGATGGCCTGGCGGTAAGCCTGATGTAGACGACACCACCCGTCCAGAAAGAGCCAAGCCCTACCCCAAGCGTGTGATCGTCTTCTCCCCCCACCCTGACGATGACGTGATCTCTATGGGAGGCACCATCCGACGACTGATGCAACAGAAACACGACGTACACGTGGCCTATGAGACATCTGGCAACATAGCTGTGGCCGATGAGGAGGTACGCCTCTATATGCACTTCATCAATGGCTTCAACCAACTTTTTGCCAATGGCTCCGACGAGGTCATCAAGATCCGCTATCGGGAGATCATGAATTACCTGAAGCAGAAAGAAGACGGAGATTGGGACAATCGCGCCATTCTCACCGTGAAAGGTCTGATACGTCGTGGTGAGGCCCGTAATGCCTGTGGCTATAACCATATCCACAAGGATCATATCCACTTCCTCGACCTGCCCTTCTACGAGAGTGGAAAAATCGAAAAACTCCCCATGTCGGAGCGCGATGTCGAGCCGATCATGCAGTTGCTGGAGGAGATACAGCCACACCAGATCTATGTGGCTGCCGACCTGGCCGATCCGCATGGTACCCATCGAAAGTGTACGGATGCCGTGTTTGCTGCCATCGACGAGGAGAAGAAGGCTGGTGCCGAATGGCTGAAGGACTGTCGTGTGTGGATGTATCGCGGTGCTTGGGCAGAATGGGATGTGGCCGACATCGAGATGTGCGTGCCGATGAGTCCTGAAGAGCTGCGCGAGAAGCGAAACGCCATCCTCCGTCATCAAAGCCAGATGGAAGGTGCTCCCTTCCTCGGAAATGACGACCGCCTGTTCTGGCAGCGCGCCGAGGACAGAAACCGTGATACGGCCAAACGTTACGACGCACTCGGACTGGCCTGTTATGAGGCTATGGAAGCATTTGTGGAATACCATTTTTAAAGGTAAAAAAGTAAGAAAGTAAAAAAGTAAAGATATGATGAGAGCAACTATATTCAATAAGGTTATAGGTATGGCAAAAGGTCTTTTACCCTTTTACCTTTTTACCCTTTTACCTTTCAACACGTTGGCTGGCGAGACAGCAAGCTACGACGTGGTGCCCCTGCCACAGAGCATCGTCATGCAGAAAGGCGAGCCGTTTGTGCTGAATGGAGATGTACAAATCATCGCTGGCGAGGACTTGCAACAGGAAGCCGAGTTCCTGCAAGCGTATCTCAAGGACATCACAGGCATCTCTCTTTCTCTCGCCTCCAAGCGTGAAAAGAAAAAGACATACATCGAACTCGCTGTGTCTCCCAAGGTGAAAGAGGCTGAGGGCTATATCCTTACCGTCAGCCAGAAGGGCGTCTCTATCGTGGGTGGCTCTGCCGCTGGCGTCTTCTATGGCATCCAAACCCTCCGCAAGAGCATTCTCTTTCCTCTTTCCTCTTTCCTCTTTCCTCCAGTCGTCATCACCGACGCTCCTCGCTTTGCCTGGCGAGGCATGCACCTCGACTGTTCGCGTCATTTCTTCTCAACGGACTTCGTGAAGAAATTCATCGACCTGTTGGCACTCCACAATATGAACCGTTTCCACTGGCATCTGACGGATGACCAAGGGTGGCGCATCGAGATCAAAAAGTGGCCAAAGCTGATATCAGTAGGTTCACAGCGCACGGGCACCATCATCGGCACCAACTCCGACATCGACGACGGTATTCCTTATGGTGGTTATTACACCCAAGAAGAGGCACGCGAGATCGTAGCCTACGCCGCAGCCCGCCATATCACCGTCATCCCAGAGATCGATATGCCTGGACACATGCTTGCTGCCCTCGCCAGCTATCCGGAACTGGGTTGCACGGGCGGACCATATCAGGTGGGACACTACTGGGGTGTCTATAAAGATGTGCTCTGCGTCAGCAACGAGCGCGTCTATCAGTTTGTCGAGGATGTACTGACGGAAATCATGGATATTTTCCCCTCTGAGGTTATTCATATCGGCGGCGATGAGACACCCACGGATAAATGGCTCCAGTGTCCCAAGTGTCAGACACTCCAGAAACAGTTACCTGCTCCACAACAAGCCGCTGAGGATTTTGAGCCTTTGACTTCGAAATTGTCGCCCCTTCAGGCTCATTTCACCAAGCGCGTTTTCGAATTCCTCACTTCCAAAGGGCGTCGTGCGCTGGGATGGGACGAGATTCTCGACGGCTCTCCTCAGGATGCGATGATCATGTCTTGGCGAGGAACAGGACCTGGTGCGAAGGCTGCAGAGGCAGGTCACGATGTCGTGATGTCGCCCACTACCTTCTGCTATTTCGACTATCAGCAGGTAGAGGATGTGCTCTTTGAGCCAAGTCGTTGTGGCGGTTTCATCCCCGTCGAGAAGGTTTATTCACTCGATCCTGCTCCAGACAGTCTCTCCACAGCAGCCCGTGAGCATATCCTCGGCGCTCAGGCCAACCTCTGGACAGAATATATGACTAACGAGGCGATGGTCGAATATCAGGCCTTGCCACGTATGTCGGCCCTCTCAGAAGTGCAGTGGACACAACCAGAACGTAAGGACTACGAAGCCTTCAAGGAACGACTGACTCGACTGACAGCGTTCTTCGAGCTCTATCACTACCTGTACGCCAAGCATCTCTGGCCGGACAGGCAAATACCCAACCGTTGGCAGTTCTAAAATAAGAAAGGAAAGAATTACAGTCCGCGAGCTTTCCAGATGCGGTCTTTGGCCGCGTTGATTTCCTGGAACTTCTTCTCTGCAGCCTTGCGCACATCCTCGCCCAAGGCTGCAACCTTATCTGGGTGATGCTCTAAGGCGAGCTTGCGATAAGCCTTCTTTACCTCAGCGTCAGAAGCGTCCGGGCTGACACCCAGCACCTTATAGGCATCCTCGAGGGTATCGCCTTGCAAATGCAACATCGAGTCAACCTCTGAGGCCGACATTCCCAGCCACTGGGCACACTCTTTCAGGGCCGTAATCTCGCTCTGGGGCACACGACCGTCAGCCTGAGCCACCATCACCAGATAGTTCAGCAATTGCAACCGCTGTGAATAGTCCATCTGACGATTGATCTGCAGACAGCACTGCTGCACGGTCTGCTTGAACAGTGTCCACCCCTCACGCTTCTGTTCGTCAAAGAGCTTGTTCAGGATATCATTTCCCTGATTCACAGCATCCTGTCCGAAGTTCTGACGCAGCATCTGGCGCACCATCTCCATCTCAGAGTGCATCGCCTTGCCGTCGGCCTTGATGATATAAGAGGAGAGCACCAACAACGAGAACAGGAAACTGTTTCGCTGTCCCTGCTGTTGTCGCTGACGATAGGCTCGTTGGTATGCCTCGTTGAAGTCCTGATATGAACGCTGTCGGCTATATTCACGCTGAGAACCAGAGCCCCATGTACCAGAATTATCGGGCGTATTCACCCCGTCGAGCATCGAGTCGAACAACGATCCGACAAGATATCCCGCCAGAGCCCCTAACGGTCCTCCGGCCATCCATCCGATGAATCCTCCAATCCATTTTCCTGCTGCCATAACACATTATTATATTATCGGGGGGCAAAGGTACACAAATTCTCCGAAACCGCAAAGCATTTAGGATTAATTCACGAAACCGATCTAATTCTAGAGAAATCAGTTTTAATTTGCAGATCTTGCACTGATCTTCTTGCCATTCTTGTCCCAGACAAAAATCCAACTGCCTTTCCGACTTGTGATGGTGTTGCCCGATACGCCGACAACCTCTCCAACGTCAGAGACATTCATAGCCTTCAGCACTTTGCCTTTGGCGTCGTAGATGCGATAGAACGAGTAGTACTTCGCCACGAAGAAGTCACTGCCCCACCCTTTCAGTTCCCCTACGCTACTACGTGAGAGACCACCAATCTTCTTGCCAGCCTCATCATAAACATAGTACCAGTTCTTTGTCTCTTCGATATACGAAATCTGCTGGCGCTGTGCTTGTACACCGATAGCCAACATTGTCATCAATGCAATCAACCCCTTTCTCATATTTTCGTTCATTATTCCATAAATATCAGTCTGTCTGCCAATTGTAGGAAATAGTCGTTTGACTAACAGCACAAAGTTATTATATTTTGCACAATAATCCAAAAAAATGATGGTTTTCTATACCGCTTTTAACAATAATTCCCAAAGGGATGGCACTTTACAAAGTAAAAGATGCCTTCTAAGGGTGATGGAGATGCCTGTTATACCCCCTAAAGTGCCATTCCTTACTGTCGTACAAGGCATCCCTTAATGTCGTGGAAGGCATCGGAATGACCCTTGGAAGTCATCGTTATAAACGTACCCCCGATTTTGCAAAGTCGAGATGGCAAACCCGAGCAAACGGTCACATAGCTACATCGTAACCATGTGACCACCAGATCATAAGCAAATCGAAATAATTTTACAAAAGCACTTACTTCATAAACTTGTCGAAGAAAGTAGGCACCTTTCTGGAGGTTTGGGCTAAGGAAAGTCATAGTTTCCTTAGCCCAAACTCCGACTTTCCATAGTCCTTTCTTAAAGGCTCAACAGACTATTGATTATCAATAAGTTACGATTTAACGAAAACAAATTGAAAGATCTTTATATATTGAAAGCAATGAATGATTATAGATGTTGCATACTTGTCTTTGCGACCACGCAACTTTCCTTGGTCTACACTTTATCAGATATAACCTCCAATAAATCTTGCTGGATGATGCCGTTGGTGGCGATGACGCTGTTGCCTTGGGTGAAGTCGGGAGAGCCGGAATAGTCGGTGACGGTACCGCCGGCCTCCATCACGATCAGGCTGCCGGCCATGAAATCCCACTGGCCGATATACTGCTCTGCATAGCCGTCGAGGCGTCCTGCAGCGACATAACAAAGAGCCATCGCGGCAGAGCCACACATACGGATGCTGCCAACGTTGCCATAAAAAGCATCAATCAAACGCTTGATCGTCGGCTTATAGGCATCGCTGTTGTAAGGCAGTTGCAGACAAAGCAACGCATCTTGAATCTTCTGACTGCTGACGGAAAGAGGAACTCTCTTAATTCCTATTTCTTCATCTTTAATTTCCAGAAAGGCTCCCCCACCCTTCCAGGCATAGAAGCACTCGTCGGCACAAACCTCATAGACCACTCCGATGAGGATCTCTTTCCCCTGCAACAGCGCAATGCTGACGGCATAGGGTGCATACTGATGGATGAAGTTCGTCGTACCGTCGAGGGGATCGACCACCCACAGCATCTGCTCTGCATCATGACTTGCCAAGCCTTCCTCCGTGATGAAACCCGCCTCAGGCAACAGTTCCTTCAGTGCTGCAACAATCAACTGCTCAGAGCCTTTGTCGACATACGACACATAGTCGTGGGCATGTTTGCGCTCCACACTCTCCAGAGAGAACTTCCTGCGTTCATCCCGAATATAATCACCTGCCCGTCTGGCTATCTCGCAGACGGACAACGTCAGTTTCTCTAAATCCATTTGCTTTTATTTCTTAATCAGCGAAGCAATCCAGAGGATGGCGACTGCACCAATGATGGCTGTGCCAAGCTGACCAAGGATGCCTCCCCAAGTGATGCCCAGCAGATCGAACAACCAGCCGCCAAGGGCTCCGCCGAAGAGACCAAGCACACAGTTCATGATGATGCCATAGCCACCACCTTTCATCAACTTGCCAGCGCAGAAGCCAGCCAAACATCCAAGAAGGAGCGAAATAATAATACCCATACGTTAATGTTTAATTGGTTTGATGGTGCAAAAATAAGCAAAATTATCGGAACAGCAAAGAATATCGCCTAATTTTTTCTATCGGCCAGATACATGCCGAGGAGGATGAGGGCTGAGCCAAGGAGGAACCAGACGGTAATCTGTTCGTGAAGCAGCCACCAGGCGAAGATAATCGTGGTGATGGGGTTGAAATAGACCCAGTTGGTGGCGACGACGGCTCCCAGTTTGCTGATCACCCAGTTCCAAAGGAGGTAACAGAGCATCGAGGCGACGACACCGAGGAAGAGAAGGTTCAGGATGGTGGAGGGTGGAAGGTGGAGAGTAGAGAGAGACATGAAGATGCTGGCTTCGGAGGGCACCAATATAAAATAAGGTATGATGGTGAGGAGGCCGTAGAAGAATACCTTTCGCGTGATAAATAAAGAGGAATAGCCAATACTTGCATCGCCCCGCCCTCGCTCAAGCGCTGCCTTCATCAAGAGAGAATAGACGGCCCAGCAGAGACAGGCTGCGAAGGCCAACATATCACCTAAAGGTGAGAGGTGGAGCACAAAATGGCCGTTAAGTACCACAATGGCCATACCCATACAAGCAATGACAGAACCCAAGGCCTGTACCCTCGAGATATGCTCCGAATGACGATAGACGATGGCTACGAGCAGCATCGCAAAGAGCGGACAGGAGCAGACAATCAGTGAGGTATTGGTGGCGGTGGTATAGAGCATCGCCGCATTCTCTGTCAGGAAATAGAGCGAACCGCCCGTAATGCCAAGAGCCACCATCAGGAGCTCATCACGCCAAGAGGCTGAGAAAAGGCGGAAAGAACGATTCTTCAGACCACCCCTAACCCCTCCTGACTCAGGAGGGGAAGTGATTACACTGAAAGCAAACAGGAGGATGTAAGCGATGATGAAGCGGAGGGTGAAGATTTGTGCAGGCGTCATACCGCTCTGGAGCAGCATCTTCGTAAAGACGAAGGTGCTACCCCAGATGGCCACAGTGACAAAGGCCACCAGATGATACTTCAGATTACCCATGTGCTTCCGTGAGGGCGGCTGTCGGAATCGTCACTTCTTGATTTCTATGTCGCGCTTAACGTTGTTGCGGATCTTCGTCAGATATCCCTTCATACCCTCGGCATCCTTGTTGTCGATGATCTCCAGAAGTTCCTTCAACTCCGTACGGATCTGACTGACCTGATCGTGGGTATAGGGATTGAAGAGGATTTCCTGCAACAGGTAGTCGTCCTCATTCAATACCCCCTTGGCAATACGCATATGGCGTTTGAAAGTGGTACCAGGTGCATCCTGATGCTTCATAACGGCAGCAAACACGAACGTTGAGACAAACGGGATACTCAGTGAATAAGCCACCGTCTTATCGTGTTCCTCGAAAGTGTACTCGTAGATGTTGAGTCCCAACTTCTGATAGAGATCCTTGAAGAAGATGCGTCCCATGTAGTCGCCTTCGCTGATGATGATGGCGTTCTCCTCAGAGAGTTGTTGCAGGTTGGCGAACGTCGGACCGAACATCGGGTGGGTAGAGACGTAGCGCATGCCTGTTGACTCATAAAACTCCTTCAGATCCGTCTTCACACTGGCGATGTCGCTGATGATACACTCCTTGGGAAGATAAGGGATGACCTCGCGGAACACGGGGATAGTATACTTCAGTGTGACGGCGTTGATCAGCAGTTCAGGTTTGAACTCACGGATCTCCTCATAAGAAGTGAAACGCCGACAGTTATAGGTGAAACGCATGCGCTTAGGGTCGCGCTCAAAGACGGCCACCTCATGCTCAAAACTCAGCAGGTCGATGAAGAAACTTCCCATCTTGCCTGCTCCTAATACTAGAATTTTCATTGCATTCAAATTCTTTTGTTTACGGTTTACGGTTTACAGATGATTACTTCTATAGGCAGAGGGGCTTGCTAGGTAATCAACTGTAAACTGTAAACCGTAAACTGTAAACCATAATCACTATTTATTAATAATCTCCATCTGCTGACGGACTGATTCCTCGTGAATATTCTCAAAGACATGGGCCACGAACTCAGGATCCATACCACAGAGTGAACCCTGGGCACCACGCTTGTTCAGAATCTCATTGTAACGGTTGGCCTGCAAGACGGTCATATTATGCTCCTTCTTGTACTGGCCAATCTCACGACATACTTTCATCCGCTTAGCCAACAGTTCCATCAGCTGGTTGTCAAGTTCATCAATCTGTTTACGTAGTTGAGAGATACCCTCCACCATCGTATTCTCATCACGGATGACGAGCAGCGAAAGGATATAGTCGAGCACATCAGGTGTCACCTGCTGCTTCGCATCGCTCCAGGCCTTGTCGGGATCACAGTGGCTCTCAACAATCAGACCATCGAAGCCAAGGTCCATCGCCTGCTGACAGAGTGGTGCAATCAGTTCACGACGACCTCCGATATGCGAGGGGTCGCTAATGATCGGCAACTCAGGGATCCTACGGCGCAACTCGATGGGAATCTGCCACATCGGTGCATTACGGTAGATCTTCTGCTCATAGCTGGAGAAGCCGCGATGGATGGCGCCCAAGCGTTTGATACCAGCTTGATTGATGCGTTCCAAAGCACCAATCCAGAGTTCGATGTCAGGATTCACAGGGTTCTTCACGAATATAGGCACATCGACACCCTTCAGGGCATCGGCTAACAATTGAACAGCGAAGGGATTGGCAGATGTACGGGCACCAATCCACAGGATGTCGATGCCATACTTCAGACACAGTTCTACGTGTTCTGGGGTAGCCACCTCAGTAGCAACGAGCATCTTGGTCTCTTTCTTTACTTGAGCAAGCCATTCGAGGGCAGGTTCTCCATGTCCCTCGAAACCACCCGGCTTCGTACGGGGTTTCCACACACCGGCACGGAAGTTGTGGCAGCCTTTCATGGCCAGTTCACGGGCCGTCGTCATCACTTGTTCCTCGGTCTCAGCAGAGCAAGGGCCTGCAATGACGAAGGGACGTTCATTGTCACTCGGTAAGTTCAGGGGTTCTAATTCCAGTTCCATATTATATTACTTTTTTGATTCTTTCTAATGCTTCTTTGATCTTATCCTCTTTGGCGCAGAGTGAGATGCGGATATAACGCTTTCCGTTGGAGCCGAAGATAAAGCCTGGGGTGATGAAGACACGGGCTTCGTGAAGAACACGCTCTGTCAAGTCTTCGACATCAACATATTGCTCAGGGATTTTACCCCAGAGGAACATGCCCACCTGATTGGGGTCGTAGGTACAGCCTAAGACGTCCATGATCTGCTCTGCATACTTGCGACGGCGGCTGTAGGTCTCGATATTAAACTCACGATGCCAAGCCTCATCGTTCCTATAAGCCTCTGCAGCAGCCAGTTGGATACCACGGAAGGTTCCAGAATCGATATTTGACTTAATCTTCAGTATCCACTGGATAAACTGAGCGTTGGTGGCACACATTCCCACTCGCCAGCCTGGCATGTTATGACTCTTCGACATTGAGTTGAACTCGATACAGCAGTCCTTGGCTCCAGGCACCTGCAGCAGCGACATCGGATGCTCGTTCAAGATGAAAGAGTAAGGATTGTCGTTCACCACCACGATATTGTGGTCTTTGGCGAACTTCACCAAGCGCTCGTAAGTCTCCATGCGGGCATTGCCACCTGTCGGCATGTTAGGATAGTTCGTCCACATCAGTTTCACCTTTGTAAGGTCCATCTGCTCCAATTCATCGAAATCAGGCTGCCAGCCGTTATCTTCACGAAGATTATAGTTCACAATCTTGGCACCCAGGATTTTGCTCAGCGAGGTGTATGTAGGATAACCAGGATTAGGCACCAGCACCTCGTCGCCAGGATTGACGAAAGCCAGCGTCACGTGCAGGATTCCCTCCTTAGAACCAATCAGCGGCTGAATCTCGGTCTTGGGGTCGAGGTCCACATCATACCAGCGCTTATAGAAATCTGCCATCGCCTCACGCAGTTCTGGTATTCCTACTGTGGGCTGATAGCCATGGGCATTGGGTAACTTAGCCACCTCACAGAGTTTTTCGATAGTCTGTGGCGATGGTGGCATATCGGGACTACCGATAGCGAGGCTGATGATGTCCTTGCCCTCGGCATTCAACTGAGCCACTTCCTTCAGTTTGCGGCTAAAGTAGTATTCACTGACGAGCGACAGACGCTCTGCGGGTTCAATTTGTTTGTTTGCCATCTTTATATTCTCCTAATATCTTTAAATCCTTGGTTAATGGAATGATCGCATCGATCGACTGACGATAGCGGGTAAGGTCATCGTACATCACATCGACATAGAACAAGTACTCCCACTCATGTCCGATGATCGGCAATGACTGGATCTTCGTGAGGTTCATCTTATAGAACGAGAGAATCGCCAACACATGAGAGAGCGAACCCTCCTCATGAGGCAGAGAGAAGACGATGCTCGACTTATTGGCCTCCGTCAGCGGACGCAGCATATCGGCCTTATTGGGATTCGACACCACCAAAAAACGGGTGAAGTTGTGCTTATTATCCTCAATATGATCCTCAAGTACTTTCAGGCCGTAGAGTCTGGCAGCCTCTGCATGACAGATAGCCGCCCAACCACGATGCTGCCCCTCGGCAATCATCTTCGCCGAACCAGCTGTATCCTCTGCCTCCACATTCTTCAACTGTGGGTGCTGAGCCAGGAACTGACGGCACTGCATCAATGCCACAGGATGGGAATGGACCTCTGTGATGGTGTCCCAGTCGTCTTCGGGCAGACAACAGATGCTGTGCGTGATGTGCAGTTTGTGCTCACCCACCACCGTTGTGCCTGAGTCGCGTAACAACTCATAGTTGTGGAGCAACGAACCTGCGATGGTATTCTCGATGGCGAGCATGCCGATGGTCGTAGGATCCTGCTTGATATTGGCAAAGACCTGTTCGAAGGTTGAGCAACAAATCAACTGTATCTGTTCTCCCTCGAAATACAGGTGTGCCGCGATATCGTGGAACGACCCAATCAGTCCTTGTATAGCTATTCTCTTCATATCTGTCTTTTACTTTTTTACCTTTTTACCTTTAAATAAAAACTCCGCTTTCACCTTTTCGTGAAGCGGAGCCCTATTTCATTTTGTCATTCTTTCATTCTTTCAATCTTACTTACGGCCATCCGCTTCACAGTTCCCTGCAAAGTAAAAGTAATAACCGTAAAAGTAAGCATTCAACATTGACATATTCCTTTTGTTTTTGTCTTATCGGCTGCAAAAGTACATCATTTCTGCGAAACAAACAAATATTTTGCAAGAAAATTTGCGATTTCGCTTACTTTTTTCCTTTTCGCCTTTCTACATTCTATACAATTCGCCCCATTGCCTGCGGACTTCATCACGATCGACCTCTTCTATCAGGATCTCCGACAATGCCATAATGGTTTCAAAAGGTATCTGTCGGCGAGGATCGTCGCTATGAGCATTGAGGTTGGGCAGGAAAGTACTCATCTCGTGCTTGTAGACCTCTCTCATCCTGTTACCGTCCTTACCGCTGTCTATCGAACAAGAGTAGGTCACGTTGGCCAAACGGTCGCAGAGTTTCACAAACGGGGCATATGGTGTCTCACGGATACCTTTAAAATACTTCTCCCCTGCCCGCTCGGCCCTTGTACGGCCTTTGTCGTTGGTCAGAGCATATACGATCTCTGTTCCCATCAACGCCTGTTCCTCCGTCATCCACTGACGAGCCACCCTCATCACGTCATTATAGGTCAAGCGTGCATCCTCGATGCTGTCGTGATAGAAGCCACCGAAGAACATCGGCAGCACATCCTCTTCACAAGCACAGACCAGATGGCCATAGCAACAGATACCCTCGACGACCATATCAAGATGAAAACCGTAGGGCAACTCGTCGCCATAGGTCTCATTGACACTCTGATGCAACTCATGGGCTGCAAGCCTGATTATCTCTATCTGATTGGCATATTTTTCCTGATATGCCTGAAATTCTTCTTTTGTCATCATCAACAATGCTATTCGGTTGCAAATTTACACAAAAATATTCATTAATCATACAAAGGAGGGGAAAATAAGAAAGTTTTAGTAATCTTTGTGCCCTTTATGGACAAAAATGAGTAACTTTGCGTCCGAAATGGAGAAAAAGACGATTGCAATACTCGGCATGATGTGCGCTGGATGCTCTGCCCGCGTCGAGCAGAAACTGAATGCACTCGACGGCATTGAGGCAGCCGCCGTTAACCTGTCTGCACGAACCGCATTGGTGGAATACGACCCTCAGCGGATATCCCTTGAGCAGATGAAGGACGAACTGGGCAAGATTGGCTACGACATGGTGATTGAAGAAGACCGCAATGTTGAAGCCATTGAGCACCATGCCTATACGTCATTAAGGAATAAAGTTATCATCTCTTGGTTCTTTGCCCTTCTGGTAATGGCCATCTCGATGGGCTGGATCCACATCGGTTCTCGTGATGCAGCAAACCAGACCATGCTCATCATCAGTCTGGCAAACCTGCTCTACTGTGGACGACAGTTCTATGTCACCGCCTGGAAACAACTGATGCACGGCAGTGCGAATATGGACACTCTCGTAGCCCTCTCAACAGGCATTTCTTTCCTTTTCAGTACCTTCAATACGTTCTTCGGCGAACAGGTCTGGGGCACTCGCGGCATAGAATGGCACACATGGTTTGATGCCTCCGTGATGATTATTACCTTCGTCCTGACAGGCCGACTCATCGAGGAACGTGCCAAAAACGGTACAGCCTCAGCCATCCGTGCCCTGATGGGATTACAGCCCAAGACAGCCCATCTTGTGGATAATGGTACCATCACCGAAGCTCCCATCGCTGTGCTCCAACCAGGCGACACCATCGAGGTACGTCCTGGCGAGCGCATCCCTGTCGATGGAACCGTTGTGGGAGAAGGAACGGCTTATGTTGATGAGAGTATGATTACGGGCGAACCCGTTGCCGTTGAAAAGAAAACAGGGAACAAGGTCCTGGCTGGCACCATCGTCAAGCAAGGCACTTTCCGTTTCCGAGCCCAGGAGGTAGGACAAAAGACGATGCTCGCCCATATTATTAAAATGGTACAGGAGGCCCAAGGTTCGAAAGCCCCCGTTCAGCGTATCGTGGATAAAATCGCCCTGATCTTCGTGCCGACAGTCGTTGTCATCAGTCTGTTCACCTTCTGCCTTTGGCTCCTCATCGGAGGTTGGGACGTTCTGCCCCAAGCCATCCTCTCGGCTGTTGCCGTGCTGGTGATCGCTTGTCCGTGTGCCATGGGACTCGCTACGCCCACCGCCCTGATGGTCGGCATCGGCAAGGCTGCAGAGAAAAACATTCTCATCAAAGACGCCACTGCCCTTGAAGAGATCCGCAAGATTGATGCAATGGTCATTGACAAGACTGGCACCCTGACCATCCCCCACGAGACTGGCGAGACGCTGAAGCCCCATGCCCGCGAGGCCATGGAGGCTCTGAAAGCCAATGGCATAGAGGTCTGGATGTGCAGTGGCGACAATGACGATCGGGCCCGCCAGATAGCTGAACAGGCTACTATTCCCCATTACCGTTCTCAGGTGTTGCCACAAGATAAAGAAGACCTCGTCAGACAGTTACAGACCGAAGGCAAGCATGTGGCGATGGTGGGCGACGGCATCAACGACTCCCAGGCCTTGGCTGCTGCCGATGTCAGCATCGCTATGGGCAAAGGTACGGACATCGCCATGGAGGTGGCACAGGTGACACTTATGGGTACTGACCTCCGACGTATCCCTGATGCCATCAGTCTCTCTCATCGCACGGTGGGTATGATTCGACAGAATCTCTTTTGGGCTTTTTTCTACAACATCATCTGTATCCCATTGGCAGCAGGACTGCCATATCTCTTTGGCCAATCTTGGCAGATCACCCCGATGTGGGCCTCAGCACTGATGGCCTGCTCGAGCATCAGCGTCGTCATGAACAGTCTGCGACTCAAACTCATCAGCTAACAACTTAGCAACATGACCAATACCAACGCCTGCCCCCATCCGTTTATCGCCATCATCCCCGTGGTGGTGCTCATCGCTCTCCTGGCCGTTGCCATCTCGCTCTTCGGCAGCTACTCCCTCAGCGGCGGCAGTCAGATAGCCTTGCTCATGGGTATGGCCGTCTGCGTCAGTCTCTCGATGACCATCTACAAGACGCCCTGGCGCACATTTGAGCATCAGATCAAGACCACCCTCGGCGAAGTGAGTATCACTCTGCTCATCTTGCTTTGTGTAGGTATGCTGGCAGGTTCGTGGATGATCAGCGGAATCGTTCCCACCTTAATTTATTATGGCGTGCAGATCATGTCGCCACAGTTCTTCCTCGTATCGTCGTGTATCATCTGCGCGCTGGTGTCATTGCTCTCAGGCAGCTCGTGGACCACCATCGCCACCATTGGTGTCGCTCTGTTGGGTATCAGTCATGCTTTAGGCATCTCTGAGGCCTGGACGGCTGGCGCTATCATCTCTGGTGCCTACTTTGGCGATAAGATGTCTCCCCTGAGCGATACAACCATCCTTGCCTCTTCGGCCACAGGCACAGACCTCTTCGTGCATATCCGCTATATGATGTACACTACGATGCCCACCTTCCTCATCACCATCACAATCTTCTTCATCACAGGACTGGGCAATACGGCAGAAGCGGAACTGCATGTCAGCGATTATACCGAGGGCTTGGCCCACACCTTCAACATTTCCCATTGGACGCTCTTGGTGCCAGTGCTGACAGGTGTACTCATCAGTCGTCGTGTGCCGTCACTCATCGTACTCTTCGCCTCGTCCGTCATGGCAGGCATCGTGGCACTCATTCTCCAACCGCATATCCTCTGTGAGATTGCTGGCGGAGGGGGTGAGACATCGGCTGCCTCACTGACCCGCGGTCTGGCCATCACTTATTTCGGAGCAACAGCCGTCGATACGGGCAACGCCCCACTCAACGAACTGATTTCCACCAGCGGTATGGCTGGCATGCTCAACACTATCTGGCTTATCCTTTGCGCCATGTGCTTTGGTGCCGCAATGGTGGCAAGCCGTATGATTGAGAGCATCACACGGGTTGTCATCCGCTTCATCCGTAACCGCGTCAGTCTTGTGTCGTCAACCGTCGGCACGGGCATCTTCCTCAATATTACCACAGGCGACCAGTTCATCTCCATCGTCCTCAATGCCGATATATATAAAGAGGTGTACAAGCAAGAGGGTTACGAGTCGCGACTGCTGAGCCGTACAACGGAGGATGCGGCCACCGTCACTTCTGTGCTTATCCCGTGGAACACCTGCGGCATGACACAGTCCACTGTGCTGGGGGTTCCCACCCTCACCTATCTCCCCTATTGTTTCTTCAACCTACTATCGCCACTGATGAGCATCCTCATTGCTGCCATCGGCTGGAAGATTAAAAAGATAAACGTATGAAAAAGACTGTATTTATCACAGGGGCCACGAGCGGCATCGGACTCGGCTGCGCCCACAAGTTCGCCGCCAATGGCGACAGACTCATCCTCAACGGCAGAAACGCTGCCAAGTTGGAAACCATCCGTCAGGAACTGGAGGCTGCTGGCACAGAAGTGCTGACACTCGTCTTCGATGTCAGAGACCGCCTTGCTGCCACAAAGGCCATCGAGAACCTGCCCGCAAATTGGCAACAGATTGATGTACTCGTCAACAATGCCGGCCTTGCCCTTGGCCTTGAACCAGAATACGAAGGTGACCTCGACGACTGGGAGACGATGATCGACACGAACATCAAAGGTCTGCTGACGATGACGCGCCTCATAGTGCCAAGTATGGTTGAGCGTAACAGCGGACACATTATTAATATAGGTAGTGTGGCTGGCGACGCTGCTTATGCTGGTGGTAATGTTTACTGCGCCACAAAGGCTGCCGTAAAGGCACTCTCCGACGGACTCCGTATCGACGTGGCCAATACGGCCATACGCGTCACCAATCTGAAGCCAGGACTCGTGGAAACCAATTTCAGCAACATCCGTTTCAAAGGTGATACCGACCGTGCCGACAAACTATACCAAGGCATCAAACCTCTCACTGGTGACGACATCGCCGATGTGGCCGTTTATGCGGCCAATGCACCGGCTCACGTGCAGATTGCCGAAGTGCTCATCTTGGCCACACATCAGGCCAGCGGAAGCGTCATCGTACGCAATTCTTGAGTTATATCACGTATAATGCAACATTATTTAAAAATTATTGTCTTTTTGCTTGCAAGTTTTAAAATTATTTTGTAGATTTGCACCGTCAAATGACTTAATTAATTATTAATCAATTAAAAAAAGGAAAAGTTATGAAGAAATTAATGATGATTGCTGCCCTGATGCTCATGAGCGTCGGCGCATTTGCTCAGGATGGAAAGTTTGCCATTGGTGTAGACTTCAACTATCTCATTGACAAGGATGCAAGTCGTATGGCTCCAGGTGTTAAACTTCAGTATGAGTTCGTTGAGAGCTTCCGCGCTGAGGTTAACTTCAAGTACTATCCTAAGAAGGACTTCGTTTCTTTCTGGAATGCTAATGCAAACATCCAGTATGTCATTCCCGTGACAGATTTGTTCAGAGTGTATCCTCTTGTAACTTTTGGTGTCTTAGGCTCTAGCCCTGAGCATGGTGATGGATCGTCAGCTTTCGTCTTTGGCGGTGGTGCTGGTGCAGAATACTTCCTTACTGAAAACGTCAAACTGTATCTCGACGCTATTTACCAGTATGGTAAGAAAGACGGCTTCAAGGTGGTTAACAATCCCCTCGTTTCACTCGGTATTGCCTACGCATTCTAAACGACATCATTTAATATTCAATAAAAGCCACATCCTCTCGGGTGTGGCTTTCATTTTTTCTCGTCCTTATTCATTGTTACTGGTTTGAACTATCAGATTGATGAGAGCCACCATATCCGCGGCATCCACCCTACTATCCTGATTGACATTCGCCAGATCCACATCGAAGTTCCCCTCAGGAATCTTACCCATGATGTACTCGGCAATAGCCTTCAGATCTTTTTCGTCCACAAAGGTATCGGCATTAACATCACCCAACTTCTTTTCTACCACAGTCAGTATACCATTTACATAATTAATAGAGTAATTCTGAGCCTCAGCATCAGAATCGCTGATGTCGTAAGTACCAGGTTGACTATCCTGAGCAGCCGTTGTGATAATAGTCGGTTTATGAGTCAATACATCCTCCGTCTCCCCATTCTTGAATCCGTCATATGTTACCTCAAGAGAAGGATTGGGGTATCCAACGACACGGGCATAGGATTTTGCCATGATGGTTAGCGGAGCCTTGGTAACAGTCAGCGTGCCATAAAAGAAATCCGCATTATCCTCCGCCATACTGCCCCTTGACATCTTGATAGGATACGTACCGACAGGCGACGTCTCCGTAGCTTCACAAGTCAACTGTGGAGCACCGCTGATACTACCACTTTCTATGGTATAGTCAAAAACAGGATTAGGATCACCGTATTCCCTGGTATAATCACTAGCCCTTAAAACGGGACCCTGTGTCCCTGTCCGATTCACGTAAAACTTGGTGCTGATCATTTTACCTGTAAAGTCGGTATAACTGACCATCACCAAAGACCTTTCGTTGGTGATTGCTGTTAACTTGTTGCCACTTACCTTCAATCCTTCACCAGTACAGGTCACAACGACTTCTTCGGAAACAGGTTCTTTATGACCGTCTTCAAAGAAAACGGTATCAGGAATGACATATGTCTCGTTAGGCTGAAGTGTAATGTCGGCAATCGGTTTGAATTTTGTTGCACTATAGAATTTCCGGAGACCTTCTGGCAACTGATAGTCAGCGTCTTTTTGTGCAGGATAGCCTAATAGTTCCAACATTTTCGTGGCATACCGTTTGCCTAAGATACGATAACCCAACGCGGTAAAATGCAGTTTTTCTCCGGGATCTCCTGCAGCAGGACATCCTGCAGAGCTAACCACATGGGCTATTGGAAGGATCTCAGGCACTTTTGCTATCGTCTTATTGTGCTTATAGCACTGACCACCTTCCGCTTCATCGACAACTTCTCCAACCAGCAAGGGAACCTCATTTGCATCCAGACCAAGATCAAAAATAAGATTATCGTATATAGTTCTAACCCATTCTGCCCATTCCAAAGAATCTCTCAAATTCGCCTCACCCTGATGCATCAAAATGCCCTTAATCACTCCTGACTTTTTCGAAATCTTAGCCATTTCCACAAGTCGTCCGTAAAAGTCGGAGCCATATTTCTTGATTTGTGGGGCTTCTGGCCAATCAATATACGTTGTCCCCGATCCCTTAAAGAATGCCTTGATATTTAAGCCGCCTGCGGCGACAGGCACCACTCCTACACGATAGTCGGATGGCAAGGCTGCTACCATAGAACGTCCAAAGTAGTCGGCTGGACAGAGTGTAGCCCCTCCACTGACAATAGGGGGATAAGCTGTAGACCACTCTCCCATTTTTCGGACTGGGTTTTTATAGGTCGTATCGGTAGCCAATACCAGGAACCGACTATCCACATATTCCATATCTACAGTCTCAGCAGGTGAACCACCACTCATATTCGATTGGCCAAAGCATAAATAGATCTGGAATTTGGGATCTACATCTGCCTTTATCTCAAAGGCAGAAATCATCAAAAGGGAAAGGATAACCAAACGATACTTCATAACTATAATGTATGTAAACGTCTATTTTTGGAATTATATACAGAATCAAGCCTGTCCATTTCCTGTTCTGGCACAAAGAAAGGGGCAAGCGTACTGTCCTGACGGACCAATTGGCGGATGATTCCATTGTAGATGATCTCAGAGCCGTGGAAACCGTCATAGAAGTCATAGTTGTGAACGCCCATATCCGTCAGGTCCGTGAAGTCATAGAGTGAGCAACCTTTATATTTGCTAAAAACAGGATTCAGCATGTCATATAGTTGTGACAAATACCCATATTTACCCGTCTCCTGCATTTGACGGTAGACGTATGGTGCAAAGGGAGGCAGAAAGGCAACCACCTTGATATGGCGCGCTTCACACTGACTCAAGAAATCCTCCAAGGCACAAATCTGCGTGCTGTCGGCTTGATTGCCATATTGAAAACGATTATTACCAACACGGATTCTTTCAAGGGCATCCTTAAAATTGTAGTCTTCCTGCTCCTCTGGTATAATGATCCTGTCACTCGAATTAGGAGATCCGTCAGCGGTGAAACCGTTATCATTACAGATGGCATTAAGGCCGATATGGTCAGAACTGAAGACTTTAATCAGATTGATCTTCCCTTTCACAAGATCCGCATAGAAATCACAAACGAGGCGCCCCAGTTTAAGAATATCCATCTCAAGTTTGTCATCATAGACAGAAGGATCAAAAGGCTGATTTTCATTGAGATATGCCTTATTGAACCACCACTGGTCAAGATTCATAAGGATAAGTTTCGGACTATCATGGAGTTTATGGATAAACAATGGCAATTCCTGAACATTCTGAATAGCTCCACCCGCATTGTAAAAGGTATAGTCCGGACTAACGATAGACCGCCTTACTTGCATGATTCGAGAAGAGCCTAAGGCCAACACTTGTGGGTGCATGACCTGTTCAGTCATGTGGAACTTATAGCTTTTGTCAATGTAACTATATCCCAATTCAAGCAACTGGCCTTGTTTCAATGGACGGATATATGACGAGAACGAGCGGATTTCTCCTGCTCTATACAGACAAATCACACTAAAGCCAATAAGAACAGAGACCAGCAAGAGGAATAATCCAAGCCTGGCCCCAAATCGGCGGATATCGTATCGTTCTTTTGTATTCATCTATATCATCTGTGAAATCTGTGGCTCAGAATTGGAAATAAATAAACTCCTGACGGACATTATAAAACGAGAAATAGAAGATCGTAGCGAAGAGCGTCAAATAGACAGCCCAACGAACTGCCGCAGGACGGAAAAGCCTATTGTCAGAGAACTGAAGCACATGCACCTTGTCACGCTGCAGATACTCCACAACCATCAGCAACAGGAGAGCAATGATCGTATTGACACTTCCCATACGGAGGTGGAAATCACTAAAGGCAGTCAGGAACATTCGCGACACGAAATCCCAAGCCTGAGCGATGTTCTCTGCACGGAAGATAACCCAACCCACAACTGCCAGCATGAAAGTGATAACCACCCTACACATATCTTTAATAGAGGGCAGCCACCGTCCAGCAGCCAAGATGTCCTTATCTTTCGTGTTGATATGCAGCAGTTTATAAAACACAATCAGAGTGCCGTGATACAAACCCCAGCACACGAACGTCCAGTTGGCGCCATGCCACAGACCGCTGACACCAAACACGATGAACGTATTCCGAATCACCTTCCACTGGGCACAACGGCTGCCGCCAAGGGGGATATAGACATAGTCGCGGAACCACGTCATCAGCGAGATATGCCATCGCCGCCAGAACTCTGGAATAGACCTCGACAGGTATGGATAGTTGAAGTTGCTCAGCAGTCGGATACCAAACAGACGGGAACAGCCGATAGCGATATCGCTATAACCTGAGAAATCGCAGTAAATCTGGAAAGTAAACAGAAGCGCCAACACCCACAGGTTGATGCCAGAATAGTCAGCATAAGAGTCCCAAAGCGGGTTCAGATTCGCTGCACAACTGTCGGCAATAACCACTTTCTTAAAGAATCCCCACAGCATCTGCCGACAACCGTCGACAGCCTGCACATAGTCGAAATGGCGGTCACGCTGGAACTGCGGCAACAGGTTCTTGGCCCGTTCGATAGGACCAGCCACCAACTGCGGGAAGAAACTGATGAATGCGAAGAACTCAACGACGTTCCTGGTGACAGGCACGTCTTTCCGATAGACATCAATCGTATAACTAAGTGCCTGGAAGGTGTAGAAGCTGATGCCCACGGGCAGAATCACGTTCAGCGTCACCCAGTCCAACTGGTAATGGAACAGATGCCAGAACAAATGCGCCAGACTATCTGCGAAGAAATTGTAATACTTGAACACGCCTAAGATCAGGAAGTTCAGTATCAGATTCACTGCGCACACCATCCGCCGCCTGCGCCTACTGCCCTCGAAACGCTCTATCAGCACACCGCTATAAAAACTGCATAGCGACGTGAAAGCAATCAAGAACAGGAAACGCCAGTCCCACCAGCCATAGAAGACATAGCTGGCCGTAACGATCAGCAGATTCTGCCATTCGCGCTTCTGGAAGACAAACCAGTAAAGCACAAACACGACTGGCAGAAACACCAGGAACTCTATCGAATTGAAGAGCATGCTACAGTTACTTCACCTTCAGACTCTGGATGATGGCCAGCACGTCAGGATCGGTGGGCTTTACATTGGCGAGGGTAATGGCAATCGCCTTGCCGTTCTCCTCACGGGCAATGATGGTACCCGTCATGTCACCCTCCGTCAGCTCGAAGCCCTTATAGGTCTTGCCGCCGATGGTGATGTCATCGATAGTCTTGGCACCCGACTCATCCTGGACAGCCTGCAAACCTTCCTCAAAGCTCTTGTCACCATCAAGCACATCTACATTGATGATCACACAAGGAATCGACATAATCTGCTCCATGTCGCCCTTGAACACCATGAGGTCTGAATTCTCAACTACACGGTTAGGAGTCGTGTTCCAACCCTCAGGCACACTCACGGTAAAGGTCTTCTGTTCGAAGCTAGTCTTCACCTCAGGCAGGTTCTGAGCAACTACCTCGGTAGCAGCCTCCTTAGTGTCCGCTTCAGCAGCATTGTTACCACTCTTGTTACCACACGATACCATCATGCCGATAGCAACAGCCAAGATAGCGATTGAGAAAATGGTCTTCTTCATTGTCTTTAATATTTTTTAATGTATTTGCGATCTTTTCAGTTTTAAAGTGCAAAGGTACTAAAAAACCCCAACAACACCAAATAATGGCACTTATTTTTTCACCCATGGCAACAACTTTCTACCGATAAAGACAAATATTTGCCAAAGTATTTGCTTTTTTGAAGGATTTGTATTATATTTGCAAACAAAAGAGGAACTGACAATGATGACAACAAAGAAGAAGAGCTTTTTATTTGTTTTGTGTTTGTTGCTGCCAATATGCCTGTATGCAGGTTCGGGGGATGCCAATGGCGACGGCAAGGTGGACTCCGCAGACATCAAAATCATCATAAGTTATATCATGGGAGAACAACCAGATAATTTCAACAGTAATGAGGCCGACGTAAATGGCGATGGCGTTGTAAACATAGCCGATGTGGTGAAGATCATTCATTCACAAACTGATAAGAAAGACATAACCTGTAAACTCCATCTGGAGATCACCATGCCTCAGGCAGGAGATTACAAGGCTGTCATCCTGGAGACGGATGGCAGACTGAATTCACAAACCGAGTCTGCCATACAGGTCTTGCCCCTTAATGGAGTGCAATTATCTGACGACAACCAAATATTGGATGTCTGTATAGACATACAGCCAGTAGATCTGACAGCCCACACACTGAAGGTCAGAGTTTATGATGCCGAAGGTAATGTGTTTCCTGTAAATGAGAATCTGGGTGGACGGGACTTTACGGCAGGTAAAACCTTTGAGTTTTCATTATCAGCAGAGGCAGCGGAATGTTCCGGGCTGCCCCTTGTGTTTGTCAATAACGCTGACAGGGAACCTATAGTCAGCAAGGAAGTCTGGCTGGAAGGCACATCCTATACCATTGTGTATTCAAACGGTAGCGTGCTTGATACTCCAGGAAAAATCAAAGGACGCGGAAACTCAACATGGAAGTACGACAAGAAACCCTATGCTGTAAAATTTGAGAAGAAGCAGAAACCATTTGGTTTTCCTGCCAACAAAAGTTGGGTATTGTTAGCCGAGAGCTGCGACCCCTCCCTGTTGCGTACCGCATACATGTGTGCCATCTCCAAAGCTGCCGGCATTGAATGGACCGTCAACTATCAGTATGTCAACCTATTCCTCAATGGCGAATACATGGGTGTCTACGTTTTCACCGACAAGGTAGAGAAATCTGAAAATCGTATCAATATTGATAAAGACGGTTTCATCATAGAGGATGACAGTAACAAAGAAGATCATCTGTACTTTGTCACATACCAAGGACTAGGAAGGCCGTATACGTTTAAATATCCCGATGAGGATAAAGACATTATCAAAGGAGATGACAACTATCTCTTCATTGAGTCATTTATGAATCAACTGGAAAGCAGCCTGAAGGTCTTGCCTGAGAACCATGAAGACACCCAGTATCTGGATTATCTCGACGTTGTCAGTTTCGCCAGATTCCATATAGCCAACGAAGTCTTTATGAACTTCGACCCCAATCTTTTTTACGTACTCCCATCTCGCCAGTCCAAACTGAAGATGATGCCTCTGTGGGATTCTGAATGGAGCATGGGATCATGGATTACTATATGGCCTGGCAACCCCTACCCGATAGAGACGAATCCTTATTGGGAGAATTTTTACTTTTTCAAATACCTGATGAAGTCACCAGCGTTCAGAGATGCTGTCAGGACGGAATGGGACCACTTTTGTACAAAAGTACAGCAAGTAAGAGATGAAGTGGAGTCCGTTCGGCAGTTGATAGCTAAGGCCCAGGCTGCAAACCACAAAAAATGGCCATCAACAGGACGGCCAATGAACTATAAGGTTCTGTCATGGGAGGAAGAGGTCGAGAGAGTCAACACCTTCTTTGAAGACAGAATCGTCTGGATGGACAACCGAATTAGAAACGTCTGGAAATAAGTCAAGTCGAAAATAGTCCGAGATGAGACAGAATGGGTATGATATTTTACAATCAAATCGTGTATAACCCTTTTTGTGCAATATCCACCAATTCCCTTTGTACAGCAAGCATCATAAAGTCCTCTTCAATACCAGACTCAGTCTCTTTTATCTTCTTTCCACCAATCAGACTTTCTCCATTTATGGAAATGAAGATACCTGCATGGGACAAGATACCAGTCTGAGAACAATCCTTGACATCATACATAACGCCTTTCAATTGAATATGCCGGATTTCACCTACATTCATCTCAGCAAAACCATATAGCTTTCTATTTTTGCGCTGAGGGATCTGCTTGATATCCTCAACCCAAGACTGCACAGACATTCGCATCACAGAAAGATAGTCTTCAGAAATTGATGACCGCAGCCGAAAAGCTTCAGGCAGGATCTCCCCATCTTTGATCATTTTCGGAGAGAATATAGCTCTAGCCACATTCTCTGCATCAGGGATAATCACCACACTCATATACGTTTCATTGTATCGAGAACCGACTTCGGAGAGAATTTCAGATTGTTTTCCCCTTTCACTTCTCCATTAAGAACAACATAATACGAATAGCCTCGTGTTCCAATATTAATCCCTGACTTCCTTTCCTTGTTCTGGAGAAGAATCGTACCGTTAGCTGATGGGAAAAACGTCCACCCTTGTAAATCACTATCCCTACTTTTTTGAAGAACAGCCTTGAAGTTTTTAACCACTTGTCGGCTGAGCGGCAATGCATCTTCACCATCCCAGCCTTTCTCATACTCCTGAAAATCAGACAGCCGCTCTAGCATCTCTGTATAGATCTGCCCCCTTACATTTGATGCACTATTCGACTTGGTCAACTTTTTGATAAAGTCGAGCGTCTTCTGGAGATAGCCTTCGTTGTCAGAGATATAACTTAACTCTCGAAGCAGTTGGGCGTTTAGTTCTACTACGGTCATATCCTTTTCAATTAATTGGTGCAAAGTTATAACAATTTTGGCAAACTGCAAAACTTTTGTCGAATAAGTTTTTCTGTATGACTTGTTTCTTGCTGAGACTAGGAGAGAGTACGCTTGAAAGTGGGAGAAAGTATGCTTTAAACAGGGAGAAACTGCCGTGTAACGACGTACCGACCCTTGGCTCGGCATATGTCGACCCCGGGGTCGGTATATGAAGAGCCAAGGGTCTTTATATGCAGACCTAAGGGTCGGCACCTATTTTTCAATCTAAGTGGTCAGCTGTTCCAACAAACATTGGCATCCTTCGAGGACATCGCGCCAGGTGGCTTCGAAATCGCCTGTGTACCAAGGGTCAGCCACTTCGCCGATTCTATTAGTAAAGTCCAACAGCTCATGGATTTTCTGCTCAGGGTCGCCACCACAGATACGATTCATATTCCGAATATTGGCAGCATCCATTCCTATGAGCAAATCGAAACGGTCATAGTCGCGACGAGTCATCTGACGCGCTGTCTTACCCTTGCAACCTATGCCGTGCTCAGCCAGTTTGCGCTTGGCTGGGGGATACACCTCGTTGCCGATCTCCTCTGTCGAGGTGGCTGCCGACTCGATGTAGAAGTCATTCTCACGTCTGGCTTTCCTAACCAGATCCTTCATCACGAACTCTGCCATCGGACTGCGGCAGATGTTACCGTGACAAACAAATAATATCCGTTTCATCTCTTTCTCTTCTTTGCGACTGCAAAGGTAAGAAAAAATATCCAAAAACAATGCGATAAGTTCGTATAATGCATCAATAGGGCATTGATATTCATCATAAAAGGCAACCGTCTATGTACAAAATGCATAATAATACTTGTGAACCTGAAAAAATATTCGTACCTTTGCACAGTAATCCAAAGAGGATCGTATTTTTATAACTAAAAGAAAGGAAAAAGAATTATGAAGAAGATTTTAATGATTGCCGCTATGATGGTGGCTACAGTCGCTGCAAAAGCACAGTTTGAGCCGGGTACTTTCTCGCTCCAGCCGAAGATCGGTTCTACACTCAGCAAGGTAAGCAATATGCCAAGATTTGGCGAAGGCCAATACTCGTTAGACAGGTCTCTCTATCCAGGTTTCGTCATCGGTGGTGAGGCCGAGTATCAGCTGACAAAGGCCTTCAGTCTCGCTGCCGGCCTGAATTTCGCCATGCAGGGATGCCAGTGGGAAGACACTGATTTCAAAATCGACGGCAAGAAGGTGGAGGTTGAAGACACGAAGCTTGAACTGGGTTACATTACCCTGCCTATCGTTGCCAACATCTACCTCTTCAAGGGCTTTGCCATCAAGGGTGGTGTGCAGCTGGGCTATCTGGTAAGCGCCAATTTCAAGAACACGCAGAAAATGGATGGCCAAAAGACTTCTCTTGACAGAGACATCAAAGACAACTGCAACAAATTTGACATTTCAATCCCCGTGGGTGTATCTTACCAGGTTCCCACCATTCCCATCTACATCGACGGCCGTTTCAATATCGGTCTGAGCGACATCGTGAAGAAGGAATATATGGATGCTGGCGATAAGAACTGCAAGAATCAGGTATTCCAGCTGACCGTTGGTTACAAGTTCGCACTCTAATATTCTTAGAGCAATAACATAGAAAAGAGGCTGTTTTGATACAGCCTCTTTCTTTTTATCTGTCCAAAGATAACTTTGCTTATTCGTCAGGCAGGAAGAGCGGATCTTCCGGCATCACCATAATAGGCTCTGTCTCAGCAGCCTGAAGGATATTCTCTGGCACATATTTCTTGTTGACCACGAGGCGGAACATGAACTCACGGAACCAACGGTCTGTCATAATCAGACAACCCTGCTGCCCCCATAAAGCGCCCCAAGAGTTCTCTACCTTCCACTTCTTGACCTTGCCCTTCTCATCGAGATCGACAGCCGTAAGTGTCATTGCATGAGTAGAACCGCTGTCGAAGGTGGAGATGCGCTGGGCCTTGTCCATGCCGAAAGTCGTGCCGAAGAGTGAGGCATAGTCGAAATTCTCGGTATCGGCATAGCCACGCTTGCGATCGAGGAACTTGCCCACGTCATACGAGCTGTAGAGCTTCCGGCCGTCCTTGAGCGAGGCGATGGCCATCTGCTCGATGTCTTCCATCGGCAGGTTGACGTATTTCCAGTTGTGGCCGTCGTAGGTGTGACGATCGTACTCCACCTCATAAGTCTTATAATAAGGTCGACGGGGATCGTTCATCGCCATGATGAATGTGCCGTTGATAGGTCCGCCTACCACTTCCTGACAGAAAGACTTTGGCGTATAGGTTTTGGCTGGGCCAACAGCCTTGCCGCTCTTGTCCTTGAAGGAATAGGTGAACTGCTGAGGAGGTTCGCCGATAGTCATCACAAGCATCTTGTAGATCTGGCTGAGCATACGAGTCTTGGCCTTGTCGATGGATGCTTGCTTACGATCTTTCTGAGCCATATCGCGCAGCTGCAGACCATATTCGCGCAGTTTTGAGGAGATGAGTGCACGGGCCTTCGAGGTATTGTCGCTCGTAAAAGTCTCAGGCATCACTTCTGCTGGCACAAGTCCGTATTTGTCGGCTAAGTCAGCCACACCGCAGAACGTGCCACCATCGCCGATGGGTGACTTGAAAAAGAACTGTACACGAGGATCGTCGATAGGTTGTTTGCCCGTATCGACACAACCTTGCAACATCAGGTTCGCCTTCTCAAGCTGATCCCAGAAGAAGAGGTAGGCCTGCGAGAACTCAATCTGCAAGGAATCGCGCTGCTTGGTGTAATTAGCGCGCAAAACATTCATTCCGCTGAACATCCAGCAGCGACCTGAAGATTTCTGATCCGTAATCGACTGCTTAGGAGTCTCGATACTGAAATAGGTGTCGAGGGCGCCTGCATTCTGATGGTTCGTGGCCAAGGCGTCGATGCTGTTGGCAGCAACAGCATTGACCAGCGCACGATTGACTGGCTCGGCCTTCTGTTCTTTCTGGATATCACGCAACATCTCACTGGAGATACCTCCAGACTTCGTTTGTGCATTGGCAATCGTCAGACTGGCGACACCAAGCACACAGATAATCGTCTTTCTCATTTTTGTGTATTCGCTATTCGTTATTTCTTTTTCGACGAGATGTGAAGAGTCTTCGTTGCTGTGTTCGACTGCTTAGCTGCTGCAGGCGCTGAGGTCGCGGTGGTAGTGCCACCTTTCTTATAATACTTCAAAGCCTCAGGCATCCAACCCTGAATCTGACGGATACGCGTCTCATCGGAGGGGTGATCGCTCAGGAACTCAGAGGGTTTGTTTTTGCTGTTGGCTGCCATCCGCTGCCAGAAAGTGATGGCCGTCTGAGGATCATAGCCTGCCAAAGCAGCAAAGATCAGACCCATGTGGTCGGCCTCGCTCTCATGGTTGCGCGAGTAACTTAAGTTCTTGAAATTGAAGCCGTTAGCGACAACGGCACTAATCAGCGAAGAGGTGTTCGTGCCCATACCAAGCATACCAGCTACAGCTGCACCAATCTGGAGTCCTTGCTGCTGTTTCATCTGCGTACTCATCTGCTCTGCAGAATGACGAGCTACAGCGTGGGCGATCTCATGTCCCAACACGATGGCCAACGATGACTCATCCTGTGTAACGGGCAGGATGCCCTCATAGACCACAATCAGTCCGCCAGGCATACACCAGGCGTTCACCTGCTTGTCCTGAACCAGATTGAATGTCCATCTGAAGTTGGCAATCTCGTTTGCCAGACCGTTGGCATTCATGTAATTGGTAACAGCGTTGGCAAGGTTCTGCCCCACCCGCTTCACCATCGCGGTGTTGGCAGCATTGGTCGACAACTTAGCTGTCTTCATAAACTCCTGATACTGTTGGGTGGCCAAGCTTAATACCTGACCATCTTCAACCATCAGACTCTGGGTGCGTCCCGTGATGGGTACAGTGTGTGAAGTGCCACAACTGGCAAGCACAACTGCCACCATCAAAAGAAGATAAACTTTCAGATTTCTCATATTGCTACTTTAATTTAGGTTTCTGAGTGCAAAGTAACAAAAAAAAAACGAAACATACAAATTTTAAACACAAAAAGAGAGGCATCCCTCTCGGAATACCTCTCCAAAACTACTAAAAACTTAAAATCACTCTTTCTTTTTACTTGTTCAGACCACGATTGTTGATGGTGATGTTGAGCAAGCGAAGGTAAGTACGCATCTGATCGTCGTTCAGGACATAGCGCATCCACTTCACATCGTTGTCGATGGCGCGGTCTAACATAGCCTTACGATCATTCTTGCCATACTCTGCTGCGAATCTCAGCTCCGAAGCAAACGTGTGGTGAATGTCTGCTACTGCCTCCTTCTGGTCGTCTGCCAGATTCAGAGCCTTGGAGAGCTTGTTCATATTGATATTCAACTCATAAGCCTCCATGTTCTCTACATTGGCTACGTTTTCACCTTCTGCAAATGCTGTTGTCATACTCAGCATAGCTACCATTGTCAAAATCATCTTTTTCATCTTTTTACCCTTTCTTTTCTTTACTCGGGGCTTATTGTTATCCTGATGCCCCTACTGTTAATAATGTTTTCCTTTTTGAGCCCTTTCGGCTTACGCCGCTTTCCCGTTTAACGGGCAATGCTCAAATATCCTAAATGTCTTTTGACGGTGCAAAGGTACGGCGATATTTTGAACTACGCAAGCGTTTACGTTAAATTGTGTGCGATAACAGCCCTTTTGTTGATGCATGTCAAATAATGGGCCAAATAAGGAAAAATTCATATTTTTAGTGTAAACCGACACGTATTTCAGGGAAAATGCGTACCTTTGCAGCGCTATTATATAAATGCTATTATATAAATAAGGTATAAGAATGGATAAACCACAGAACAGATTCCTCTCAGTGACATATGAACTGTACACTGTAACCAACGGAGAACAGTCGTTGGAGGAACAGACGGGCACAGACCGTCCCTTTGAGTTCATTACAGGCTACGGTATTGCCCTTGACGCTTTTGAGAAAAACCTCATCAAGCAGGAGAAAGGAACAGAATTTGACTTCACCCTGCAACCCAGCGAAGCTTTTGGGGAGTTTATCCCTGAAGGCGTCCACAAACTGGAGCGCGACATATTCACTATCAATGGAAAGTTCGACAACGAGCATATCTTTGAGGGAGCCATCATCACCATGAACGATGCAGAAGACCATCAGTTCATGGCTAAGGTGGTAAAGATCGAAGACGACGGTGTCACCATCGACACCAACCACCCTCTGGCAGGCAAGGCCCTAAACTTCAAGGGACAGGTGATCGAGAACAGGGAGGCTACCGAAGAGGAAATCCAGAAACTCATCAAGATGCTGACTGGCGGCTGTCAGGGCTGTGGACATCATGGCGGCAACTGTGGTGAGGACTGTGGCGAAGGCTGTGGACACTGCCATTGATAGTTTACAGTTTACAGTTTACGGTTTACAGATGAATACATTTGGAAACATATTCAGACTGACTACCTTCGGCGAGAGCCATGGTGAGGCCATCGGAGGTGTTGTCGACGGCATGCCACCAGGTGTGGACATCGACCTGGCGTTCATCCAACAGGAACTGAATCGTCGCCGACCAGGACAGAGTACCATCACCACGTCGCGACAGGAAGCTGACCAGGTAGAACTGCTCAGTGGTGTCTTTGAAGGCAAATCGACAGGCTGTCCCATTGGATTCATCGTCAGGAACCAGAACCAGCATTCGCAGGACTACGAGAACCTGCGCAGTCTGTTCCGTCCCTCCCATGCCGACTACACCTATTATAATAAATATGGTATCCGCGACCATCGCGGCGGTGGCCGTTCCTCAGCCCGTATCACCATCAGCCGCTGCGTGGGTGGTGCCTTGGCTAAGCTGGTACTCCAACAGAAAGGCATCAGCGTACAAGCCTACACCTCGCAAGTGGGCAACATCGCCCTCGATCGTGACTATAGCCGCTACGATCTCTCTTTGACGGAAACAAACGCCGTTCGCTGTCCGGATCCAGAGAAAGCCACAGAGATGGAGGCGTTGATAGAACGCATAAAGGGGGAGGGAGACACAATCGGCGGCATCATTACCTGCGTCATTAAGGGTTGTCCAGCTGGACTGGGTGAACCTGAGTTTGGCAAGCTCCATGCAGCCTTAGGCGCTGCGATGCTGAGCATCAATGCTGTCAAAGGCTTCGAATACGGTGAGGGTTTCGACGGTGTAACAGCCAGAGGATCAGAGCAAAACGACGTCTTTCGCTCAATGGACGGTTGTGCCACAACCGTCACCAACCATAGCGGCGGCATCCAGGGAGGCATCTCCAACGGACAAGACATTTATTTCCGTGTGGCCTTTAAACCCGTGGCAACGATCCTGCAGGAACAGGAGACAATTGATATCGAGGGTAACCCCACAGTTTTTACCGCTCACGGACGTCATGATCCTTGTGTGTTGCCAAGAGCAGTACCTGTAGTCGAAGCAATGGCTGCAATGACAGTTTTGGACTATTTTTTACTGAGAAACTCGGCTATTTTATAGAATAGAGCAACTTTAATGCAAAAAAATGCTAAAGAATGATTGAATATTCGGAAACTTTCCGTATATTTGCACTTGCATTCTTGGGTTTGTGAAAATCCGGAAATGCTTTAGTTAAGTCTAGTTTAGTTTTTGTGTTGGTTGAGGGCTGCCGATTGGCAGCCCCCATTTTAATAATGTCTCCCCTCGAAGAGTTTTATATTTAGATGACTCCTATAATCTCCTGCACAGATTGGCAGCCGTGGGCATCGAGCCAGTCGTTGATACCGTCGCGAACCTTAATAGATATAGCAGGATCAAGGAAATTGGCTGTACCTATCTCTATAGCCGTAGCACCAGCCATGAGGAACTCAATGGTATCCTTTGCAGAACTGATGCCTCCTAAGCCAATAACAGGAATCTTAACGGCCTTTGCTACCTGCCACACCATTCTCAAAGCGACAGGTTTCACGGCAGGACCGCTCAGTCCACCTGTATTGATACTCAGCAGAGTCTTACGCTTCTCAATATCGATAGCCATACCCATCAGGGTGTTGATCAGCGATACGCTATCGGCTCCTTCAGCCTCAACAGAACGGGCTATCTCCGCGATGTCCGTCACATTGGGTGAGAGCTTGACTATCAGCGTCTTATGATATGCCTTCCTGACAGCTTTCACCACACTCGAGGCTCCAGCACAAGTGACGCCAAAGGCCATACCTCCGTCCTTCACGTTCGGACAAGAAATATTCAACTCGATCGCAGGAATCTGCTCCAACGCATCGATACGGGCAGCACACTCGGCATAATCTTCAGGCGAAGAACCACTGACATTGACAATCATATTCGTATCAATATCCTTAATCTGCGGATAGATATGTTCGCAGAAATAGTCCACCCCCTTGTTCTGCAGGCCCACACAGTTGAGCATGCCGCTGGCCGTCTCAGCCATACGGGGGTAGTCGTTGCCTTCACGGGGTTTGAGCGTTGTACCTTTCACGATAATGCCTCCAATACCATCGAGTGGCATCAGGTCGGCAAACTCCAGACCGTAGCCAAAGGTGCCAGAGGCCGTCATCACAGGATTCTTCAGCGCCAGATCCTTTATCTTTACACTTAAATCAGCCATCTCTTAATTCTCAATTATTAATTCTTAATTATGTCCATAGCAGTCTTTGGACATTAAACACAGGCCCGTCCTTACAAACACACAGATTACCTTCCGTCGTCTTCTCCACACAACAGAGACAGGCACCCAATCCACAGGCCATCAGGTTCTCCAGCGAAGCCTCGCAGTCAATGTTGTTCTCTCTGGCCAGACGCGCCACCGCCTTCATCATCGGCGTAGGGCCACAGGTGGAAATACGGTCGAACCGCTCCTCTTGGAGGATGCTGTGATTGGTCACAAAGGCCTTTTCGCCCTCGCTACCATCCTCTGTGGTAACGAATACACGCCCGTACCTTTTAAATATGTCTATCAGCAGAAGATCCTTCGCTGTACGAGCACCAAGCAGAAAGGTAGGTTCGATGCCCTTGCTTTTCATCTCAGCCCCCATATAGAGCATGGGAGCCACACCTACTCCACCGCCAACGAGCAAGACACGCTCATTGGGTTTAGCTGGCGTAAAGCCATTACCAAGCGGCAATAGACAATTCAACAGATCGCCAGCCTTCAACTCTGCCAACTTGCGAGTTCCCTCACCAATAGTTGCCACCAGCAGCCACAGCTCATTCTGCCCTCTATCCACAAAGTTGATGGAAATGGGCCGACGCAGGAAGGTATTAGGCGAACCATCCACCCGCACCTCGACAAATTGTCCAGGCACCATCTCTGGCAGCGGCTTCTCATCGGTCAACTTCAACAAAACATAACGCTCGTGAATACGCTCCACCGAACAGACCTTTAGGTCAAGAATATATTTCTTCATTTGACATATTACTTAATCGGCTGCAAAGATAGTAAAAAATCTGCTGAAAGCCGAAAGCGATGAAGATTTATTTCTTTTCTGGAATGAAAGTCTCCCAAGTCTGGTCGTCGTAAAAGACACGGATCTCTTTAACGCGACGTTGTGGTTTGTCAACAACTTTTACTTCCATTCTTTGCATTTCAGAAGGTGTACTTTTTACACTATTGAAAGAATAAGGTGCCTGGACAGTCTGTTGAGGGGTAGGAGACTGAGGTTGGTCGAAATCGAGCATCGGATTTTGAACGATCGGCGATCCATTCGACCCTCCTTCAGCAGCTGGATAGGAGCCGTCAGCAGGGGTAGAGGAGGTAATATACATATCCCCTGAACCAAACATCAGCCAATCGGTACTGATGTTAGGAATTTTCTTTTTGATGGCCTCGACCACACTCAGGGTGGGGCGGGTACGTTCGTTATAGATACTGCTAAGGGTGGCAGGTGCCAGACCGATGAAGTCAGCGAACACCTGTTGAGTCATGTGTTGAGACTCCATAATTTGCCTAATTCTATCCTTCATTTTTCTTATTGATGACTATTAGAGGGCATTTAGCCGGTTATTTCATTCAGTTTACAAAGGTAAAGCAAAATTTTGAATTATACAAGAAAAGATGAAAGAATTTAGAATTTTAAACTTTTGATTTGCAGTTTTAGATTTTCAAATTTAATATTGGCACATACCTAAATTTGACTTTATAATCACAAATCCGAATTTACATCAACAAATCATTACAAAGTTATTATAGAACAATAACAATCTAAATAACTGGCTATAAATAAGGTATTTGTGATAGATTTACAAAATTATGGCATATATGCACCTTTAGGATGACTATAGATGTGGTATTTTTAAAGGCTTTTAGTATAATTAAGTATAACTTGCTGACTTTAAGATAGTTAAAAACTTGCAGATGATAGTGTATAATTATAACTATGAATTGTCAAATCCGATTATTTATATTTGCTTATTTAAATATTAAACTTTGAAAATCAGTAAACAATTCCGAATTTGCGTTTTAATTTGCGAATTTACCTCCTATTTGGTTTATATTTTGAGAACTAAATACAGAATCTCGAATCTTAAAGAACGTGAAAGGCAAATTTTAAAGGACGCAATTTTCTGTTTTTCGTCATTTCTCGCGATTCCTGAGCAACGGGAGGGAAAGGCTGAAAATACGCGAGTTTTGAGGGGTCAGAAATCTCTCTAAACCCTTGATTTTATTGGGATTTAGGCCTAAAAAAAGCACTCGTGAAAAGTGCATTTTTAGGAAATTCTAGAGTAAAAAAGGGACGGAATTAGTGCAAAATGTAAAAGATCAGTTCCTTCATAAGCTCTCCTGGAGGGGTGTTTGGGTTGTCCAAACCCTTACTTTTGGCATCAATTTCACGTATCTTGGAAATAATCTGCATTACTTTCATTCCAGTGTAATTTCGCATGCCAGTCATGTAGTCTTTGGCAGCCCACGGAGATCTCATTTCGAGCCAGTCTGCAACCGCTTCCTGACTCTTCGGATTGGGCGAATAATATGAGATCATCAGATTCTGGAAGTAATTAAAGAGCAACGGGAGAAAAGAGTATATACTACCAGCCTTTGGATTTTCGTCAAAATATTTGATGATCTGATTAGCCTTGAACACATTTCGGTTTACAATGGCATCACGAAGTTCAAAACCATTGAACTCCTTACTCACTCCAATCTGATCCTCGACAACCTGAGGCGTCACTCTCCTATCCTGCTCCGGCAACGAAAGAATCACCTTGTCGAGTTCACCAGTCAAACGACTCAGGTCAGCGCCGATGTTATCGGCAATCATCTGCGTGGATTTAGGATCGATACTCACCTGACGAGAAGAAAGATAGTTCTCAATAAACCCAGGCAAATCCCTATCGCGCAGCTTTTTGCTCTCAAAAAGTACACCAGCCGACTGAATGGTCCTCACATATTCCTTTTTACGACCGTCTATAGTCCCATTTTTGTGGCAAATTACCAGAATTGTCGACGGCATTGGCTGCTTGAAATAACGCTCCAGAGCCTCTGTATTCTTCACATTTTGCGCCTCTTTGACGATGATGACCTGTCGCTCCGCCATCATCGGATAACGGCGCGCAGCATCGGCTATCTGCGAGGCATTTACATCGGAACCAAAGAGGATGGTCTGGTTGAAATCACGCTCCTCAGGCTGCAAGGCATGCTCGGCAATATAGTCTGCTATCTGGTCGATATAATAGGGTTCATCACCCATCAAATAGTAGACAGGAGCGAACTTCCGAGCCATCAAATCGGCCATAATACTGTCGAAACTTACATTTTTTGCCTCAGCCATTACGTTATTTCGATTATTATTTGTACTTTTGCGGGGACAAAGTTACAAAAATGTTTCGATTAAACCTACCTCCATACCCCATAAAAATTAAAGAGAAGGGTGAAAAACGTCAGATTTTCGACTTCCTACGTAGAAAATGGGTGGCGTTGACGCCTGAAGAGTGGGTGCGTCAGCATTTCACCCACTACCTCACAGAGCAGAAAAGCTATCCTAAGACTTTGCTCGCCAACGAGGTAGAACTGCGTATCGGCGAGAAACGGCTGCGCTGCGACACCTTATTATATAATAAAGAGCTGCGGCCACGAATGATTATCGAATACAAAGCCCCTAACATACAAATACAGCAGAAGACCTTCGACCAGATATCGGTCTACAATCTTCTGCTGAAAGTGGATTACCTCGTCGTCAGCAACGGCCTCCATCACTACTGCTGCAAGATGGACTACGAGCACCAGTCTTACCAGTTCCTGGAGGATATCCCCAACTACGAAAGCATTTGACAAACGGATTACTCCATATCGTCAGCGTCAGTCACCTTCTTTGACGAAGCCGACTTACGGATAGAGCGCTTGCGTGGCTTCTTCTCCTCACCCGTTAACTTATCGATTTTCACGCCTGCCAGTTCGGGATCGATCATAATACGACCACAATACTCACAGACGATGATCTTCTTGTGCATCTTGATATCGAGCTGACGCTGGGGCGGAATCTTGTTAAAGCAACCACCGCAGGCATCACGCTGCACATAGACGATACCCAGACCATTACGGGCATTCTTACGGATACGCTTAAATGATGTGAGCAGACGGTTCTCGATTTTCGATTCGAGATCCTTCACCTTCTCCTTCAGCTTTTCTTCCTCAGCGCGAGTTTCGGTCATAATCTCCTCCAGCTCGCCCTTCTTCACCTCAAGATCGCCCTGACGCTCAGCAATCAGAGCCTCGCTGTCAGCCAGTTCATCACGCTTTTCAGCGATACGGTTGTTAGCCTCGCGGATCTTCTTGTTGCAGAGTTCGATCTCCAATGTCTGGAACTCGATCTCCTTGCTCAGCATATCATACTCGCGGTTGTTCTTTACCTCGTTCAGTTGGGCCTGATAGCGCTCCACACTGGCCTTGGCGTCATTAATCTCACCATTCTTCATCGTGATGGCACGCTGGAACTCGTCGATCTCGTTCTTGATTTTCTCCACACGGGTAGTCAGACCTTCGATCTCATCTTCCAGGTCTTGTACTTCCAGAGGCAGTTCGCCTCGCAATGCACGCTTCTCGTCGATGGACGAAAGAGCGGTCTGAAGCTGATAAAGGGTCTTCAGTTTCTCTTCTACTGACAAATCTGTCGGATCTTTCTTTGCCATAAAAACCTTTTTTAGCCCCCTAAGTTAGGGGGATGGGGGTCTGAACAAGCGAATCAGACCATTTTATTTTACTTTTCAGGAAAGTCTGCGCTTGTTCAGACCCCTGTTGCCCCCTAACTTAGGGGGCCTAAATATACAGTATAGGATTCGTACTGATCTCTGCGATGCAAGTCCTAACCCCAGGACAATCTTCTTCGATGATGCTACGGAATATCTCCGTTGTATACTGCTCACTCTGATAGTGCCCGATGACACAGATCTGAATCTGCTGCTCATAGCCAAAGTACTGATGATAGTGCATCTCGCCAGTGATGAAGGCGTCGGCTCCAGCTTTCAGCGCCTCGTCGAGCAGGAAGTCTCCTGCCCCACCGCAAAGCGCCACTTTCCTAACTGGTCGTCTCAGTAGTTCATTACACATCGCACACTCCACGCCAAACGCTTTCTTTACGGCCATCACAAAGTCGTCAGAAGCCTGTGCCTCAGCAAGTTCGCCAATTACACCGCTACCTGCCTCCAGACCATCAACCGTTTTCTGAGCCAAAAACTGCACATTGCGCAATCCCAGTTTCTCAGCCATCTTAAAGTTTACTCCGCCTAAAGCATTGTCCATGTTCGTATGCATCGAGATGACGCAGATGCCATTACAGATAGCCTTCATTACCGTCCGCTGCACATCCGTCAGGTCGCTGATTGTCTTCAGTCCACGGAACAACAGAGGATGATGACTGACAATCAGGTTGCAGTCCTTCTGAATGGCCTCGTCGACGATCTTCTCCGTGACGTCCAAACACAATAATGCCCCTGAAACCTCCGTCTCTGTCAATCCTACCTGCAGGCCAGCATTATCCCAGCTTTCCTGAAGGGGCAGAGGCGCGAAACGTTCAAGGGCGCTCAGCACTTCTTTTATTTTCACGCTGCAAAGGTACAAAAAAAACTCAGACTATACGAATTTTGGCGAAAGAAATTCGAATAATTAGGTTATTTTAATCCAAAAAATGCCTCTTTTGGCAACGATTATACGGTTTTCACCATTCCATGAGGCTGGCTTTAGCCTCTACCCTACGTTCTGTTGCATCGTCGAGAGCAGGGAAGAAATCGATGCCCGTCAACGATTCAATCTCATCGACGGAGCGTATCGCTTCCTCTTTCGTCTGCTTCACGCCTTCATTGCGATAGATGAAACCAATGGCCTTAGGACGACCTTGGCGACAGAGCACCACTTTGAAGAAAGCATCAGGCACCCACACCTTATTTCGGCCGATGGTCTTTTGATGATCCTGGTTATTCCTGCCGACGCTAAACCGTTCGCTATCAGAAGAATACAGCGGACCGCAGACGATATCCACAGCGCCATATTTCCTGGCCCAGTCGCGACAGAGAATCTCCAGATCGTTCCACTCGTACTTGTTCAGCCCGTGATTCTGCGGACAGACATTCGTGAAGAGAAACGACTCCGTCATCGCTTGTTTGTCCCATTTGTTATCGCCAGCAGGACACATATGACCTCTGTCGTATCGGGAGTTAAAATAGTCACGATCAGTAGCACGAGGCGCCTTGACATCCATATCCTCAGTAAACACCTCATTCTTTCGCTGATAGCTGCCATAGGTGTGCGACTTCGTCAGATGCCATGCAACCCAGTTCGGGTTTTTCGTCTGACTATTGTACGACACCGTATATCCCCTACGCCTCAATATCTGTTCAGGACGGTCTTTCAACGGTGCCGGCTGCTCATACATCACGACAGTCTTTGCTGCTTGGCTTCCGTCATACAACTTGTTTGCTTCCTGGGCATCAACAGCCTGAACGACCCCTACTCCTTTATTACCCTTACACGACAGCACCGTCGCCATCAGCGCCACCACCAGCCAGATATTTCTGTTTTTAATCATTGCTTTCATTCTTATTGTCTATTTTCTGTTTACCATACTTGTCGAAGAGCGATTTATCGGCAATCAGAATCGTTATGCCGAGAGTGAGGACAGAGGCGGAAACACAGCCGCAGACCATCGAGAGCATCAATATAAAAGCTTGAAAGGGCATCAGGCCGCCCAACAGCAAACCACCAAGCAACAGAGGCATAGCGGTAAGAGCGAGCACCTTCAGATTCGCTATTGTAGGCTGGATAACGGTCAACAAAGCCCTTCTCAGAAACGGTTGGATAGCCTTCATATGGGATAGACCATTGCCGCGCAAAAACTCATACTGCTGTTCATCCACTTTGAGAGCCGAGAGATAGGTGCTGAGTCCTCGGATGAGCATCGAGGTAGCGTGTCCCATCAGCAGCGCCATAACGGGCACAAACCAATGTGCATCAAAGGCTCTGACTGGTAACACCGACAGGATCCACATACCCACCACAAAAACACCCACAAACAAGCCGATGGCCGTAGCAGGCATCAGTGCCTTATCCTTGATGTTGCACTTTTTTAGCGTCAGCCACGATGAGCCCAAAGCTACCACCACAAGCCACAACACAGACAAATAGGGCTTGTCTATTCTGATGAGTCCCCAAACCACGAGACAAAGCACCAGCAACTGGACAATCATCCGTCCGACAACAAAGCAGAACCTCGCTATTTTGGAGCGCTCCAACCAATAAAGCGCCCCTATGGGAATCAACAACAGCAGGAGTGCTAAGAAAGTATGCAATATCAGTTTTGTATCCATCGTCTTATTTGTATATTTGTATCACTTGGTCTGCATAATCTGCTACTTGGGGCTTGCGACTGGTCACAAGTACCGTCTTGCCTGCCTCAGCTTGTTTCCGGAGTAGTTCCAACATCCGCATCGTCAGCTCTGGCGTCAAAAAGGCCGTAGGCTCGTCGGCAATTACGATAGGCTTATCTGCAGCATCCGCTAAAGTCCGCTCCGCCAGCATCATAATCTGTTCTGCATCCAGAGGTTCAGGCATCAATTCCGTATTCGCAGCAGACATCAAATCGTTCCACACGGCGAATTCCTCTGGTTCGGGCTCTTCTGGTTCTGGTGCCCTCAGCTGATGGGCCAACAGCGTGATCTGCTGGGGGAGATAGACCATCATCTGTCGGAAGGCGTGGGCAGAATGGATGGTGAGCAGTTCGCCATCAACGCTTACAAAACCCTCATTCACAGGCAGAAAGCCCATCAATGTACGAATCAGTGTGGTCTTTCCAGAACTCTCAGGACCAGCGATACACGTTATCTCACCGTCTCTGGCTATGAACGAGAGACGGGTTGGAAATATATGCTCGCCAACCCTGATAGTGGCATCCTTAAACTCTAACATCGTTAATAATTTCTGCAAAGATATGAATAATTTATGACTTACAATTTACGAATTACGTTTTTTTTTGTACCTTTGCAGCAAATTTTTGACTTTGGGTGCAAAAAACGATACTCAGACGTGGCGGATGCCAGCCGAATGGGAACCGCAGTGGGGTGTACAGCTAACCTGGCCGCACGCCCAGACAGACTGGGCTCCGATGCTCGACGAGATCACTGTCACCTATGAGGAAATGGCCAGAGAGATTTCCAAGCGAGAAGCGCTGTTAATCGTCGCACCAGAAGGCAAAACTCTCTCACCTATCACCCCTCACATCTCACATCAAGCAACCAACGACACCTGGGCTCGCGATCACGGTTTCATCACCCTGACTGACAACGAGGGGCATCTACGTCTGCTTGATTTTAAGTTTAACGGCTGGGGCGAGAAGTTCCCTGCTGAGCTCGACAACGCCATCAACCGTCGTCTTTACGACGAGGGCAAGGTGGAAGGCGAATACATCGACTGCCTCGACTTTGTGCTCGAAGGCGGCTCTATCGAGAGCGACGGCAAAGGAACCATCTTCACCACTTCAGGCTGTCTCTTGGCTCCTCATCGCAACCAGCCGATGACACAGGAGGAGATTGAGGTTCGACTGAAGCACGACCTCTGTGCAGAACGCATCCTGTGGATCGACCATGGTTCACTGACGGGCGACGATACTGACGGACATATCGACACGCTGGTGCGCATCTGTCCTGATGACACCTTATTATATATAGGTTGCGACGATCCCAACGATGAGCAATACGAGGAACTGCGACTGATGGAAGAGCAACTTCGCACATTCCGGACGCTGGAGGGCAAGCCTTACCGTCTTATGAAGTTACCTATGCCGCGTCCCATCTACGACGGAGACGACAGACTACCCGCCACCTATGCGAACTTCCTCGTCATCAACGGTGCTGTACTCTGTCCCACCTACGGACAGTCCGACCTCGACACGCAGGCTTTAAAACTCATCGGCGAGGCTTTCCCCGATAGGGAGATCGTGGGTATCGACTGTAGAAGTGTTATCAAGCAGCACGGATCGCTCCATTGTTGCACGATGCAAATACCGTTGAAAGGTAAAAAGGTAAAAGGGTAAAAAAGATAAAAGGTAAAAAGATAAGATGAAAGAACTGAACATCGGATTCCTGCAGCAGCATAATACAGCTGACACGAAGGACAATATCCTCCGTTTGTGTGAGGGTATCAGCGACCTGGCCAAACGGGGCGCGCAACTCATCGTACTCCAAGAGCTGCACAACTCCCTCTACTTCTGTCAGACGGAAGACGTCAACAACTTCGACCTCGCAGAGCCCATCCCTGGACCCTCGACGAAGCTCTATGGCGAACTGGCCAAGCAGTTTGGTGTCGTCATCGTCACCTCGCTCTTTGAGAAGCGGGCAGCAGGACTCTATCACAATACGGCCGTCGTGCTCGAACGTGATGGTTCTATCGCAGGCACTTATCGTAAGATGCACATTCCTGACGATCCTGCCTACTACGAGAAGTTCTACTTCACACCAGGTGACTTAGGCTTCCATCCTATCCAGACCTCCGTCGGCAAGTTGGGTGTGCTGGTGTGCTGGGACCAGTGGTACCCAGAGGCAGCGCGCTTGATGGCCCTACAAGGAGCAGAGCTACTCATCTACCCCACCGCCATCGGCTACGAGTCGAGCGATACACCTGAGGAACAACAGCGCCAGCGTATCGCCTGGCAGACGGTACAGCGCGGACATGCTGTGGCCAACGGACTCCCCGTCGTCACCGTCAACCGTGTAGGCTATGAGCCTGACCCTTCTGGACAGACTAACGGCATCCAGTTCTGGGGAACATCATTCGTAGCTGGTCCACAGGGCGAGATACTCTACGAAGCTTCGACAGATGAAGAAGAAAGCATTATCGTCAGCCTCGACCTCGACCACTCCGAGCAAGTGCGCCGCTGGTGGCCTTTCCTTCGCGATCGCCGTATCGACCGTTATGAGGACATCCTTAACCGTTTCATTGATTAAGAAAGATAATTAAAAGAAAATATGAGCAACCTTCTGAGATTTCAAGTTGTGGAGGAAGCCTTCAAGAAGAAGGCCGTAGAGGTGAAAGCCCCTTCCGAGCGTCCCTCCGAATACTTCGGCAAGTACGTATTCAACCGTGAGAAGATGTACAAATACCTGCCTGCCGACGTTTATAACAAACTCATCGACGTCATCGACAATGGTGCGCGTCTTGACCGTTCGATCGCCGATGCCGTAGCTATGGGCATGAAGCAATGGGCCCAGGAGATGGGCGCCACCCACTATACCCACTGGTTCCAACCCCTCACTGAGGGCACGGCCGAGAAACACGACGCTTTCGTAGAGCACGACGGCAAAGGTGGCATGATGGAAATCTTCAGCGGCAAACTGCTCGTCCAGCAGGAGCCTGACGCCTCGAGTTTCCCCAACGGTGGCATCCGCAACACCTTCGAGGCCAGAGGCTATAGCGCCTGGGATCCTACGTCGCCCGTGTTCATCATCGACGACACCCTCTGTATCCCCACCATCTTCATCGCCTACACAGGAGAAGCTCTCGACTATAAGGCTCCCTTGCTCCGTTCGCTTCATGCTGTCACAAAGGCTGCAAAAGACGTCTGCAGTTTCTTCTACGACGACGTGCGAAAGGTACAGGTGAACCTCGGTTGGGAGCAGGAGTACTTCCTCGTAGACGAAGGTCTCTACTCCGCCCGTCCTGACCTGTTGATGACTGGTCGCACGCTGATGGGCCATGAGAGTGCGAAGAACCAGCAGATGGACGATCACTACTTCGGCACCATCCCTGATCGTGTGCAGGCCTTCATGAAGGATCTGGAGATACACGCCTTAGAACTCGCAATTCCCTGTAAGACGCGTCACAACGAGGTAGCTCCCAACCAGTTCGAGCTGGCTCCCATCTTCGAAGAGTGCAACCTCGCCGTCGACCATAATATGCTGCTCATGTCGCTCATGAAGCGCGTAGCCCGCAATCACGGCTTCCGCGTCTTGTTGCACGAGAAACCCTTCGACGGCATCAATGGTTCTGGTAAACATAACAACTGGAGTCTTACAGCCGAACGTAAGGGTGAGGAGCGAACCCTGCTCCACGCACCAGGCAAGACCGACGTCTCTAACCCAGAGCGCACAGCCAACGAGACGCTGCGCTTCGTCACCTTCATCGTAGAGACGCTGATGGCCGTCTATCGTCACAACGGACTCCTGAAGGCCTCGATCATGTCGGCCACCAACGACCACCGTCTGGGTGGCAACGAGGCACCGCCAGCCATCATCTCCAGCTTCCTGGGCAAACAGCTCACAGAACTCCTCGACCATATCGAACTCTCCGATAAAGACGACCTCTTCGCCCTCAAGGGCAAGCAGGGAATGGAGATCGACATCCCCCAGATCCCTGACCTCATCATCGACAATACCGACCGCAACCGCACGTCGCCCTTCGCCTTCACAGGTAACCGTTTCGAGTTCCGTGCTCCAGGCTCTTCAGCCAACTGTGCCTCAGCCATGATTGCCCTCAACTCAGCGATGGCCGAAGCCCTACAGGACTTCAAGAAGCGTGTGGACCAGAAGATAGCCGAGTACGCTGAGCAATCCGCCTACTCGAAGGGTTCAGGCCACACGGCCAAGTTCCACGCTATCCTCGATGTGCTCCGCGAAGACATCAAGACCTGTAAGCCTATCCGTTTCGACGGCAACGGCTACTCAGAGGAATGGGTCAAGGAGGCAGCCAGTCGCGGACTCGATGTAGAGAAGTCGTGTCCGAAGATTATCGAGCACTATCTCGACGACAGCAGCATCCGTATGTTCGAGTCGACGAAGGTGATGAACCGCAAGGAGCTCGAGGCCCGCAACGAAGTGAAATGGGAGACTTACGTGAAGACCGTTCAGATTGAGGCCCGCGTGATGGGCGACCTCTCGATGAACCACGTCATCCCTGTCTCCACACACTACCAGTCGCAGCTCATCAAGAACGTACAGGGCATGAAGGATGTCTTCCCCGCCGAGGAAGCCCAGCGCCTCTCGCGCCGCAACCTGAAGCTCATCCAGGAGATTGCCGAGCGCACCGAGCGCATCGAACAACTCGTCGAGGAGCTCACCGAGGCCCGCCGCGTAGCCAACCGCATCGCCAATATCCATCAGCGCGCTATCGCCTACCATGATACCGTCTGTCCGAAGATGGAGGCTATCCGTCATGAGATCGACTGTCTCGAGATGATTGTAGAAGACGGTCTCTGGTCGTTGCCCAAATACCGCGAACTGCTCTTCATCCGATAACGATGATACAGTAATCCCCACCTCAGCGGTGGGGATTACTGTTTATAGTCGGAAACGACGCCAGATGAACCTTGGGATCCTTCGCCAGAAGGCCGTCAGCAGTCGATAGCGCCAATCAATCACACGGATATGAGCTTTGGCGTTGATGGCTGCTACGATATCACGGGCGACCTTTTCAGGACGAAGCATCATGGGATAATGGAAATCGCCTTTGAGCAGAGCCGTATCAACGAAACCAGGACGGATATCAGTAAAACGGATCCTGAGTCCACGCTGATGCGCCTGTTGTTCGAGCGCCTGCAAATAGACATTCTGCATCGCCTTCGTAGCGGAATAGGCTGGCGCTGGACCAAGTCCCTTGGTACCAGCGATAGAGGTGATGGCAGCAATATGTGCCCACGCCTTCGCCTCGTCGCCACCTCGAGCTGCAAAATACCGATACGCCTCACCAATCATCCGTGTAAAACCCAAAGCGTTGGTCTGCATGGTGGATAACTCAATATCTTCACGCAACTGACGATTCTGGTGTCCGATACCTGAGGCATAGAAGAAAAGATCCATACCTCCTACACGCTGGATCAGCTGTTGCAGCCGTTGGGTAGCATCCTCAGCCGTCACATCGATACAGGCTGTGGCGACGGCACCAAGGTCGCTGAGCATCGCCTCCCTACGTGCAGCCACACCGACAGTCCAGCCGTCGCTGATCAGCAACTTTGCCACCTCGCGCCCAATGCCCGACGAAGCCCCTATGACGATAGCCCGTTTCATCTGCAATCAATCGAAGGTAATGAGCTGATGCTCCAGCAGTTTCTGTGCGATGGGAATCAGCCGATCGACAGGCACACCGATGATATTACTGATGTCGATGAGGTCGTTACGCCCATCGGCATAGGCCGTGAAGTGCTGCATGGCGCGAGCAGCGTCATAGGTGCCCTTCTGACTGATCGTGGGATAGAGTCCTCGCTTGCCCAACTGCGGCTCACACGGGCAGGTCATCACGTAGTGACGGTTGTGCTCCAACGCATTGATTACCTTCACCATCACGTCGTAGGAACCCTGCAGACCCTCAGGACTGATGAAGTCCATATTATCGGCAGAGGTGTGATACTCTGGGAACTCATGATACTTGCTGCGACAGAAGGCACACACGGGCAGTCCTACACCAGCGGAACCATACTGCCGTTCGTCTGAGGCACGCTTCATAAACGAGTAGCGGATATAGTCAGGATAGTGGTAGCGGAGCACATTCTGCAGCACACGATCGGCCAGCGTATCCTCGTATTTCGTGCTGACCATCGAGTAAGTACGGTCGTCGCCTACGCAGCTCAGCACGAAGCCCGCCTTCACGTGAGCCTGCATCGCCTGGAGGTTCCGACTCAGATAGGTAATCGAGCCGATGGTCTCTGGGATGAAGATGAAACGATAGGTGTAACGCCGTTGGGGCAGACTTTTCACATAACGTATCAGCGCTGCCATCAGACAAGGACCAGAGAGCTCGTTGTTCGCCATCGAGGGATGACAGAGGTAGGTCGAGAAGAATAGCTCGTCGCTGGTCTCACCAGGCAGTATCAGCTCGCCATAAGTCAGGCTGCCGTTCTCGAGGGTGCTGTCGATACACACCTCATACTGCTCATCCGTCAGACGTTCCTTCTGTCGTTCCGTCATACAGAATCCCCAGCGCTCCTTATAATAAGAGGTGACGTAAGGAATCCAGTCAGGCTGGTCTGGCTGCGTATAGACATGCTCCAACAGCTCCTCACGACTCACGGTCTGATGCACAGGCACAGAATAGCCCAGCACGTGGAGGTTTGAGTCGCGGAAGTCGATGATCGTCTCGCCCTTCATGTTCCTGATCCATCCGCCTCGGATGTTCCACTCACGCGGCACCGTCCAGTCGAACACCTCCGTGCCCGATGGCACCTCGTGGACCACGATCTCAGGCAGTTCTTCACGGATGATGTTGAGCGACTGTCTGAAGCCGTCGCCCGTAATACTGCGGCAGATGGGGAACAGCCTCCCTGCCAGTTCGTACATGCGTTTTCCTTCGTCCATCTTATTCTATAGCGAGATTAGTTGGCAACGACAGATGCCATTCTTTGAGTGAAATATGCTTTGAAGTCCGACCACTTGTAATAGGGGTAACAGTCTGTGCGCAAGGGGAGCGATACCTCTGAGCCGTTCAGCAGACACTTCACGAGGATGTCGTCCTTCGCCTTCTTGCTGCGATAGAACACCAGCTGGATGTTCGACGCCTTACACGTCTGCCAGTTCTGGTAGATGTTCTTCACCTCGAAGGGATCCTCAGGATCCTTGTCGGCACCGTTGAGACCCATGAGAACGGTCAGCGGCCCCAGACAGGTATCGTGGCCGAAGCGCAGGTCGGCGATGTGGTCGCTGCTGCCGTTGAGCACGGCATCGGCCTTCTGGATGATATCCTGCAGGATGGGGATCATCTCGTTCTGGGGCTCAAACACCCACGAGTAGGAACCCAGGTTCGACTGCTCCCACTGAGCCACCATCTCGTCGTCAGTGATCAGACCTTCCATCATGCCCTCGTGTCCGATGCTGGGCAGCGAGGTGTAGAGGTTGATGAGGTTACTGCCGATGTGGTGCATATTGCCAGGCAGCGAGTCGGTACTGGTGAACGTGCGATTCACCACCTTCTCTCGCAGCGACTCGTCGAACGTGAACTTATCGCGGTTCAGTTCCCAGCGGGCCTTCACCTTGGGGAACTGACGCTTCTTGGGATTCTGACGGTCTGATGGCACCACGCCGTCGAGGGTAAAGCGCGACGACTGCTCGCGGATCTCGATGGCAGGATTACACTGCACGAGCTCCTGACAGAACGACGACATACTCAACACGCACCGTCCTGAGAGCGAGGCGATGGCCAGCACGTTGCCGCCCTTCTTGAACACCTCAGGGAAGTTGTTGTACATCGTGCGGGCGATACGCTGGTGCTGCTCCCAACCCAGATCTGAGAGTTCGCTCACACCCGTCTGCAGCTCGTCTTTGGCAGCCATGAATTTCTCGAAGAACGCCTCACCGGCCTTCGTCAACTGATTGCGCTCATGCGCCTTGGTCAGCAGATTGGCCAGCTCCTGATAGAGCATCGCGTTCCAGTAGTAGCGCGAGCCGTGACGACCGTAATGGCTGATGTAGAACGGCTTGTAACCTTTCGGTGCCTTCGTCAGCTGAGGGGTTGCAAACAGATACGGATAGTCCGTACCGTACGATTTCTTGGGGTCGGCCTTCAGTTGGTCGAACGCAGCACTTCCCTGTGCCCACGTCGTCAGCGCCAGCAAGAGAAGCATCACAATGGTTAAGTTTCTTTTCATTTTCTCAATCTTTCATTATTTCATTATTTCATTTTTCACTTTGCCGCTACAAAGTTACTCAATTATCTGTAATAATCGTCCTTTTGGCTGCTTATTTTAATGTATTTAGCATTTCCAATCTTTCAATCTTTCATTTTTTCATTGTCTCAATTGTTTTTCTTATAACTCCGCACAGCCCAGACTGCCATCACAGACGAGAGACACACCAGAGCCAGCACCTGATGGGCGATGCTCATAAAGCCTCCACCACGTACGAAGACGGTACGGATGGCGTCGATGAAGTAGTGCATGGGATTGACATAAGTGGTCAGATAAGCCCAATCCGGCATCGAGCGTGTCGGTGTGAAGAGACCTGACAAAAGTATCAGACATACCACGAAGAACCACATCACGAGCATGGCCTGTTGCATCGTGTCGCTATAGTTAGAGACGACGAGTCCGAAGCTGCTGAAGAAAAGCGCCAACAGGATAGCCAACAGATAGATGAGCGCGAGAGGCCCTTGACAGGTGATGCCGTAGACCAGCCACGAGAGACACAGACAGACCGTCAGCACCAGCATGCCTATGAGCCAGTAAGGGATGAGTTTAGCCAGGATAAACGCCCACTTAGAGACAGGCGTGACGTTGATTTGCTCAATGGTGCCTTTCTCCTTTTCGCCCACGATGTTCAGTGCAGGCAGGAAGCCACAGAGCATCATCATCAGAATACCCATCAGGGCAGGAATCATGAAAACTTTATAGCTCTGGCCTTTGTTGTAGAGGTTGAGGGTGGAGGGTGGAAGGTTCTTGGCAGAGCCAAGCGGCAGAGCCGAGCGAAAGGAGGATGGTCTCGTGCTGGAAACGATCTGCGACAGATAGGAAGAGCCGATGGAGCCCTTCGTGCCATTGACGGCATTGGCAGCGATGAGAACCTGGGGACTGTGCCCACGTACCAGATCTTTGCTATAGTCTTTGGGGATCACGAGCACGATATCGGCATCAGAGCTCTCGATATCCTTCAGAGCGGCCTCGTAAGTGGGTTGCTGGCCATTGAAGATGAAATAATTCGAGGCCTCGATGCTATGGACGAGTTGTTGGGAGCGTGTGGAACGGTCGTTGTCGACAATATCCACACGGATATTCTTCACCTCCTGATTCATCACCCACGGCATGACACACATCACCATGATGGGGAAGATGAAGATGATCTTCGGCATGAACGAGTTGCGACGAATCTGCAAGAACTCTTTTTGGATGAGATATCGGAGTGTCATACGGCCAGTCGTTTATTAAAGTTCTTCAGAGCAGCAACGAGGAGCAGTGTGGTCATACCAGCAAGGATGACGACCTCGCGCCAAACCTCTTGGATGCCTACACCCATAATCATCAGCTTACGCATAGCCTGGATGTAGTAACGAGGCGGCATAACGGCTGCTATCCATTGCAGGATCTTTGGCATCGACTCTACTGGGAACAACATACCTGAGAGCATCACAGTAGGCAACAGCAGCACCATCGCAGACACCAGCAGAGCCACGAATTGCGTCTGTGCGATATTAGAGATCAACAAGCCTAACGAAAGGGCCAGCATGATATAGATGAACGACGTGAGCAGTATCCAGCCCAACGAGCCCTGTAAGGGTACATCGAGCAGCGTGGCCGACATCGTGAGGATAATCACCAGCGTGAGCAAAGCCTGAAGCAGATAAGGCACCGCCTTGGCCACGATAATCATCAGGGGCTGGATGGGCGATACGAGCAACACCTCCATCGTACCCTGTTCTTTCTCGCGCACAATCGAGACGGAGGTCATCATGGCGCAAATCAAGAGCAACAGCATACCCATAATACCTGGCACGAAATTGTAGGCCGACTTCATGCGTGGATTATATAGAAGTTTAGAATTGAGAATTGAGAATTGAGAGTTGAGGATGACCTGTTGGGCATAGGCGGTCCATTGCTGAGCCATATTGGGGTCAGAGCCGTCGACGATAAGCTGGGCGCCACTTCTCTTTGAAGCAAAGTCGTGCGCAAAGACGATGGCGAGGTCTGCTTTCTGATGGCGAATCATCTGTTCTGCCTCCTGAGGCGTCTGAACGGTATGGGTGATGGTGAAATATTCAGAGGCAGCCAGTCGCTCGACAGCCTGTTGCGTCAGATGGTCCATCTGCGAGGTCACCACCACCGTACGGACATTCTTCACGTCGTTGGTGATGGCAAAGCCGAAGAGCAGCATCAGCACGATGGGCATGCCGAAGAGGATGAGCATCGTACGCTTGTCGCGCAGGATGTGGCGGGCCTCCTTGATGACAAAACTGATAAACTGCTTCATTTCATTGAACTTTGAACTTTGACCATTGAACATTGAACATTGACCATTAGTCTGACGACCTTGTGGCCTGACGGGCCAAGTAAGTAAATACGTGGTCCATATCGGGCTGGTTCAGATTGCGCTTGAGTTCCTCAGGCGTTCCTATCGCCTTGATCTTACCATCCACCATGATCGAGATACGGTCGCAATACTCCGCCTCGTCCATATAGTGAGTAGTCACGAAGACGGTGATGCCACGTTGGGCTGCATCGTAGATGAGTTCCCAGAACTGTCGACGTGTGGCCGGATCGACGCCACCCGTAGGCTCATCGAGGAAGACGATGGCTGGCTCGTGGAAAATCGAGACGCTGAAGGCGAGCTTCTGTTTCCAACCTAAGGGCAGAGAGCCCACGAGGTCGTTCTTATGGGCCGTGAACTGGAGCTTCTCGAGCAGCGCATCGGTCTTGGTGGCGATGTCCTTGTCCTGCATGCCATAGATGCCTGCAAAGAGTCGGATATTCTCTGTGACGGTCAGATCTTCGTAGAGCGAGAACTTCTGCGACATATAGCCGATGTGCTTCTTGATCTGCTCGTGCTGGGTGCGGATGTCGAAACCTGCCACAGTACCAGTGCCGCTGGTGGGTTGATTCAGACCTGTGAGCATGTGCATAGCCGTCGTCTTGCCTGCGCCGTTGGCTCCAAGGAAACCAAAGATTTCGCCCTTCTTCACGCTGAATGAGATATCGTCGACAGCATGGAACGAGCCGAAGGCCTTCACTAAGTGTTCCACTTCGATGACACCTCTTTCCCCTCCTGAGTCAGGAGGGGTTGGGGAGGTCTGAACATGCGCTTTCTCAATGCCTGGTGGGTTGAAGATGTGAGCGAAGCGGTCGAGAATCACCTCTGGCGTGTCGATACCCATCATCTGTCCTTCGCTGAGGAATGCCACACGCTCACACTGGCGCACCTCGTCGAGATAAGGCGTTGATGCCACGATGGTAATGCCACGCTCCTTCAGTGTCGAGAGCATCTCCCAGAACTCCTTACGCGAGACGGGGTCGACACCTGTCGTAGGCTCATCGAGGAAGAGCACTGAGGGCTGATGGACGAGGGCACAACTCAGTGCCAGTTTCTGTTTCATACCACCAGAAAGGGCGCCAGCCTTGCGATCCTTAAAGCGTTCTATCTGCTGGTAGATGGCCTTGATCGAGTCGTAGCCCTCATCGACGGTCGTTCCAAAGAGCGTCGCGAAGAACTCGAGGTTCTCCTGAACCGTCAGGTCCTGATAGAGCGAGAACTTACCAGGCATGTACCCTACCCGCTTTCGGATATCGGTCATCTGCCTGACCACATCGAAGCCGTCGACCGTCGCCGTACCCTCGTTAGGCAGCAACAGCGTGCAGAGAATGCGGAACATCGAGGTCTTGCCAGCGCCGTCAGGTCCGATGAGACCAAACACCTCGCCCTTCTCCACAGCGAACGAGACATCCTGCAAAGCCTTTACCTTGCCGTACGTCTTGCTGATATGACTGACCTCAATGGCATTCATCCTCTAAATTCTCTCTAAATTCTAAATTCTCAATTGAACTTCGCTTCCCCGTACATACCGATCTTGATATAGCCATCGTTCTTAACGGCGATCTTCAGGGCGTACACCAAGTCAGCCCGCTCATCATCGGTCAGGATGGTCTTGGGCGTAAACTCAGAACGGCTGGAGATCCACGAGATGGTGCCCGCATACTCCTTCTTCTGGCCATCGCCATAGTCTGCAAACACCTTGACCTGCTGGCCCACCTTGATATTCTGGAGTTGGGCAGTGGTGACATAGGCACGGAGGAACATCTTCTCCGTATCCGCCATCTTGAAGAGCGGTTTGCCTGGTGCCACGAACTCACCAAGTTCGGCATATTTCTCGAGCACAGTACCCTTGATAGGCGCCTTGACATGACACTTGCGCAGTTGGTCGTAGAGCTGATCCACCTGCACGTCAGTCGCAGCCATCTGCTTACTGAGGGCATTGGTGCTGGTACTCAATGTCGACATCTGGGCAGCGAGTTGCTTCTGCAGCACCTCTACCTGACTCGTAGCGTCGTCGAGCATCTTGCTGGGAGCAGCCCCGTCGTTGACCAGTTCCTTGTAGCGCTGCTGATCCTGACGGGCCTTGGCCAACTGCTGACGCGTGGCAGCGATCTGCTTCTCCATATCCGGCTTCTGACTCTGATAGACGGCCTTCGTAGCACCTGCCTGCTGAATCTTCAGCCAGATTTGGGTGGTATCCACCAGACCGATCTCCTGACCCAAGGCCAGCTCATCACCCTCCGTCACGCTGAAGGCCGTCAGTGTGCCACTCTGTTCAGCAGCCACAGTGGTCTCTGTTGCCTCGAACGTGCCCGTGGCATCGTACTCCTTCTCACTACCTCCGCAAGCGAAAAGGAATAATGAAAAAATGAAAAAATGAAAAAATGAAAAATGTACCTGCTTCATATCCCTCTAAATTCTTCTCTATATTCTAAATTCTCAATTCTTAATTCTCTTGAGCTCATGCTCTGCTTTCAGCATCTCAGTCTCATGCACCGTCTGCTGCACACGGGCGGCATTCTCCTGGTTGATCTCCCTGATGAGGTCGTTCACGTCGATGATGCCGTGCGCGAGCTTCGACTCCGCCGCCTTTCTCACGGCCGAGCGCAGGGCGATGATCTCCTCGTCGTTCTCCATCAGCTTCCGATACCTGGCTATCTCCTCGTTCTGTTGCAGCTCGTCGAGCGCGTTGTTGAAGAGGAACACGGCCCGGTTCGTCTCCGTCAGGTCTCTCTGCAGCTGGATCTTCGCCTTGTCGTTCTTGCGCGTATACAGGGCTCCGATGCTCCATGTCAGCCGTGCGCCGATCATCCCGTTCCACGACCAGCGGTGACTCATCATGTCGTCGAACATATTATAGCCCGGATAGCCGTAGTAGCCCTGTGCGAAGATGCCCAGCTTCGGCATCAGCGCTGCGTCGAGGGCCCGTTCCCTGGCCTGTGCCAGTCCGAGCTGTGCGTCGAAGAGTTTCAGCTCTGGTTGTCCCTCGCCCTTCGCCTCTGCCGCTGTCATAGCAGGTCTCACAGGCTGCGTCACCTCTATCCCGCAGAAGGCCGAGAGCATCGTCAGCAGCATCCGTCGCTGCGATTCCAGGTTCGTCCGCTGCTGCACCACGTTCAGCCGCTCGGCCTTCACGTTCAGCAGGTCGCTCTCTGCCGCCGTACCGTTCTTCGTCATCGACGCCAGCTTCCGCTCGCTGCCCTCCAGCAGCGCCTGCAGGTCGTCGTTCAGCCGTATCTGCTCGTCCAGCAGCAACAGGGCGAAATACATCTCGTTCACCCGTTTCCTCACCTGATAGAGGCTCACTTCGGTCTGTGCCGATTCCACCTTGCCCTGTTCACGGGCGATGCGCTTCTGACTGCTGATCACGCCCCCGTCGAACACCGTCTGCTGCACGTCGAGGCCCACGCGGTACTGATCTTTCTTCAGCCCCTGCATGTCGATGCCCATCTGCTGGTACACCGCCCTGATCTGGTCAGGGAAGGCCACCACGTCGCTCTGGTATGTCGCCTGAGCCTGTGCCGTCACCTGCGGCAGCCATCCCTTGGCGATGTTCTGCACCGTCAGGTCCGTCGTTTTCTCTATCAGTCCATACTGTCTGATCAGCGGATAATTCTCCTCCGCCGCCTGCTGGCACGCCTCGATCGTCTGCGCAGACAAAGGTATGAGGGTAAAAAAGTAAAAAGGTAAAATACAAACCAATCGCCTCATAAGCGTCATCTTTTGTTATTCTGTTATGATGTCTTTAAAAGTTATTCTGTCTTCCGACGGTGCAAAGATACGGCGATTTTCCATATCAATCACTATCCTTATCAAGAAAAGAATGTTCTTTTTGTACAATTCTTGCAATTTTTCATCTCATTATCGGCAAAAATCATTATCTTTGCGTCTGATTAAGACAGAAGATGGCAGAATTAAGACAGTTTACGCTCACTCAACTCAAACAGTTGCTCGACGGCAACGACGACGCTTTGGCCAACAGTTATATCTCACAGAATCTGGCCATCGCCCGCATTCGTCCCAAGATTATCCTCAGACAGTTCGAGCTGGGTCCTATCGTCACACCCGAGATGCGTATCCTGATCGTAAAGAAAGGCTGGGCAGAACCCACTGTCAACCTCACGCCCCACCACTTCTCGACAGGCGATCTGGTGTTCTTAGGCCGAAATGGTTTGGTACACATCGGACATGTGGCCGACGACCTCGAGGGCATGGGACTTTCTCTGAGCGACGACCTCTTCTCGCTCGCCATCGGCAATCGCATCCCCAAGGCCTTCGACGGCCATCTGCGCGACTTTCACTTCCATCTGGAACCCGACGAACTGGAGTTTCTGGATCAACTCCACTTATTAATATATAAGAACACGCGTAAAGAAGGGCATAGTTCGCAGGTGACACTGCATCTGCTGAGCACCTTCCTGTGGTATGTAGATCATCTGTGGAGCAAGCACGAGGAGGCCAGTCGACAGTCGCAAAGCCGAGAGCAGCGTCTTTTCTCCGACTTCATCCAACTGCTCAGCCGTGATGTGGCTCGAGAGCATCAGGTCGACTACTACGCCTCGCAGCTCTGCCTCTCCACGCGCTATGTCAGCACACTGATCAAGAAAGTCAGCGGAAGAGCAGCAAAGGATTGGATTGACGACGCGCTGATCACGCGCATCAAGATCGAGCTGAAGCATACGGAGAAGACCATCGCCCAGATTTCCGACGAGATGAACTTCCCCAACCCCTCCTTCTTCAGCAAATACTTCAAGCGCCTCACCAACCAGACGCCCATGGCCTATCGCGCATCGTAGCTTCAAATCTTTCCTCGTTTTTTAGTGGTTAGAGGTGAGTGGTCAGAGGTCCCCTCGCATCAATTTGCTGGGGGAGATTCATTTTTTTAGTCTGATTCTTTACGGTTTTTGAAAAAATCGCTATCTTTGCAGAAGAAAATATGGCAGTATATCAGTTAGACAAAGACTTATGGTTCCCAGACCCGCATCTGGGTGAGGAGGACGGACTGGTGGCGGTGGGTGGCGACCTCAGCGTGGACCGTCTGATACTAGCCTACTCCAACGGGTTCTTCCCCTGGTTCTCGTTCCGCAACCGGAAGGAGCCGCTGTGGTACTGTCCGCTGCAACGGTTCGTGATCTTCCCCAACGAGATCCACGTCAGCCACTCGATGGAGCAGCTGATCAGGAAACAGAGTCTGAAGGTGACCATCAACCAGGACTTCGAGGGCGTGATACACGGCTGCTCCACCGCCCAGAACCGCGACGAGGAGGAGGGTGCCTGGTTAGGACCACAGATGATTGAGGCTTACACGACGCTGCACCATCAGGGCTTCGCAGTGAGCGTGGAGGTGTGGGAGGACCATCGGCTGGTGGGCGGTCTCTACGGCGTGAACCTGGGTGCGAGTTTCTTCGGCGAGAGTATGTTCTCGCTGGCGCCCAACGCCTCGAAGCTGGCGCTCATCTCGCTGGCACGGACGTTCGACATGCTTGGGGGCAAACTCATCGACTGCCAGTTTGAGACACCCCACCTGCGGACGATGGGCGGGCGGCACATCCCCTACGACGAATACATCAGCATCATTAAATCATAAGAATATGGCCAAGGAACAATCAGCAACGCGAGAGCGACAGCGCACCAACCTCAGGGAACCGCGACGCTATAAGGTGACGATCTACAACGACGACTTCACGACGATGGAGTTTGTGGTGACGATACTGGTGCAGGTGTTTTTGAAGAGCGAAACGGAGGCGGAGGCGCTGATGTTGCAAGTGCACCACTCGGACAAGGCGGTGGTGGGTATCTACAGCTACGACGTGGCGACCTCGAAGGTGAGGAAGGCGACGACGATGGCGCGCGAGGCTGGGTTCCCCCTACGCCTGACGGTGGAGCCGGAGAAAGAGTGAGTTATGTTTAAGGAGACAAGGAGACAGGGAGTTCAAGGAGTTCAAGACAATAGTTTGTTGGCTCCTAAATCCATGGAAATGATGAAAATTTCAAGGGTATCAAGTAATGTCTTGAACTCCTTGAACTCCCTGTCTCCTTGTCTACAATAAATTAATAAAGGAATTTCTATATGGCAGAGATAAGACAGACGGAACGGGCAGCGAAGGCGCTGCGAGACACGATGGCGTGTTGCAAGGAATACAGGCATGAGTTCGTGATGCCCGAACACCTGTTGCTGGTGTTGACGGACGAGATAAATTTCAGCCGTGCACTCAACATCTTCTATCCGATAGAGAAATTTGGAGAACGGTTGGAAGAGAAGCTGGAAGACGTGGAAACGATGCCGGAGGACCAGGAGTACGAGCCTGAGGCCTCAGTGCAGATGGGACACGTGATTGAGTTCGCTTGTCAGCAGGTGGTCAACAGCAGCGCGAGAGCGCTCGACCTGCCCCATCTCGTGATGGGCATCCTCAGCCTGAAGGAGTCGTGGGGGTGTTATCTGCTGAAAGACGCCTTAGGCGACAAGGAGAGCGACTTCATGAGTGAGCTGATCGGCTTCTATGAGTTCGACGACCATCTGGAAGAGGATACGGGCGAAGGAAAGCACGAAGCCGCCTGGCGACGACTGGTGACCCCGATGAACGACCTCTACCAGCAACACAACCCGCTGATAGGCCGCGAGCAGGAGCTGGAGCGCACGATACAGGTGCTCTGCCGTCGCGACAAGAACAACCCGTTGCACGTGGGCGAACCCGGTGTGGGCAAGACGGCCCTCGTCTGGGGACTGGCGCGCATGATCGAGGAAGGACGCGTGCCTGAGCGTCTGAAGGGCAGTCGCGTCTACCAGCTCGACATCGGCACGCTGCTGGCTGGCACGCAGTATCGTGGCGACTTCGAAAACCGCATCAAACAGATCATGGACGGCATCCAGGAGGAGAGCGACAAGAACATCGTCTACATCGACGAGATACACACGCTGGTGGGCGCTGGGGCAACGGGCGAAGGTTCGATGGACGCGTCGAACATGCTGAAGCCCTATCTTGAATCAGGCTCCATCCGATTCATCGGCTCGACCACCTACGAGGAGTACAACCGTCACTTCTCGCGCTCGAAGGGACTGGTGAGACGGTTCCAACAGATAGACATCCCTGAGCCCACGCCTGAGGAGACGAAGCACATCCTGCGGCAGTTGCGAGAGCAGTACGAGACGTTCCACGGGGTGACCTACGACGAGGCGGCACTCGACTACGCTGTGGATGCAAGCTATAAGTTCGTAAACGACCGATTCCTGCCTGACAAGGCCATCGACCTGATTGACGAAGCAGGTGCAGCATCTGAATGTGGAAAGTGGAATGTGGAATGTGGAAAGAAGAAAGTGGAAAGTGGAAAGAGAGAGGTGTCGAAGGCGGAGATTGCGGAGGTGCTGGCGAAGACGTGTAAGGTGGACGCGCTGGCGATGAAGGAGGACGACGACAACGCACAGTTAGAGACACTCGCCTCACGACTGCTGGCGAAGATCTACGGACAAGACGAGGCCATCCAACAGGTGGTGGAGGCCGTACAGCTGTCGAAGGCTGGTCTGCTCGACGACAACAAGCCGCTGGCATCGCTGCTGTTCGTTGGTCCTACGGGCGTGGGAAAGACCGAGGTGGCTCGCGTGCTGGCCAAGGAACTGGGCATACAGCTGCTGCGCTTCGACATGAGCGAATATACAGAGAAGCACACGGTGGCGAAGCTGATCGGATCGCCTGCTGGTTATGTGGGTTATGAGGACGGCGGTCTGCTGACCGATGCCATCCGCAAGACACCTAACTGCGTGCTGCTGCTCGACGAGATAGAGAAAGCCCACGAGGACATCTACAACATCCTGCTGCAGGTGATGGACTATGCGCGACTGACGGACAACAAAGGTCGCAAGGCCGACTTCCGCAACGTCATCCTCATCATGACCTCGAACGCTGGGGCACAGTTTGCCGGACAGGCGAACATCGGCTTCACAGGCAAGGTGTCGCGTGGCGAGGCAATGCTGAAACAGGTGAAGAAGACCTTCAAGCCAGAGTTCATCAACCGTCTGACGGGAACGGTGGTCTTCAACGATATGGACCACGAGATGGCCCGTCTCATCCTACGCAAGAAACTGGGTGAGCTGCAAGAGAAACTGACCGCCAAGCAGGTGACGATGACGCTGACCGACGAGGCGTTCGAACAGTTGTTGAAGGAGGGTTTTACACGCGAATATGGTGCACGCGAGATAGACCGTGTGATCGCCCAGCGACTGAAGCCTCTGCTGATGCGAGAGATACTCTTCGGCCGTCTGAAACAAGGTGGCGACGTGACCGTCAAAGCGACCGAAGACGGGCTTTCGATCTGACTTTAGCGATGATCTTTCTCAGCGAAAAGAAGAAAAGTACGGCGGCTGCTATCGCCAAAAGGACGAACGACATCGACGTGTGGTTCCATAGTATTTCTGCTTCTACGCGCCACGAGGGTAAGGGCGCCATCTCAACAGGACGCGGCTGGAAGAGCTGGCCTCGCGTCAGGAGGATGATCTCCCCCACCCGCTCGTCGAGACTGACGGCTGCCGACGACTGACGCACCAGCTGACGCATGGGCTCCGGAAGGTCGGAGCCCAGCGTGTTGAGTTTGTAGCCGAGGGTGTCGTCGAAGAGTTCAGAGAAGCGCGCATAGTCGCCCTCGATCTGCAGCTGACGGCGCAGGTCGGCATCAGGAATCAGAATCATGGGTTCCTCCTTCCACACCTCAGGACGCAGCATCCAGCCGTAGACCACCTGCTCTGGCGAGAGGCCCTTGTAAGACGACTGGCCGTAGACGGACTTCAGGAAGTCGAGCGCGCAGGTGGAGAAGGGACAGAGTTGGCCGTTCCACACCACCTGTTCTCGCGCTACCTCACTGGCCTTGACGGCATTGATGGTCTCGATGCTTCTCATCAATCAGAACTTTGGCATGGTGGGCAGGTCGACTGCCTTCACGGCCATACACTCCATCTCGATGAGCCAGCCTGGACGACAGACGGGCGCATGGACAATCACGTAGGGCTTGCCTGCGAAACGCTCCTCGTAGAGTTCGCGCACCTGTTCGTAGTCGGCCGTATCGCGGAGATAGACCACCATCTCGGCCACATCGTTGAAGTTGCAGTCGGCCTCAGCCAACAGCGCCTCGACATTCTCCCACATACGATGCGTCTGACGGATGATATCCTTGGGATACATCACCTCACCCTTATTGTTGATGGAGGCAGTGCCTGAGATGAACACATGACGACGGTCGGCATAGTTCACCTGCGTGCCTCGCTCGAAGCTCACACCATAGTCGCTGGTGCGGTTCAGATGGGTGGAGGCATAGAGGAAGTGGATCTGCTCCTTCTTGACGCCAGCGATGGCATAGCTGTCCATCTGCGACAGCACGTTGGGATCCTGCTGACGGCCTCCGATGCCTGTGGAGGCGATGAAGTGGGTGTTGACCGTCAGTCCCTGCGTGAAGAAGAACTGGTTGCGGGCGCGCACCACACCACCATAGTTCAGGTCGACATCGTTGACGAAGAACCACGTGCGGATGCAGTTGGCCTCGAGCGTACAGCCTTCCTGGATGAGTTGCATGTTATACTCGTTGAAGAGCAGGCGCGTCTGGTATTCTGAGTTGGCGGCCATATTATGGGCTGAGCCGTTCCACAGATGACGGAACCCACCGTGTCGCACTTCGTAGAGTCCACTGGGGCCGATGCCCGTCTGGACGTTGGTCATCAGATAAACCCAGAGGGCGACCTTCGTGCCGTCGAGGGGTGCCTGCTGGATGATGCTCTTGGCACAGTCGGTGACGTCGGAGGCGATGACCTCGTCGGCCTGATTGGCAGCGTCGCTCAGGAAGTAGCGCTTGAAGACAGCACGAGCCCCACTGAGCGGTCCCTCTATCAGCTGGGTGTAGGCGCCCATGACGGCCTCCAGCTGTTGGGTGTAGGTGAGGCGCGATGAGTTCACGTGGATCATCACGTGGTATTCGCAGACCTCCGTCCCGTTATCAAACTGAAAAACCTCAGCAAACGCGTTCTCAAACTGATAATTCTCTTGTTTTCTATCCATCTCTAAATTCTAAAATCTCAATTCTCTCTAAATTCTAAAATCTCAATTCTTAATTCTCTTTCGCGCCGTTGTTGATCCAACTGTCGATCAGCGGCAGGAGGGTCATTTCGTTCTTCTCAGACACCAGGTCGCGATGGTCCATACCAATACCCTCTACCGACTGCTGGTTCAGCACCATGTGGAGCACGCTGCCTGCGGCATTGTTGGGTTCCACGAGTTTACGGCCTTCCACCTTCGACGAATTGACGTCGACGAGCGATTTGTAGCTGTTGCCTTCAGTCAGATAGAGTCCTGCTGCCACACGGTTAGAGGCTCCGTGACAGTTGGCACAGGTGGTGTTGAAATAGCTCAGCTGGATGGCGTTGAACATACTGATGTCAACCGTTCCCACGTCCATCCTCACCGTTTCCTCCGCCTTCGAGACATCGACCTCCTTGAAGGTGACGATGTGCTTTCTCAGACGGTCGAGCACACAGAGACGGACGAGTGAGATGTTCTCCTTGATGTCTGACAGTTGGATGGACACCTTTCCGTCGACGACGTCGCTGCTGGTGATCACCTTCGACACGGCGGCATACTCATCGTCGGCCTGTTCAAAGCCTGCGATGGACACACGATAGGCGCCAGGCCAGTTCTCCAGTCCGTTGAGCACACCTTCCAGCTGCACCGTCTTTCCCTCTGAGAGCGTCACCGTCTCAGGATAGATCCGACCGTCGTCGCAAGCAGCAAGTCCTAATGCGACCAGCCCTAAAAGAGTTGCAAAGATATCTCTTCTCATTAGAATAAACTCTTAATTCTAAATTCTCAATTCTCAATTCCCTAGAAGGCGTACTGGAGCATAACCTGAGCCATGTGGGTACAGATGCCCAGATCGTCGATGTCGCGGTCGAGCTGCGTCTCATGACCTGTACGGCCGATATACTGATACATGGCCGAGAGCTTGATGTTCGTCTTCGGAATGAAGTAGTTCACTGAGGCAGCAGGCATGTTCAGAAGACCATCCTTGGTGCTGCCGTTACGGTCGTAGAAGTCGTAGCGCAGACCCAGCTGCCACTGCGGATGCACAAAGTAACCCACCTGGGCATAACCGCCCCAGTAGTTATAGGTGTCGCTGATCTTCTGACGATCTGTAAAGCCGATGTGCATGTAATAAGCCTCAGCACCAACGTACCACTTGCCCTTCAGCATGGCAAACTCCACACCAGCACGGAAGTCGTTGGTCGACTCGTTCTCCGACTCCACGTTGTAGTTGGCACTCACGCCCACGAGCATCTTGTCCTCGTGCTGCAGTTTGGGGTTACCCTGCGTCATAGGCATCGCTCCCTTGGGCTGCCAAGTGAGACGGCCTGCATAGAGCAGCGAGGGGATGTGCCAGTCGTCGCTGATGGTCTTCGTAGCACCGTTCTGGGCTGAGCCTGTACCATTCCACAGACCCACCTCGTAACCAAACTTGTTGGCGATGAATCCATGTACCTCTACGCCCAGGTCGAAGCCAGTGCCGATGCCTGGGGTGACGGCATTGAGCGAATAAGGCAGGATGGCCACAGCCGTCAGCGAGGTGGGCAGCGAGGGGAAGAGTGTCTCACCCAGCGTGGTCAGGTAGGCATGGGTGAACGGTGTCTTGAACTTACCAGCACGGAAGCGCAACTCAGGACTGACGGCATAGTCGATCCACGCCTGCTGCAGGATGTTGCCCCCTGAGGCTGCTGCATTCACGCAGACGTTATAGTCGATCTTGCCAAATGCCTTACCTGTGAAGCCAATGATGGCGTAGGGCATCGCGAAACCTGAGTTGGCGACGTTGTCCTGATTGTAGGCTTTGTCGAGTCCCTCGTCGTCGTAATACTTGTAGTTGGCCGTCGTCTGCATATAAAGATAAGGTTTGAACACAAAGCTGCCGTCGTTAGACTGAAGCGTAAAACCACGGTCGTCGGCGATGGGGATCACACCGTTGTCCATATTCAACTTGCTGGCGTCCGTCTGTTCGACGGCGTTGGCGTCTACTTCTGTCTCTGTCTCAGCAAAAGCGGTGGCTGAGAACGTCGTTGCCATCAGAATGGCGAAAAATTGATTATATTTCATTTTTTACCTTTTTTCTTTTTTACCCTTTTACCTTTACAGCGATCCCAGGAACTTGATGAGCTGGTCGCGTTCTGTCTTGCTCATATTCTTGAACTTGTTCTTCGAGGCTTCACCCTCGCCACCATGCCACATGATGGCCTCTACGAAGTTACGGGCTCGACCGTCGTGCAGGAAGTACGTATGTCCGTTCACCTTCTTCTGCAAGCCTACGCCCCAGAGTGGTGTCGTGCGCCATTCGTTGCCTCGAGCCAGACCGCTGACGAAGTTGTCGTTCAGTCCTACGCCCATAATCTCCGAACCCATATCGTGGAGCAGGAAGTCTGAGTAAGGATGGATGGTCTGTCCACCCAACCAAGGCAGACTGGTACCAGCCAGTAGCGTACTGCCACGAGGTCTTGTGTGGAGGGTGGTGACATGACAGAGATGACAGCCAGCCTCGTAGAACAGCTGCTCACCTGCCTTCACGTCAGCGTCGTTCACATTCCTTCGTGCTGGCACAGCGAGACCCTGCATATAGAGGTCTACACACTCCATATCCTCCGTCCCCACATCGAGCTGGGCATACGAGAGACCCATCATCGAACCTTCCTCCATCTGGAGCTGACCCTCACAGATCTCCTCAGGATAGCGGCTGTTGGTCATACCCATATCACTCGAGAAGCCCAGCTCTACGGTAAGGTCTGCGTGGTGGGCTTTGTTGCCTCCAAGACCTAACTGCCGTTTGCCACGTTCTGTGATATAGTTACAACGTCCGCTGATGCCCCATTCAGGATAGTTGCTCAGTCTGGCCAGTGCCTCTATCTCTGCTGGGTCGAGCGACATAATCTGTCCCATGCCAACGTGGCGCAGCGGCACACGGACGGTACAGAACAGATCCTCAGGCTTCACGCTGTCAGTATACCATTCCGTAATGGTCCACTTGGGTACGCAGAGCGTGTATTTCTCTCCGTCAGGGAAGCTGAACGCCATAGAGTCGATGCGCACCTTCAGTTTACCCTCAGGACGAACGCCATAGATGGCTTGGTCGTGAATCACACGACCGTAGTTGGGGAAGAAGGTGCCGTTCTTTCTGGTAATATAGATGAGCGACGAGGTGAAGCCGTAAGGGCCAGAACCGTCGTTGCTGCCTTGTTTGAAATTGGTCCAATAGGTAGGCTCCGTACGACCTGCATTACGATGACAGGAGCCACACGAGTAGCCAGCATAGACGGGTCCCAAACCACCACCGTGTCCGTTCTCGTTGGTGGTCTTGACATTGTCGTAGAGACGGTCGCCCACGTTGAATCGTGTAGCGTAAGTCCCTGAGAGCCAGTCGGCTGCCTGATCGTAGGCTACGGATGAGTTGTAAAAGCCAGTCGATGTTCCTGCTGACAACGCATAGCCATAGGGGATATCGATGTCAGTCACATCCAACTGGTCGCTCTCATCACAGGCCGTCAGACCAAAAAGGCTTGATAAGATGATTGCTATTGTAAAGTATTTGTTCATAAATCCGTTTGAATAATCGGTTTTGTCTTTTAAACCACAATAGCGAAGACGGGGGAAAACCGTCTTCGCCGTTCAGAATCGTATTCTGAGATGTGTCCGCTTACTTGGTGTGGTTCGTAAGCTCCGACTTCAGCTGCTTCAGAGTGTTCTGAAGTTCAGCGCAAGCGTCCATTGCAGCAGAAGCTTCCTTGGAGTTGATGTTGTTACGGAAGGGCTGCGGGATGGCCTGGATGGCGTTAGCTGCTTTGTCGATGGCAGTCTTCAGCTTCGAGTCGAGCTCACTGTTGTACTTGGCAACGAGCTTCGAGAGTGAGTTGTTGTTGATGCTGCCGTTGAGCGAGCCATAGTAGGCATTGCGGATGGAGTAGATGTTGTTGGTGTAGTCGTCACGTGAGTGCCAGCTGTACCACGACTCCACAGCGTAGAGGGCCTCGGTGGTCTTGCCAGAAACGTACAGATCGTAGGGTTCGCCGATCTTAGCGTCGCCCACCTCACCTGCGATATCGATACAACCGTCGATCAACTGCTCGATGCAGCTCATGCCACTGGTGAAGTCACCACCATTGTGCTTCTTGAACTCATCAGCATAGCCGTTCTCCCACTCATCACAGAGCAGAGCGACATCGTCAACGAGCAGCTGGGCGGTGTTTCTCATGTACTGTGCCCAGGCGTTGGCGTTGTCAGCGTTGTAAACGGCGTTGGCGGCCTCTCCGTCCTCAGCGGTATCGTTCAGCGTACGGGCCTTACCGTTCTTGAAGGCGAGGAACTCCAGCGTGTGGAATCCGCGCACGTTCTGGGCAGCGGCAATGGCTTCATCATCCTCGTCGTAATCACCCGTCCACTCCATCTCGTTCCACTGCTGCGAACTCAGCATGTTCACGATGGCTTCCTGGTCGAGAGGCCAAGAGTCCATGTTGGGGTCAAGACCGAAGTCGGCTACAGGACCAAAGAGGAAGGCCTCGCTCGACTCCCACGGCTCACGGGCTGTAAGCCAGGCGTTGCAGACGGTCTGGAAGTTAGCGTCAGAGGGGTTGTTACCAAAGGCCACCACACTGTTGTAGAGGGCTGTGTTCTTGGCTTTCAGGTCGTTGTAGGTGGGCATTACCACGCCGTCGACATACTGGTTGATGATGGCATCATACTCAGAGTCCTGGATCGTGTAACTTGCATCCTTGTTCTTGTCGTCATCGTTGTTGCTGCAAGACGACATTGTGAAAAGTCCCATCATAGCGAGACCTGCAATAAAGAAATTCTTTTTCATACGTTGTTTGTTGATTATTTAAATGTTATTCTCTTACTTCTTAATTCTAAAATCTTCATTTCTTAAAGAACCATCCGATATAGGCGATGCCGATGCCGAACTCGTTCTCACTGTTATACGGTCCTGTGCCAAACACCTTGGCGGTGCCAATCTGTCGCGTCGTATAGTCAGCTTTCACCACAAGGTTGGGAAGTGCCTTCCAGTTCAGACCGAAGTTCCACTTGCTCACCTGACAGCGGGCATCCATCACGTCCATGCCTTCGCCTTTTTCCTGAGAGTTGTAGTATTCGTACTGCACGAAAGGATAGATCACGGGGAATTTCTCACATCCGATGATGTTCTTCAGGTTCACGCCCACCTCTGCGTTGTACGATACAGCACGCTTGGCGATAGGTGTCAGACGGCTATAGCCCGACTTATTGGACAGCTTTCCGTTCTTGGCTCCCACCTGATCAGCATGGGCGATGTTACCTGAGAGGTAGTTGGCGCGAGCTGTCACGTACCTGTCAGAATACTGTGCATCGAAAGAATAGATGGTAACGGGGATCTTACCGATCTCGTCGTAGGTGATCAGTTTGTCAGCGTTAGCACCTGTGTTGGCACAGTGGTAGAGCGAGCCGCCAAGGCGCAGACCTGGTACACCTGTATAGTTCAGTCTCACGACATAGGCAGGACTGGTGAAGTTGTCGCCCTCGAAGAGTCCCTGCTTACCACCTCTGACCCATTTGTTGCGGTCGAAGCCGTTGGCGTTCAGACCTGTAACGACCATCGCCTCATAATCAAAGGAAGCATAGCCTTTGCCAAAACGACCCAGCAACTCGATACCTGTCTCGTGCCAAGTGCAAGGGATGATGGTTGTCTCACCCTCTGGACGCGACGAACCAAAGAAGTTGATGGGTTCGTGGTGGGCGTTGGTCAGACCTACAGGAACAATCAGGTGTCCTGCGCGTACATTTAATTCTGGTATAATCATACGTGTGATGTGGAACTGCTCCAGCGCCACCTCACCACCTTTCTCTACTTCTGTCTCATATTCGCCGTTCTCTGTGTTTTCCAACTCGTAGGCCGTACCTGTGCCACCGTATTCAAACTCTATCTCAGCACCCAGTATCCACTTTGGCGAGAACTTATAGTTGAAGGCCAGCACAAAGCGGGGTACAGAGATGGTGTTATGGTTCTGCTTGCTGTTTCCATCACTATGGCCGTAGAAACGGTTGATACCATAATCCTTGAAATTTGCCACCATCTCACCGTATCCTCCGAAACGGAACTGGCGGTAGCCCAGTGTATCGGGCTCTGCGCCGTATCCTGTCGTCATCACGGCGCACAATGCGAGTGTTCCTAATAGTCTTTTCATCTCTAAATTCTAAAATCTCATTTTTCTTTTGCGGCTACAAAATTACACTATTCCTGCCAACTCCATGATACCTAAAAATGATGAAATCGCCATTTTCCGCCTCTCAATCCTCAATTCTAAATTCTAAAATACCTACTTCTAATTATTGTGTATGTCGAAAAAACTGCCTACCTTTGCACCCGATAACCAAAATTAGGTAATTGAGAATTGAGATTTTAGAATTTAGAGATGAAGAATCAGAAATTATACGAGGCCGATGATAAGATGATCTCCCTGATCCGCGACAACTACGACCTGTTGCAGTCGCTGGGCAGTTTTGGCATCAACCTTGGCTTTGGTGACAAGACGGTCAAGGAGACATGTGAGGATAACGATGTGGATACATACACCTTTTTGGCAGTGGTGAATTTCACGGCTAACGGTTATGGTGAGTTCGAGGCCGACGAGCAGATCAGCGTCGCCACCCTACTCCACTATCTCGAGGCCAGCCACGCTTATTTCCTCGACTTCCAGTTGCCCTATATCCGTCGCGAGCTGTCGGAGTCGCTTAACCAAGACGATTCGCTGGCCAGACTCATCCTGCGGTTCTACGACGAGTATGCCCATGAGATACGCCGTCACATGAAGTACGAGCAGAAGACACTCTTCCCCTACGTCCAGTCGCTCTTAGAGGGCCGATCTGCCAATGACTACAACGTAGAGACGTTCTCCAAGCACCACGGGGCAACAGACAAGAAACTGCGCGAGCTGAAACTGCTCATCATCAAATACCTGCCGCAGGACGGACTGCACAATAACCAGCTGACCGCTACCCTCCACGATATTTACGAGAACGAGGTGTGGCTCCGTCAGCATGCGATGGTCGAGGATCATATCTTCGTGCCAGCCATCCGTCGTCTGGAGCAGCAGACGAAGCAGAGCGACGTTACACGCAACATTTCCGATATGGTATTCAAGAGTGGTGTGCAGAACTCCGATATGCTCTCCGATCGTGAGCGCGAGGTCATCATTGCCCTCGTTCAGGGAATGTCGAACAAGGAGATTGCCGACCACCTCTGCATCTCTGTGAACACCGTCATCACCCACCGTCGTAACATCGCCCGTAAGCTGCAGATTCACTCGCCTGCCGGACTTACGATCTACGCCATCGTCAACAAGCTGGTTGACATCACCTCCGTCAAACTGTAAACACCTATTGATACTTGATGGCAAATTAAAAATCAAATACGCAAAAATAAAACAATTTATATGCGGCTAATATAAAAAGCCGAATGCCCATAGGGGTATCTTCCTCTCATAGGCGAAATCGATGTTGTCGGCTGCCACAAAAGAGTGTTCCTGTCCTGATAGTTGGCTAAAGCCCTTGTCTTCACCACCAACCTCTATTACCGTTTCCCCATCGATACGGAAGTCACCCTTCTTATAGCCCGCATATTCTACGGTGTGACCAGCCGATGCCAATTGGTTGGCAAAGAAAGATTCTCTGACGGTACCAATCTCTGGCTGTTGTGGACAGAGCGCATAGAGAAGATTGGAGTTGTCGAGATACATCTTATCGGGTTTCTGAAGATCGGTGACTCTTTTCAAATCTGTGAACAGTCGGCGAATCAGACAGCCCTCCTCCATATGTGTCAGGTACTTCAGGGTGGAAGGCCGTGATATACCCGTGGCTTTCGACAACTTTGCGATATCAACCTCGTATGGCGTCATCTGCGAAATAACTTGCAACAAGGCCTTCAGGCTACGGGTATTGCCAACATCAATACTACGGTGCTTAGTCAGTTCCACGTCGATGATATAGTTGACAACATCTTCCAGATGATTATAATACGCACGTTTGTCTTCGAAATAGAAGGGATAGTAGCCATACTGCAGATAACGGCTAAAATACTCTAACGGATGGCATTGGGCGTGTACGTCCATACAGAACTCTGCAGGTCTTTTCAACAGTTGGTCAAGTGATATCTGCTTCATGTCAATCCCCATGTCAAGACGCAGGAATTCACGAAATGAGAGTCCTGGCATTTCATAATGCAACATGCGTCGTGACAAGTCAGCCTGTCCGTCGTTGAGTTGTATGAGCGATGACCCGCTGAGTACTACATGCAATTTCGGATACAGGTCGTACACCTCCTTAATTTCACGGCTCCAACCTTCGTATTTATGCACTTCATCGATAAAGAGCCACTGACCTCCTCGCTTTACGAACGTGTCAGCCAAATCAATAATAGTATGAGTTGCGAAATAGTTGGTATCCGCAGAACAATAGAGCACATGACGGTCATCGGCTTTAAAGTTCTTCTTGATATACTGCAACAGGAGCGTGGACTTACCAACTCCTTTGGGGCCTTTTACAATGACAAGACGAGAATCCCAATGGATGCGATACATAAAATCTCTGATGTACTCCATAGGAACCTCAGAGAGGTAGATGTCGTGGCGTGCGAATAATTTGTCCATATTTCCAATAATAACACCGTACAATGTGTCAAAACCAGTTTACATCTATCTTTAAAATACGTAAAACACGATTTACAGTATTTGTTCAGATTTGTAAAAGCTGATTTACACTTTATGGGTGCAAATATACGAAAAGTTTTGGAAATATCAAGCGATAGCCCCAACTTTTTTAAAAATTTAATAGATTCTGTGGATTTAAAAGAATCCCGCCCAATGTTGTTGAGCGGGATTCGATTCACTTCGGTTCTATGTCTTCGTACTCTCTTGCGACATTCTCGATGCACGGACATTCCTTGTGCGGATTCAGGTCGTGAGTGTAATCTGTGACTACGCTACTGCGCAACTGATGGTGGCCAGGGCCGTTGCGATGGCGGTGGCGATGGTGGCGACCCACTTCAGGGCTGCGACCACGAGCTTACGACGGATCATCCGTTACCTCCTTCCCCGCCACTGGCAGATTCTGACTCGGGCTTGAGCGAGGTGTCGTAGGTCTCCTCGAAGACCACGTCCTTGACGAGCGTCTTGGCGATGACGTACTTCTGCTTGATCTTGCCGTCCTTGTTCTTGGTCTGGCCGA